>OOAJ01000743.1_pt1 | contig 19380 bp, 7 predicted proteins | sample 1671241 | NCBI WGS metagenome assembly OOAJ01 (sample SAMN06348136, study PRJEB24527) | human gut metagenome | biome: human gut; feature: ankylosing spondylitis patient; material: feces | host: Homo sapiens | place: China | collected 2015-10
CTTGGCCTCGGCGGCCGCGCGGACCTTCATGGCCTTCTCGCGCGCGGCCTTCACCTCGGGCGTGATAACGCTCATGGGTTCAGCGGTCGAGACCTGGTAGAAAAAGCCCTTAAAGTCGATCTGCATATCGGTGATGGCAAGACCGAATAGGTCGTGGACCTCATTTTCAAACGGGAATACCGCCGGATAATACGAGCTGATGGACGGAATCTCCTGGTACCGGTCGATTCCCTCGACTACCAGGTTCTCAATCGCATAGCTGCCGTCCTGCGCAATATGCTCCTGAGCAGCGTGAACGTTGATAAACGTATAGACCAGACGATACGTGCCGTCGTCGACGTTGCGCTCGGCGTGCATCTGCACAAAGCGCGCGCCGACGCCCTTGAGCGCCTGGACATGCGACAGGAGCTCGTCGATCCCAACGGTGGTATAGATAGCCTTTTGCATTACTCGGCCTCCTTTGCAGCGGCGGGCGCACCGTCAGCCGTGCCTGCGTCGACACCGGCCCCGGCACCCGCAGCAGCCACAAACCCGTCCTCGCCCAGCTCAACGCCACCATCCCAGGTAGCAGCGCCGCCTACGGTAAGCGGGTCGCCGCCGGCACGCATCACGGCCTCCTTCTGGTCCAGGATGCCGCACGCCTCCACGATGGCATCGATCACGGTCTCGGGGCGAATGGCGCATCCGGGCGCGTACACGTCCACGGGAATCGCGCGGTCCACGCCACCGATCACGTTATAGGCATCGCGGAATACGCCGCCCGAGCATGCGCAGATACCGCAGGCCACCACGCACTTGGGCTCGAGCATCTGGTTGTAGATCTGGCGCACGACGGGCAGGTTCTGGGCATTGACCGAACCCGTCACCAAAAAGATATCCGCATGCTTGGGGTTGCCGGTGTTGACCACGCCAAAGCGCTCCGCATCGAACAGTGGCGTGAGCGAGGCCAGCACCTCGATATCGCATCCGTTGCAGCTCGAGCCGTCGTAATGAATAACCCACGGCGAGCGCGACATTTTATGATCCATGGATGCCGCCTCCTAAATAAACACGTCGACGAGGATGGGCATAAGGTTGAGCAGGCCAAACACCAGCGCCACGCCCCAGCCGAGCTTAAAGCAGCTGCGCCAGGTGCTGCGGGCAAAGGTGTTGTCGATCAGCACCTCGATAAAATACGTCGCGGCCATCACGACCAAGGCTACGACCCAGCTCACCGGGTTGTCCCAAACAAAGAACATGCCCACCCACATCAAAAACAGCACGGTCTCGCACCAGTGCATAAGGGTCATCTTGGCCAGCGTGCCGCCGCTCATCTCGGTGGCGACGCCCTGGACAATCTCCTGATGCGCGTGATGCGAGTACGAAAGGTCGAACGGCGACTTGCGTAGCTTGATGGTGAGCACCGCGAGCAGCGCAAGGAAAATGGGCGCGCTGTACACGATGATGGGGGCCGACCGCCCCGTCACGGCAATGGAATCAAAGCTGTCGGTGGCAAGATACAGGCCCACACTCATCAGCAGAACGGCGGGCTCGTAACTCATGACCTGCAGCAGCTCTCGGTCGGCACCGACCTGGGCAAACGGGCTTTGCGTCGAGGCGGACGCCAACACCACAAAGATCGCGGCGAGCGTCACCATAAAGGCGCACAACAGCGTGTTGGAACCCGACACAAAGATGCCGCCGCCCACCACGGTAAAGATGAGCGCGCACGCCATGTAGGTATCGTCCATGGTGTTTACGCTGGCGGGGGCCTTGCGCAGCAGCTTGGCAACATCGTAGAAGGGCTGCAGCAGGCGCGGGCCCACGCGGCCCTGCATGCGGGCCGAAAGTTTGCGGTCAACGCCGTCGATCAGGCCACCAACCAAAGGCGCCAGCAAGGCAAACGCCACGGTGCCAATAAATATGCCCACGACGCCCGAACCTTCAAAATACTTGCCGCGCAGCACCGAGGGCGCGCTCATGGCAAGCCGCTCGGGCCCAATCCACGCGCAACACAGCAGCGCAAACAAGATAATGCCGCAGCACACGACGCTGCCCGCGGGGCCAATACGCTTCTCGCCAAGGGCGTCCTCCGAGTACCAATTGCGCTTTTCGGCCTTCACCTCGCGTCCCATCGAGCCGCGGAAATGGCGATATTTGTCGGTTCCCACGCCCGAAAGATATACGTTTACGTGCGGTTTGTTGCTCACGCGGAATGAAGTCAGCAGCACCACGGCGATAAACGCCACGATAACCACCATCAGATACATGGAGTCCTTGCCAATAACGTACGGCACGCGGCCAAACACCATGGCCAGGTAAGGCGACACCAGACCGCTCGAGATAACCGGGAACGCCACGCAGCACAGAATCAGCAGCGCGGCGATGGTGTTGAGCGCCATCCATTCGGTCTTATGGACATTGACTTCAACGTTTTGAGCCGTGGGGTCGACGCCCGAAAGCTTGGCAAGCCACTTGCCCCAGAAGAAGAACGTCGCGGCCGAGCCAAAGGCAAGCACCATGATCATGAGCACGTTGCCGGTCTGTGCGAACGCCACCAGGGCGCCCCACTTGGACACGAGCATGCCAAACGGCGCCACAAACATGCCCATGATGCCCAGCATCATCAGGCGCGTCAGGTGCGGCATGCGGCTAAACATACCGTCCATGTCCTCAATATTGCGGCTGCCGATATGATGCTCGGCGGTGCCCACGCACAGGAATAGCAGCGACTTGGCCACGGTGTGGAACAGGATTAGGAAGATGGCGGCCCATACGGCCTCGGGCGCGCCGACACCCAAGCAGGCGCTGATAAGGCCCAAGTTGGAGATGGTGGAGTACGCGAGCACGCGCTTGGCGTTGCTCTGCGAGATGGCCATGAGGGCGGCGAGCAAAAACGTGATGGCACCCACACTCGTGACCATGAAGCCGGTCACGGGATAGATGGCATAGAGCGGGCTCAGCTTGACCATCAGGAACACGCCGGCCTTGACCATGGTGGACGAGTGCAGTAGGGCGCTCGTAGGAGTGGGGGCAACCATAGCACCGAGCAACCAGGTATGGAACGGCATCTGCGCGGCCTTGGTGAGTGCGGCGAGCGACAGCAGAACGACCGGCATCACCAGCAGCGCGGACTGCGCGGTACCGGCGCCGGCAAGCTCGATCATGCCCGAGATGGTCAGCGGCATGCCGCTAAGGTGCAAGAACATAAGGCCCGCCAAAAACGCGATGCCGCCCAGCATGTTGAGGATGATTTGGGTAAAGGCGTTCTTGATGGCCTCGGGCGTACGCGTGTAGCCAATCATAAGGAACGAACACACGGTGGTGATTTCCCAGCCGCAGAACAGCCACTCAAGGTTGTCGCTCGTCACGATGACGAACATGGCCGAGAGGAACAGGAACATGAGCGCCAGGAACTGCGGGCGACGGTCGGGCGCGGTCTGCCCGCGCAGCGCGGCCTCGTGCTCGTCATGGGCCTGGAAGTCCTTCATGTAGCCCAGGGCATACAAGCAGATTAGACTGCCAACGATGCCGACGGCGAGGACCATGATCACGCTCATGTAGTCCAGGTAGAGTGGCGTTGCCGTGACGGCTTCGGCCGCGGGCAGCGTCATGGCTGCAAAGGCGAGCGAGCCCACCAGCTGGACTATGCCGAGCACCGTGGTGAGCGCGTTCCTATATTTGTACGCGTTATACAGGATGACAGCGCACAGGATGACGTCGATAACGGAACTGATGATCGAGAGCACATGCGAGGTGCCGGGGGCAACCTCGAAGCTCTGCGGGCCCGTGCCAAAAAACATGACGGCGACTACAACCGTCACCGCCATAATGATGCCAGAGCCTACAAGCCCTACCGCATCGCGGGCGCGGTCACCGCGCGCGAGCAGCATGCCCAGCGCCGGTACCAGCGGAAACAGGGTAAGGAAATACAGTAGCGTCATACCATCACTCCCCCATGCAAAAACGCTGCAATTGTTTAACGTTATAGCTCAGTTGAGGAGTAGCGGCGGCGGGTTTTCGGTCAACTGGGGAGTTTTAGGCGTACGGGGTAACGAGTCTGTCCGCTTTGGAGCAGAGGGGCGGCAAGAAAAATGCGCCCCTGTGGGCGCACCATCCCATTCGCTATTCCGCCTTTTTAACGCGCGGCTTGCGACCGCGCGGCTTATCGGCCAGCGCGGACTCACCGCTCTCGCGATACTGGCGGCACCAGGCCTTGACCGAAGACTCGCTGGGGATCTTGTGCTTGATCATGGCCTCGCGAACCGTCAGGCCGTTTTCCAGGCGATCCTTTACCACGGCGAGCTTGACGTCGTACGAATACGTGCGGTGATGCGAACCCGCGTTAAGCACGGCGTCGGCACCGCCCACGGCGTATGCGCGGGCCCACTGACGAGCCGTGGCCTGGGGAATGCCGAGCTCCGCGGCGAGGGCACGATGACCGACCCCCTCTTGGAGGACCTCGACGGCGCGCTGCCTAACCTCAGGCGCATGCGTGCGAGCCCTTGTTGCTTCTGACATACCTGCCACTTCTTAGCCTTAACCGTTAAACTGCTTTCTTACGTGCATGTTAGATAGTAGCATTTTGCTGTTCGCGCGTAGCAGTTAATTGAAAATAGCAACGGCGTCATCTGGGCATTTGCTATTTATTTGCGACATTTCTTTACGTTTAATTTACGCAGCTAGTTAGCCCGCAGCTCATTGATGGTGTTTTACCAACCAGATTGATATCTTTTTGTTTCGCTTGGTATGGTTTTCATAATTATTAACCCCTCAGCCTCTGAGCTAGCATGTCAGTCTTCCGCTTACTTTCCAGCTTTCTACTTAACTTTCCAGCTTTCCGCTTAACTTTCCAGCTTTCCGCTTAACTTTCCAGCTTTCTACCCAGCTTTCCACCTTAGGTGTTAAGTTAAGTGGAAAGTTGGAAAGCTTGGTGGAGGGGTCGGGAGAGCTAAAACACCTTTCTCCAACGGCGGCTGGACAGTTAGTTCAGATACGTATTTTTCTATGCTGATAAAGCTGCGCTATGGTCCCCGGAGAGGGTTCTTTGGCGACTCATTGCACGCAAATCGATCCCAGATAGCTACCGAACCCTAGTTTTGAGCCCCTTTCTTCCCCAAAACGAGCGCCGGATGCGCCTGCTGCGGTCTGGAATTATACGTATCTGAACTAACCGTCCAGCGGAGTCCAAGACTGGGATCGCGCAGACTAGAAAAGGGGGCGGCAACCGGGTGGTTGCCGCCCCCTTTGCGAAGCCAGTTGGCTTCGGAACTAGTGGTCGATGCCGTTGAGGTTCACCCTCGTGAGCGTATAGGTCACATAGTCGGGCGATTGAGGCGTTGCGCTCGCCACGTCACCCTTAACCAGGCTCGCTGTCATCACCAAGCGATAGTTCGCGTAGAACTGCTCACGCTGTTCAACCTGCGTGTTGACCTTAACGGTAAAGGGCAGGCTAAACGTCGTATTACCGTTCTTCGTTTTGAACTTGCCGTTCTCCTTCGAGTCAGTGAAGGTGATCGTGCTACCGGAGGGAGCGACCGCGGCAAGCTTACTCTCCGTCACTGTTACGTAGTTTGAGATATCATCCGTTACGCTCTCATACGTGCCGTCGGTTCCGCGGCGCTGAAGCGAGAGCGTGTACACAACAGAGTCTGCGTTCGCAATTGCCTCGGCGGCGTTGCTGAGTCCACCCAGTTCATACGTGGCACCCAGACCAATCGCGCCATTCGCGATCGGACGCAGGTCGTCCACGTTAATGCCAAGCTGCGACTTATCTGGCGCAGAAAGCGTAATGGTCGTATCACCCGTGTCCATGCGATAGTACCCGACGTTACCGCGCTTCGTCTGCGTCAGGCTCGAGGTATTAAGGCCTTCCTTACGCGTCGAAAGCTTGGCGGTATAGGACATCTTGGTACAGGCGTCCTCGCCAGACTGCTTGGACAGGGAGATAACCTTGTTGCAGCCGTCCGGCGTAAGGCGAATCTCTTCCACTACCGTACGCACGGTAAAGGATCCGCCCGCTGCACGCTTGCGGATTCCGGCAAGGTCATGGTCGAGCGTGAGCCTCAGTGAGTCATCACCCGTATCCGTCACAATCTGTGTAAACGCAGGCGTCGAAGCGTCATACGGCTCCCAATCGCTGCCACTCCACCTGTAGTTCTGATTGCCGATGGCAACATAGAACTTCGCAATTGCCGAAGTTCCGCTCGGGAAACTGCTTACTCCCATTAGGTTGTTGTTGGCGCCATAGCGACACAGCGATGTATCGAGCTGATAGAACAGATGGTCGCTCTCTGTATAGTATTGGCTCGGGCTAAACGTAACCGTATCCATGACATCGAGAGAAAGAACGTAGGCGGCACCGTCCTCCGACTTCGAAACCGGAATGCACGCCCCATCTTTTTTGTCGACTACATTCTGCTCATAATTGGACAAGATGCTGTATGTCGATGCCGTACTGTTTTGAATATCGTCGCTGCCATCGGTGCGTAAAACATGATGCAGATTCCAAGATATGCGGCCACCCGAAGAATTCGAGTCAATAGACGAAGCCGTAAAACCGTTGATACTAGCTTGCGTCACGCCGTCGCCCGACTTGGGCACGTTGACAACTAGGTAGACGCTCTCCGATGCACGCTTCTCTCTGCCGGTATCCTTCTCCTTGGGTACCTTTAGCGTATAGCGACTGTTGCTGGGAACGTCAGCACCCGCAACCTTAAACAGCGTCCACTTGCCATCGAGTTTCGCTTTAGCGGTCGCCTCTGCCTCGTTATCACACACGGTCCATGTGCCGGCGCCATCCTGCGTGGCCGACACACCCAAGATCTCGCTCAGCCATCGCTCCTGATATGGATTGCCCGCAGAATCCTTAAAGCCGTCGTTTCCGCTCAGGGAAACGCTCGTTGCTCCGCCTTCGCCCACCGTATAGTGATACTCTCTGCCACCGGCCTTGCCATCAACGTTCGCATCGATGAGCGTAAGCTGGGTGCCCTGGGGCAACCTTCCGTCGGCACCATTGAAGAGGATACTCTTGCCGAGCCCCTTCATCGAGCCGCCAGCAGCCATATAGCTGTCCCAGCCAAAGTCGACTTCCTTCCCATTGGCAGAATTGTATGTCCAGGTAAGCAGACCCGTCATCGGCTCGCCAAAGCTCGTAAGCACGTGTGCATCTTTTCCAAGGTTAGCGTAGTCTTTTTCTTTAAATTGAGTGCCGTAATCATACGTTGCAGTGAAATCGATCTCGAGCTTGCGCTTAACGATGATCGGCACCTGAACGTTGTAGCTCTGACCCGCCTCGGTAAAGGTAACGGTCAGGAGCGTAAAGCGACCTTTGCCGTTGTCCCAATCGGAGCTTGGGCTAAACGACATATTGTTCTTGCCATTGTTCACTACGCGAAGCGTGGGATTGTTCGACGCGTCACCGTCTTTAACGAACACACCGTCCTTGAGTTGGAAAACCTCTGCTTTGGCCGTCACGTGCGGATTGGTGCCATTCTCGTTATTCAATCTGCAGGCATCGGAGAAGCCGCCGTTCGTGACGATGTTTAGATAGCTCTTGACCGTCGTGTTGTCGTTGCCAGAGATCACCAAAACGGGGAAATCCGCTGTGGCTTGGTTGCTGCTTGTATCATTATTCGAATTGAACTTACTGGCCACGGATGAGGCATCGTAGCTCGACTTATTTTGATAGGCGCCGTTGTCATTAATGCCGCCGATATTCGTGTAGGTGTAGCGATCGGCAACACCGGTGCCTGCCTCGCTCTGGACGGTCGCCGCGGTGTCGATGGTGGCGCCGTCGCCAAACAGGTAGCGATCGGTGGTGTCGTTGTCGGAGGCACGCGCCGCCAGCGTGCTTACGGGGCTCGTGGTCACATACGGGCTCGCTGCCGTGGTGGCGGTATTGTCCGCGCCGTAGAGCGTGATCCCCTTGTCAGGTGCTTCCAGTGTGTCGTTATAGTCACCAAACGCGATATACGACTTCATGTTTACGGCGGCCGCATTGGTCGTGTAAACCATCGGCGGCAGATCACGCGTGGTCTTGCCGTTGCCGAGCTTTACGTTCACGCCCGCTGCGGAGAGGCTATAGCCGTTTGTGTCAACCTCGCCTAAGAGCACGCCCTGCTTAGAGCCCAATTTGTAGGTATTGCTGTCCATGAGCACGTTTACCAGATGGAACTGGCCGCGTCCGTCGCCCGCAATGCCGCCGTTGGAGGTTCCGCCAAACGTTGTGTTAGATACCTTTGTGTTGGTGACGTTGATGACGTCGGCACCGCTGTTAATCGCGCCAAGTAGACCGCCGCTCCACCTGCCCTTGATCGTGGCGCTCTCAATCGCGATATTGTTGCAGGCTATGTTCACATTGCTGAAGTAGTAGCCGATAAGTCCGCCCGAGCATTGGTCGGTGCCGGCAATGTTGATATTCTCGACGCTACAGTCCTCAAACCAGTACGTGTTGGGGCTGCCACTGCTCGTGACCTCGCCAATCAAGCCGCCCGCATTACGGATGCTATTGTTCGTTCCGGTGGCATCGCCGATGATGGCGCTCTTGGCATCGCCTCCGGCATCAATGCGCACGTTGCTTATAGAAATAACGCCTCTATAGGCGCTTCCGACCACACCGCCGGCGCCCATGTACTTATCGGTGTTCGACCCGGTGGCGAGTACATTTACCCCAGAGATGACTGCCGTGCTCGAGGCGACGGCTTCCGTGATGCCAATTTTGGTGTTCACCGATACGTTACTGGAGGTATAACCGAACACGCCGCCCACGTAGGGTGTTGTACCCGTGGCGGTTATGGTCGAGTTTTTGCCAATAGTCTTCTCGTATACCCCTGTGGCCGCGGTTGTCCACACGCCGCACGGCGAGGCGATCGCACCCACATAGCCGCCAACGTACTTCTCGCCCGTGACGCTAAGGCCAGTGTATGAGCAGTCACAGAGATTCGCGGGCGCCTGCGTGCCGGAGCCGAAATTGACCATATAGGTCACGTCGTTATCCGTCCTTCGGCTGGTACGGCCCGAGCTGCCAAGAAGCCCTCCTACGCTCTTTGCGCCCAACACGGTGCAGTTCTTCATCTGTACGTTGCGGTAGACGCCACGCGTGTTGCCGTCGTAGTTGGCCGTTGCGCCCGCCAAAAGGCCGGTGCCGATGAGGTCGTTCGATGCCGGTCCCGAGGCAATGCTACCGTTGGCGTCTTTGTACGTGAGCGATACGTTGCAGTTACTAAAGGTGAGGTCTTTGACCTGAGCGCCGTCATTCGCGGTGACGCTCTGCCCCACATTGGTTGAGGTGAACATCACGGTGCTGAATAGGCCGCCCACGCCCGAGACCTTATAGTCGTCATCGGCATATTCGACGACGCCGTAAGTGGCATCTTTGGTGCCCACCGTGATGGTGGCCCCGTTGCCGTCGATCGTTGCCACGTGCGGCGTGATGCGGTCGCGATCGGTGGACGCCTCGTTCGAGCTGCAAGCATTGGAATAGTAACGGCCGCTGAGACCCACGTATCCCGTGCCGTAGCCAGTCATATCATAGGTGGCATTTTCCTTGAACTCCAGGCTCATGCCGATCGATTTCGACGCGCACACGTAGCCCGTTTGGTAGTCGGCAGCGTAGGACGCCACCAGGTAGGGCGAATTTACATCGTCATCATGGTTGAGCGGGCCGTGCCACCCCTGTTTGCCCGGGGCCTTCTGGTCATCGTTTTTGGCGGTTTCGAAATCGCCGGAAGCGCTCGCAGGCTTGCCCACGCAGTCGTAGCTGGCATTTCGCACCTTACCATATTCCTTGTTGCCAAACAGGTAGCCGTTTATCGCCGGGTCCTGCTTATCGCTGCCCCAGTACGCCTTGGAGCCGCGGAACACGCCATAATTAGCGTAGTCAGTATGTGCCGCTCCAGCACCCGCACCCGAGCTAATGATGGCCGAGAGCACCAAAAGGCCCTGGGCGTTTTCCACCGTGGTCACGGGTGCCTCGGCATCAGTGCCGATATACTTGTTGTCGGTGCCCGTGGTAGTGACGCAGGCAGCTCCCTTGTTTGTGAGCTCGTTGATCTTGTAGTTAGCGTTACCGTTTTCGACTTTGCAGCCCTCGCTAAAGGCATAGCCATCAATCACACGACCAACGTAGGGATTGTCGTACTGCCGGAAGTTGCCCGTTCCAAGACCCTGAGACTTGTCGCTGGTTCCAGCGCGCCAAGACGTCCCTGACATATTGCGGAAGATCACACCGCCGCCCGCAATGGCACCAACGTAACCGCCGATGGGAACAAGATGTGGCTTAGTTCCGCCACCAGCAACCGTAAAGCCGGTTGTGGAGTTATCGGGCGTTGTCCCATTCACGGCCACACCGTCGATAATGTTATCGCCGCCAAGGATGCAGCCGATAACGCCACCGAAGAACGACGTCGGAACACCGTCGGCATCCTTGGCAGAATAAGTAATAGTCGCCGACGCGTTCACATAGCGAATATTCAGATCGCGCACCACGCTGCCGTAACTATAGGGAATAAGGCCGCGAAGCGAACCCTCGTTATTCTCTATCTTGATGGTTGCCTTTTTATCACCTTTAGGGTTGCCAACGATGACGCCACGGAACGGGTTGGCTTTGTTGCCAAAACCGCCAAACGATGCGCCGTCGAGGGTGATCGTATTACCCCCGGTAGGTTCAATACTGTAGTACGCGCTTTGGATATAGCGGTGCATCATCTCGTCGGAAAGTGTGGCCGAAGGATCAGTGGTGTCGCCGGTCTTCTTTTCCCACTTCTTCCCAGTGTCTTTCGCCTGCTTATAGACGTACGTAACCTCATTGTCGGTTTTATTGTCGCTGCGGCGAGTACAGAGCGTACTCTGGTTGACGGCAATGGTGACCTCCCAACCGTCGAGCGCAGTTTGGTTGTTGATGTAGTTGGCGATGGCGTTCATCTCAGTCGCGTCCTTAACGGCATACGGATCGCCATATGTGCCGCATCCCTCTACCAGCTTTGGAATGCGCTGGTTGACTTTAATTTCATGATATTGGACGCCGCTCTCGGTGGCCTTTCCCTTATAAACATAAGGAAGATAGCCACCAAACCAAGGCCTGACGTCACCGTCCTTCTTACCATCAACCGTCACATAGCCGCTCACGGCACCATACGTCGCTTCGTCGTAATACCAAAGCTGCTTGCCCGGGTACTCCGTACTCCCATCAATCTCAGATCCGTATGTCACCTTGCCTGCATCGGCATCGGCATCGGCCTTAGTAAAGGTGTAGTCCGCAGAGCCCGTGCTCGTGCTTCCGTAGCCAAAACTCTCCAGCAGGCTCGCATGGGTGAAGATCGTTTTGTTCTTTTGGCTGGGCAAGCTGATTTGCTCAAACTTTGCCGTCACCTGATCGGCCTCACTGCCTACACCAAGCTTTCCGAACAGCGACGTAGCCGCCTTGGTGTCACTCGTGTACCCAGTAGTCTTGATATTCTTCGCGTTCAGGCTCACGTACTTCTGCATCTCGTTGATGAGCAGAGGCATATAGGCGTTAGCATCCGTGGCGCTGTTGGCGCCGTCGACAATCAGATTGTTGAGCGTAAGACCATCAATTGAGATCTTTCTAATCTTGGTGCCATTGCCGTCGCTGGACCCATACACGTAGCGGCACACGAGCGCGCCCGAAGAGCTTCCGCTTGCTCCATCAGTGTCTTCAGAGCTCTTTCCGTCATTAATAACGGGCCCAACAGTACCACGCAAAGTGACGTTTTTTACTGTGAGATCGCCGTTTGTCGCCGTTCGAAAAAGACCGCAGTGCATGTTCTCGTGCTGGGTAGCATCGGAATTTAGCTTGTTGCCATTCTGCTCGGCCTTGATCTTGGAGTAACAGAAGGTAATGGTCGCATTCTCAACCGTCACCTCTCCGCTCGGCTGAGTTGGATAATAGCTGTAGCCGGCCAAATCGATTGTACCCGTTATGGTTATGGAATCATCGAGCCCTGTCGTGCCATTGGGAACGATTGTCGAACGAATACCTTCGGGAGCATAACGGTAAGCAGACCATAAGAGCAGCTTTTCCGCTGTATCGATTTGACTGCCACTAAAGCCGCCTTCACAATTCTTAGAGACTATGTCGAGGTTGTAGAAGTAGCGGGTATTGCCGTTCGTATTCTGGCTTCGACCGAAAGACGAGCGATTATGGTAGCTGTTGTCTTTTGTGGAATCGCCGTCCATGTCCAGCTTGTTTTTCTGTGTGTGTAGCGAAACGACCGTGTTCCAGTCGGCGTCCATGAGCTTGCTGCCGTTGTTTGGTTTTACACCGCTGCCAACCCATTCATCGAAGGACGTTACGCCCGACGCAACGATGGCCCCCTCGCCGGTGGGCACCCTATAGGCGGTATCCCAATAAGCCCTGTCCTCCAAGTACAGGCCTAGGTAGCTCTCGACGCCATATGTCGTCTTATCATCCACCTTGCAGCCGCGGCAAACTAGAACGCCGAGCGTCTGAGCGGCGCCCGCATTAATAGTTGTGCCCGAGAGATCGATGGCATAGTTGTTGATAATCCAGTGGCCGCTCGCGGCGTATACAAGACCACCGAGTTCCTTGGAATCATCCGCAGTCGCGGTTATAGAAGCGTTGGTCGTTTTCAGAGCATAAGAGTTTTCATTCTTGTTAATGCTCTCATCTCCGATAGTTACGACCGCGTTGCCCCAGCTATAACCCAAGAAACCACCCGTGCCATTGAGCTTATCGCCGTTCCTGCCGACTTTCATTTCGAATGAATTGAACGAAAGGCCCGAAATGTTCACGTACTTATCAGCTGAGTTGGCTATTGTCCCTGCATTGTAGGTACTCTGTGCGATGCAGCCGATAAGACCACCGACTTGGGCAATCTTGCCGCCGGCGCAATCGCCAGTTTCGATTGATCCGGCGACTTCGAGGCCCGCAACATTGAATGACGAGCCATAATCGCCCGCATAACCAATGGCGCCGCCAATGCGACTATTGCCGTTAAGCGTTTTAGTTGCAGCGATGGTCGCTTGAGCCTTGCTGTTATCCTTAAACGCAACCGTAGAAGCCGCCAGCACGCTGCCCGCAATACCGCCAATGTTCACGTCATTGGCAAACGTATCATCGCACGCGATATTCGTTTTGCACGTTACGCCAGACAATGACAGGTTGCCGACGATGGCACACGCAAGCGACCCGGCATCGATAGCCGAACCGTTATCGAACTTCATGGAGCCAGCGATTGTGACGTTGGAGATGGTTGCACCGTTGACGGCCGCGAACAAGCCCAAGCGGCCGTGGCGGTAGATTTTGCCGTTGCCGTTGCTCGTGTTATTGCCGTCGAGCACGTCTTCACCACGCTTGCCGTACGCCTCGCCGACGGCAAGATTGATTGTGCCGCCACCGTTCAACGTTCCCGAGAAAACTTGCGAGCCGTCTGCACGATCCTGCGTGAAACCCGTCAGGCCCGTGCCCTTGAGATCAATAGTGCCGTTCACCGTAATGGTCGAGGACTGCAAGCCGTTAAGGTTGTTTTCGGTAACGCCGTCAACCATCGAGTAGTAGCCGTTGGTTTGCCAGGTAATCGCAAGCTTGGCGAAATCCTCAGCTGTGGTTAGGGCGTAGGCACCGTTAGCTGCCGTCAGCGAATCCGGCAAGGTCAACTTATGAGTGTCCACATCAAGCTTAATGAAGTCGCCGCCCAGACGAACAACTTCACCGTAGGTCGCGATGTCGTCCGTCTTTGAGGCTGAGTTGCTACGCTTGAAGGTCCAGACCGCAGCGCCCTTGTCTCCCAGATCACCATTAGAGCCATTGCCGGCAGCGAAGATCAGCGCGTTGTGGTTCTCGTATACGAGCTGACCCGTCGTGGCGTTCTCGGCAAAACTTGCGCCCGACAGATCCGTGATGCCGCTGAATTTGATTACAGCATTCCACGCGGATCCCGCAATTCCCGCGGCACGGTTGCTTTGCGCCTTACCGATAGGATTGTCGCTTGTAAGTTTGAAATCTCGCACGTCAAGGACATTGCGCGTATCGACAACGCCCACGGCGCCACCGAACTTTCCGGTACCCGTTCGCGCCGAAGCATCTCCCTTGCACGCAACCGTCACGCCGTTGAAGACAACGGCAACGGGCTGCGAGTTAGGATTTGCGCTATCGCCAACATAGCCAACAACGCCGCCTGCGTCGGACAACTTGCTCGCAAGGTCAAACTCAATTGAGCACGTATTCTTATTATCTGCATCCTTTTCAACAACAAAGGCGCGCAAAGCGCCGTCGTCGTCCGTTTTCGTCGCGAACACCTTGCCGACAAGGCCGCCGTAGCTGCCGTTGACACTAACATCTTCTGGTAAGGCGAGTTTGCTCTTATACGTCCCGCCTTGCACCACGATGTCTCCATTAGAGATATCGGCCATGCCAAAAAGAGCGCCGGCGCGCTGCGACGCACCAAGAGTCACAAGGTCGCCCAGGTCGAACATATTGGACGTAACGGCAAATCCTTGCGCAAAGCTCACGTCGCCGATAACGCCACCAGAGCAAGCGCTGTTCTCGTCGCCAATATTTAGAGGACACCCAATCTGCTTATTATCCGCGCCCAGTGTGAGCACGGTCGCTTTACCAATAAAACCGCCGCTGGCAGTTGTGCCCTTGACGGTGAGCGCGTGTAGGTCGAGAGCTTTCGCGACGTTGACCATGGCACCCGTGCTCGAGCCAACGAGTCCTACAACGCCACCGGCGGAGCCGTTCGTAGACTGGACGGTGGCGGTGGGAACGTTTGCCAGAGTGCCAATGCTCAGGGTCGCACCGTCCTTGACTTCGCCTACGAGCAGGCCAGCGTTGCCAGAGCTCGTTTTGACGGCTCCGCCTGAGGTCAGATCGTTGGGGAACGTGACGGACTCAACCGTCAAGCTCCCGCTCTCGACCGTGTTGGCAATCAAGCCAATGTTGCCCGTCGCATTCGCGTTGAGATTCTTTCGAGAATCGGTGAGGCTATAGGTAACGTTCGCAGCAAGGTCGCCCGTCGTCGCACCCAGGAGGGGTGCCGTCAAGGCGGAAGTCGCATCCTTCACATCAACGTTCACGGGTTCCACGATGTCAACCGACGCGATGAGTGTCTTGCTCTCTTCGCCGTTTTCCGCACCGCTGACCTTCGAAGCGATCATCGGTGCGCTATAGCTAGTCGCGCCTACCCACTTTATCCTGACCGTTTTGTTTTGGTCAGACAGCTTGAGGTTATTAAAAACCGTCCGATCAGTCGTAAGCTCGACGGGACTATCAACGTCCCTATAGATCCTGCCTTCAAACGGACATTCATCACTGCCAAGACCCTGGAAAGACATGCCGTTATTAGCCGACTCGGTGAGCTTCGCATCGCCCGTGATGATAACCTTGATCTGCGCATCATAGTAAAGCGAAGCGTCGGCGTTAGACAGGACGGCGAACGCCTCCGACGACTTGACATCGAGGCTTCGGATTCCGCTCTCGTCGTCTTTGCGCACGATGCTTTCCGCGCCGTTCTTCTCGAGCAGCTCGACGAGCTTATTCAAATCCGTGATCGTCGCACCCGCCTGGGCATCAGCGTCCTCCGAAGTCGCATCATCGGCATCTTGCTCGGCGTCGTCAGCGGCGGCATCGTCAGCGGCATCGTCGCCTTCCGTCTGGTCGCCCGTGGAATCGGAACCAGTGGCGCTATCGGTGGTATCGCCTGCTGCAGCGTCATCCTTCACCGCGTCATCCCCAGCACTGTCGCTGTCGGCGCCGGCATCACTCGACCCAGACCCGATCGTGACATCGCCGTTGGTCTCGCCGCTCTCGGCAGTATCCAACGCCTTCGCAGATGCGGCAGCAATCTCGTTCGAGATGTTCTGCCAGCCTGCCGCCACAGCAGCCACCGTGGGCGAGCATGCTTGGAGCACCATGACCACCGTCATGAACTCTGCGAATATGCGCTTTGCCGTTCTCATCGATTCCGTACCTCTTATCCTAAAACTCCGCTTCCAGAGTTATCGAGTCTCCGTCGCGCCCGTCAGAGTAGTTCCGCTCACGCTAATGTCCAGGTCGCCCCAGCCACCGGGCGTTTTGCCGTCCGCTCGGTAAAAGTTGACGACCATCGAACCCGGCTCCATGGTGAACGTAGCCTTGCGAGCTGCAGCATCCGCCGTCACACCATGGTTGGTCTCGAAGAACGGATCGATCTCCACGTTCTCCCCCCACGTGAGCGTGACGTTTGCCGGTGCGCCCGTAACCGTCACACGGTAGTTGTACGCAGCGTAATCAGCAAACTTGCCAGCCTCATCAACCAGCGCGCCCTCAACCGCAGCGGTTTTGACCTCGGCCTTCTTTGACGGCACGACTTTCGCCGCCAGACAGGTGAGCTCGGTGCCGGGGCTCTCCTTCGAAACAACCATGGCCTTAATCACAAAGTAGGCATGTCCCAACTTGTCCTCAGGAAAGGTCACGGTGTAATCGTTCTTGGTAGGCTGATTCTCCGGAAGCTTGACGTTTCCGGCGGGTTGGGGCGCATAGCTCCACGTGGCACCATCGAGCCCATACCCCTCGACCGTCAAGGTATACGTCACGTTTTTATCGTTGCAGAAGTTGCTGTTGCTCAGCAAATAGTTATAGATGCTAAAGGTGAAGCTGCACTGCTTGTTGTTGGGATATACCGTAACGGAGCGCTGGGCGCGGTCGAGCTCGTCGTTGCCAGGCGCACTCATATAGCCCGTGAGCAGGTCGCTCGCAAACAGGCTCTGCGCGGTGCCCGTTGCGGCGACGGACTTTAGAAATCCGTTGGCGGTGTAGGCGGAATAGGTAAAGTAACCACCCGTCACGAGCGCCACGGCGCAAGCAAGTGCGATTGCTGCCACAACCAGCTTATTCTTGGCTAGGCTCTTGCTTTTTGCCAGCTGCTCGCGCTCGGCATCCTGCTGCTTCTCTCGCTTCTCCATGTGCGCCCCCTCTCCTACTTACCGCTCGTGTTGCGCGCGATCAGGTAGATCACATCGGTCTCTTTGGCGCTCTCGTCCCACGAAAGCTTGATGATAAAGTTGAGCGTGTCATTGTCAGTCGAGCCGTCGAGCGTCTTAGCGTTGAGTTCGCTCTTGCCGAATTTCTTGTATCGGTAGAGCGGGCGCGCGTTGCGCTGGACGTTTTGATAGTCCTTGAACGTAGGGTCGCTTGCGCCCTCGCCCGGCACGGCTGCCAGACCGTCGTTCTCCTTGTTGATATATTCGAAGCTCGTAAGCAGGTTCTCTCCGGTTGCTTTCCAGCTATAAGATTTGCCGTCTGCGGTACCGCTCACGTCGGGCGTCTGGAGCGCAGACGTGTTCTCGGCTCTGTACAGCTCAATAGTGAGACCTGTAATGTTGGTCGTATTCGCGAGTTGCAGCTCAAAACCGTCACCGCCCGTTTGCACGCAAAACGCGCGCTTGAGCGTCACCGTGTTGCCAGTCTTGGTATCGCCGTATTCGGGGTTGTAGCTCAGGTCGATCTGCTCTGTTGCCGTAGCGTTGGGGCCCAGCACTTTGAGCTCTGCCGGCTCCTTGATCTTGCCGACGGTGGAGCCGCGATTGGCATCGACGAACCATCCGAGCGTCAATCCCAGCAACACGAGAAGCACGGTAAGCAAGCCCATGATGGCAAGGGATTCGCGACGGTGGCCGCTCACCCAAGCCTTGATACGCTCGATGCGGCCAGCCGGACGCGCTTCGCCGTGCGAGCCGAACCCGTTGCCGCCGGGGTTTGCCGCTCCTTCGTTGTGTTTGATATCGCCCTGCTCGCGGGCATTAAGCTGCTCGTCCATTTATTTATCCGCCTCCTTGGCGGTAAAGCGCACGCGAATGTACTTGACGTTCTTGCCGATAATCTCGTCGGCGTTGTTGTAATAATTGGCGCAGGTTTCCACATCCGCAGAGGACATGCCGGCTCCGACAGGCGGAACCGCGCTAGGCGCCTGACCTGGCACGCTCGTGCTATCGGCGCGGAAATAGCACGCGTGGTTATTGTTGATGTCGCCGACGAGGGTCGTGTATCCCCCCTCGTCGCCTGTGTTAGCGAAAAGGTTGCCACCGTAGCCGGCGTTGCCCGTGCGAACATAGCTCTTGAACTGCTCCGGCCAAATCCAGTAGAGGGTTTTGGTGACGGTTTCGGTCGTATTGTTTGAGCCCTCAGCACGAAAGCTCTTCGCCGGAATGGTAAAGCTCTGTGTGATGACGGTGACGCTCGCTCCGTCCTGGGTCACCGTGGTTGTCGTGGGAACCAGCGGATTGGAGTAAAAGCCAGAGGTGTCTTTGCCCTGGAAAACCAAGATATGGCCGCGCACCAGATTTTTAAGCGAGTTGATGATCTCTTCATTTTTCGATGCGTCCGTAGCAGTGCCGTCCGTGCCCGCAACGCTCGTCTGGACAGAAATCTCCCAGGTCATCTCCACCGTAATATCGTGCAGGTCGTTGCAGAGCGGCTTGACGTTGAGCTGAAGCTGGCCCGCCGACCCCGGAGAAAGACTGCCATCGGCACTCATGTTATTGAGGTTGAAAAGATTGTTCACGGCAAGGCTTGTACTGTCCGACGCGTAGTTGTCCTGGGCGTCGTACTTACCTGCCGTGCCGCCCTGCGTTCCCGAGAGCACAAACCGTGGGCCCTTCGCCCCGATCGTACTCCCCGTGGCACTCACTCGGTTATTCGCGGCAAACCAGGCCAGGCATGCAAAGATGGCAACGATGGCGGCCAGCACAAACAGACCGCTCACCAGGAAATCCTTCCAGAAATCCTTGAGGGTCCGCACATGCTCGTCGGCAGCTTGGCGGTACTCGGCCGCCGTCTTGTGCTGCTGGAGCTCGCTATGTCGGTCCATGCCACTCATCGTTTACGTTTGCCCTGCTAGCGGGCGTGCCATCCTTTCCGCTCGGTCGCGTTTATCTGTTGTTCGCAGGTAGAGAATTCAGGCAGAATACAACACCGTACGATAAGGTAAAAGAATAGCATTGACCTGCGGTTTGCTCCACAGCGCAAGCCTTAATGATGTCTTAAAAGTCAAATCCTTGGTGCAAGGGGGTCAGGTTACTTCGCACCAACATGGTGCAAACAAACCTGACCCCCTTGCACCAATCCCCTTGCATCAAATTCGGATTTTCGGGTGTCAGCAATTCGGATTTTCATGTTCTGAGGATTCGGATTTTCGGTCGCTCAAGATTCGGATTTTCTGAACCCGCTGGTCAGGGGCGCTCTTATTGGCAAAAAGGCGGGGAGAACCGATACGGCACTCCCCGCCCACTCAAACGTTCGCGCATTGTTCGCGCAACGGTTCGCACGCCCGTTCAAGCTTTGCCTCACCTTAACCTCATTTTGAGGTTAACAGCACCCTATTTTCAGCATTTGCCCAGTTGTTTGCTTGCCTCATCTTAACCTCATCTTAACCTCATTTG
>OOAJ01000750.1_pt1 | contig 19209 bp, 17 predicted proteins | sample 1671241 | NCBI WGS metagenome assembly OOAJ01 (sample SAMN06348136, study PRJEB24527) | human gut metagenome | biome: human gut; feature: ankylosing spondylitis patient; material: feces | host: Homo sapiens | place: China | collected 2015-10
ACGCACGCGACAGGCGGCGAGGTCTGCTCCGCACGGAGGGGTGGCAGAGCGGTTGATTGCGGCGGTCTTGAAAACCGCTGAAGGTTCACGCCTTCCGGGGGTTCAAATCCCTCCCCCTCCGCCAAACTAAAGTTCACTAAAGTTCGTAGAAGTCCGCAAAGCCTTGAGCTGCGCGGACTTTCTTCGTTTTTGTGGTTCGTTGAAGTCCGCCAAGGTTCATAGACAGCCGCGAAAAAGGGGGGTACTTTTATGGGGTATCTGAAAAAACATACCCCCTGAAAGTCAGGAGTACCCCCAATGGCCAAGAAGCTGACGGATACCGCTGTGAAAACGGCGAAGCCCAAGGAAAAGCCCTACAAGGTGGCGGATGGTGACGGGCTGTATGTGCTGGTCAACCCAGGCGGCGGCAAGCTCTGGCGGCTCAAATACCGCTTTGAGGGGAAAGAAAAACTCCTGGCCATCGGCACCTATCCTGCCGTTTCTCTCAAGGAGGCGCGGGCCCGGGCGGTCACGGCAAAGGAAATGATCGCACGCGGCATAGACCCCTGCGCCGCACGCAAGGCAGCCAAGGCGGAAGCCCTCGCCAAGAGTCTGACCTTTGAAGTGGTGGCGCGGGAATGGCACAAGAAGAAGCTGGCGGGCTGGACGCCCAACCATGCCCGGCAGATCATCCGGCGGCTGGAGACCCTGGCCTTTCCTGATCTTGGCAGCAGGCCCATTGCCGAGCTTGGCGCGCCTGACTTCCTGGCTGTGCTGGGCAAGGTGGAGCGGCAAGGCCACCTGGAGACAGCCCGCCGCCTTGCCCAGATATGCGGACAGGTGACGCGCTACGCACGCCTTGCCGGGATGATCGTCGCCGATCCGGCAAGCCACCTGACCGAAGCCCTGACCACAAAGCCGGTGCGCCACCATGCCGCCATCACCGAACCGCGGGAAATCGGCGCTCTGCTCCGGGCCATAGACGACTATCCGGGGGACGTGTCCGTCTCCTTTGCCTTGAAGATCATGCCGTATGTCTTTGTCCGCTCCAGCGAGCTGCGGCGGGCAACCTGGTCAGAGATCGACCTGGACAGGGCGGAATGGCTGATACCTGCCGAACGCATGAAGATGCGGCGGCCCCACCTTGTCCCGCTTGCCCGGCAGGTGGTTGAGATGTTCCGAGCCCTGCACGCCATCACCGGCAACAGGGAGCTTGTCTTCCCCGGTACGGCTTCCGCCACGCGCTGCATATCGGATGTTGGTCTGCTCAATGCCCTGCGCCGTCTGGGCTATGGCCGGGATGAAATGACCGTCCACGGCTTCCGCAGCATGGCTTCTACGCGGCTGAATGAAATGGGCTACCGCCCTGACGTGATCGAGGCCCAGCTTGCCCATGCCGAAAAGAACAGCGTGCGGGATGCCTACAACCGCGCCCAGTATGTAGAAGAGCGCCGCCGCATGATGCAGGAGTGGGCGGACTACCTGGACAGCCTGCGGGCCGGGGAAGGGGCATAGACAGATTATGCTCCCTGCCCTGCCGGAACCTCTCCCTGCCTTTATTGTTTTCGACTGTCCCAACCGTCCCAACTGTCCCACGCCCTACAGCCACAAGGGTTTACGGGTGGTACAGTCGTGGGACAGTCGTTTTTGCAAACTGTCCCAACTGTCCCAAAGGGAAAAGTGGCCCAAGTGTGGACAGATGACTGCAAAGTTGGGTCCCCTGCCCTGCCGGAACCTCCCCTGAGTTTATCCGTTTTTGGTGTTCCTGGTGTTCTTCATGTTCCCGCCTTACAGCCACAAGGGTTTACGGGCGAAACACCTTTAAAAAGGCTTCGTGTTCCCGTGTTCCCTGCGGCCAAGGCTGAAGCCACCCCCCTTGCCGGAGGCTTGCCTCTTGACGTTATAAGCCAATGACTTACAATAGAGCCATGCACACACCACCTATGACCGTCGTTGAAACTCCTTCCTTTTTGCGCAGGGCCAAGGGCCTGCTTTCTGAAACGGAACGCGCCGACCTGGTGGCCTACCTTGCCGAACATCCCGACAGCGGAAAGGTCATGGAAGGCACGGGCGGCGTTCGCAAGCTGCGGTGGGCAAGAGAAGGAGAAGGCAAAAGCGGCGGCTACAGGGTGATCTACTACTTTCATTCCGAGTGCATTCCCCTGTTTGCCCTGCTGATATACGGGAAGAACGAAAAAGCGAATCTGACGCAAGCCGAAAAGAACGATATGCGCCGCCTGACGGCGCTGCTTGCGGCATATGGGAGGCAAAAGCCATGAGCACGATAGGACAAGAAATCATCGCCGGTCTGACCGAAGCTGTGGGCTACATGGACGGGACGGCGGACAGGGAGCAATACGGCGTGCATGACTTCCCCCCGGCCAGTGCTCCCGAACGGGTGGACGTGAAGGCCATCCGGCAAAAGCTGGGCCTCTCCCAGACCGTATTCGCGGCGGCCTTTGGCCTGTCCCTCTATACCCTTCGCAATTGGGAACAGGGCAGGAGACAGCCCGATCCGGCGGCACGGGCCTATCTGCGTGTCATCGAAGTCGCCCCGGACGTGGTGCGGCGGGCGCTGTGCGAGGCATGACCGCACGGCCTGGAGCGCATCCCCCGGCACAAGCGGCTGGCTACAAGGACGGCCTGCCTCTCTTTCTGCCGGGCAAGGTGGTCTGAACTGTTTCCATTTTGGAAAAGGTTGCTGTTGCCCTCAGATATGAGGTGAGTTGCCCCTGCCGGAAGGTGGGGCCAATGACTTTTCCCCGGCTAGGCATGGATTAGCTACCCTTGCCGAAAAGGCGGAACCCTTGCCGCCCGCCGGGGAGCGAAGGCTGCGCCTTGACCATACAAATGCAACAACATACATTGAAATCCAAAACAGCCTGTCAGTGCCGCTAACTAAGAGAGGTTGAATATTTTTTATGTGTGTTGATGTGCATTTTGATGCTAAGAAGATCAAATTAGGCCTTTCAAAAATCGCTGTGCACTTTGATGCCGGGAAGCCCCAATTAAACGCTACAGAAATTTCCGATCTTCTTTGGGGCCGCCAGCGACCGCCAAAGCTCAAGCGGCCCTATATCCCGCCAACGCAATCCACCCATGCCCCAAGGCGAATGGGGCGCAATCCCAGGCGAAGAAATGCGGCACGTCCTACGACATGCGGCAATGATGATTCGCCTGGTGATGATGTTCCTCATGCCGTGTACCACGGCTGTACATTCAACATCGTCAATTCTGACCCCGTCCTTGCCGGTGAGCTTGCCGCCATGAAAGCGGAACTTGAGCAGGCCCGGCAAGAGAATGCCGCCTTGCAAGCTGCGCTGGAGAAGACCAGAGCAGAACTGAAGCAGGACCGGCAGGGTGAAGGCCAAGGCTTGAAGTGGTACGGCCTGATTGCCGTGGTGGAACAGTGCCGGAAGGAGGGCAAGACACCCCAGGAGACGGCGGCCTGCTTGAAGGGTGCCGGGGCCTCCTGGGCTATGATCGGTGGTTTGCTCCATCCCAGGGGAGAGCTGAAAGATTGGCAGCAGTACGGCAAGGATCTGTTCAACGGCAGCACCAAGACCTTGCCGTGGTAGGCCTTACCCCACCTTGCCGGGGAAAATACCACACCTCACAGGCGAAAATACCACGCCTTACCCGACTTGCTTACCACGCCGCACGGTGCGCTAACCTCCTTGCAAATGCATCAAGCTGCAAGGAGGTTTTTTCATGCCCGCTACTGTCCAAAAGCCTTCCGCCCCTACCCTGCCGGAAACCGGATTCCTGCGCCTGTCAGACGTGCTGCGGTTCGTACCTGTCTGCCGGACTGCCTGGTACAACGGTGTGAAGTCCGGGCTGTTTCCCCAGCCCGTGGCCCTGGGCAAGCGTGCCCGCGGCTATCGTGTGGAAGATGTGCGCGCCCTGATCGACCGTCTCAATGCCGGTGAGGGGGCTGCCAATGCGTAATAAAAAAGCCCCCAGCTTGGCGGCGGTGGGGGCAGGTAAAAAAGGCGGCAAGGTGGTCAATCTTGCTTGCCCCCATTCTGCCACACCGCCCCGCCCCGCGCAATCCGAATGCTGCTCCTGCTGCCAGTTTTTCCGTATTGTGGCCCTGGCCTCCGGCCATGATCGCAAGCTCTGCATGATGACCGGCGAAAAGCTCCGTACCGCCGCCGGGTGGTGTGACCTGTTCGCGCCCGGCAAGTGGGATGAGGTCTGGGCCGATCCTGCACCGGCCCCCCGTCAAAGCTGGCTCTGCCGTGTCTGTAGGCATGGCATCGTGCCGTCCTTCCGGGCCGCCATCATCGGCCTTGTGGGATGCCGTTCCCATTACCTGCCGGACGGTCGCGGCTGGCCTGTCCTCTGCCCCGGCTTCACGGTGAAGGAGGGCTGCCATGCTGCGTAGCAATACCGCTGGACCTTTGCTGCCCTTGACGCGCGCCCTGGCTTTGGGCATGGTTGAGTTCCCAAATCAAACGAGGCGTAGCAAGCGCCTTTCCAGCATCCCCAATGCCGGAAGAAGTCTTGCCGCACAGACTGCTTTTGCTGTCAACGCTCCTGCCGGACGTGTGCCCGGCGGGCTGCTTGCACATATTGGCAGGGTTGTAACGTCCAGTATCCGCGAGGACTGGCGGCTTCGTTTGAGCCGGGGAGCGTTATACCCTGCCTTTTTTATTTCTCCCGAATCAAACGAGGTCCCCATGCATTCCATCCCCCTTTTCCGCGCCGCGTCCTGCGGTGGTCGTGCGTCCCTGTCCTTCCTTCTTCGCAAGCTGGCCCGTGCCGGTGAAACTACCGCCCTTGTGGCCCTGCTGGGCACGTCGTTGTCCACGTCGGCCCGTGTGCGCTGGGCCATGCTCGGCCATGTCCTGACCGTGGTGGAGGTGCGCCATGCGTAACTGCTGCGCCCGCCTTTCCACCATCCCCCGGAGCCTGCGGCACGTCTCCCCCAACAGCGCCCTTGAAGACGCTGCCCACCTTGCCAATTTCCTGCGCAATGTCGTGGGCGACATGCTTTTTCAGGATGCCAGTAGCCTGCCCTCTGATGAAAGCAATATGGGCCTTGCCCTCTGCTTCGACCTGCTCCTGGACAAGATCGCCATCGCCGGCGGGGAGCTCTCTTTCCCCCTTGCCGGGCTGCCGCATGAGCGCGACCTGCCCCCGCTGTGGGATCCCGAACGGGAAGGGGGCGACCATGAATAGTGACATCCTGAGCGCCTTTGAAGAGAGCCTGCGGGTTGCCGGGCTGCTGGTGGAACACGTCCAGGCAGACGGCGTGCTGCACCGTTGCGGCACCACGGACAAGCCCCGCGGCAAGGACGGGGCCTACCGTATCCACCTGGATGATCCGGCCTGCTGCTGGTGGAAGAACTGGATCACCGGTGATGAAGGATCGCGGTCTACCAGACCGGCCAAAGACCTGTCCCCTGCCGAGCGCAAGGCCCTGCGGGAACGCATCGCCGCTGCCCGGAAAGCTGCCGAAGAAGAACAGGCCACGCGCTGGGCCGCGTCTGCCAAGCTGGCCCGGGCCATCTGGAAAAGAGCGGGAAGTGCATCGGATGCACACCCTTACTTGCAACGGAAAGGTGTCCCTGCTCTTGGTGGCATCCGGCAGCGGGAATGTCAGGGCATTGTAGAGCTGTTGCTGCCTGTGCTGGATGATTCCGGCACGCTGGTGAGCCTGCAAAGCATCCTGCCGGACAAGCCCGCTGACGGGCCGGACAAGCTCTTTCTGAAGGGCGGCAAAACGGCGGGCGGCTACTTCCCCATTCCGGCAAAGGACGGCACCAAGGACGGCCCCCTGCTCATAGCGGAAGGATACGCCACCGCCGCAAGCCTGCACCTTGCCACGGGCCACGCCTGCCTTGTGGCCTTCAATGCGGGAAACCTTGAGGCCGTGGCCCGCATGGCCCGGGACAAGTATCCCGACAGGGAGATCATCCTCTGCGCTGACAACGATTGCGAGACCATGAAGGAGGGCAAGGCATGGAACCCCGGCGTGGAGGCGGCTACCAAAGCCGCTCAGGCCATTGGTGCAAAGCTGGCCGTCTGCCCTGCCCTGGACGGCGCCAAGGCGGACTTCAATGATCTGCACAGGGCCAGGAGCCTTGAGGCAGTGCGCAGGGTGGTGGAGAAGGCCCGCTTGCAGGACGATGCCTGCCCCATGCCGGAGGGCTTCTTCATGGTGGCCGAGGGGAAGCGTGCCGGGCTGTACAAGCAAGAGCTCAAGGCGGACGGGGAAAGTAATGACATCCGCCTGGGCCCGCCGCTCTTTGTGCGAGGCATGACCCGCGACGCCGACGGCAACGAGTGGGGCCTGATGCTGGAGTGGAAGGATCCGGACGGACGGCTCCACCGCTGGGCCATGCCTGTGGAACTGCTCAACCGGCAGGGAGGGGAGTGGTTCGGCACACTGGCGTCCGGGGGATGGTTCGGTGTGCCCGGCACACGCGCCAAGCTGGCCGCCTTCCTTGCCAGTGTGCGGCCTGTACGTCGCATCCGCTGCGTGCCCCGCGTGGGCTGGCATGAATCGGTCTACGTCCTGCCGGATGCCGTCTTTGGAGCTACGCAGGGGGAAAGCGTCGTGCTGCAATCCGCCTACCATACGGGCCTCTACGGCACTGCCGGGACGCTGGAAGGCTGGCAGGAGATACCGGGCTTGTGCGCCGGGAACGTGCGCCTGGCCTTTGCGCTCTGCATCGCTTTCGCCGGGCCCCTGCTGCGTCTTGCAGGGATGGAGGGCGGCGGCTTCTCCTTTGAGGGCGGCAGCTCTTCCGGCAAGACCACGGCCCTGCAGGTGGCGGCATCCGTCTGGGGCGGCCCTGGCCACGTCAAAAGCTGGCGCGTCACGGACAACGCTCTGGAAGGCGTGGCGGCGCTCCACAATGACGGTCTGCTCATCCTGGACGAAGTGGGCCAGGTCAATGCCCGAGTGCTGAGTGAGGCGGCCTACATGCTGGCCAACGGTTCCGGCAAGTCCCGCTCCGGACGCGACGGCAGTTTGCGCCGCTCCCATGTCTGGCGGCTGCTCTTTCTGTCATCCGGCGAGCTGGGCCTTGCGGACAAGCTGGCGGAAAACGGCATGAAGTCCCGGGGCGGGCAGGAAGTGCGCTTCGTGGGCCTGCCTGTGGACAAGGCCATGCTGACGGATCTTCACGGCCTCCCCTCTGCCGGTGCAGTAGTGAACCGCCTCAAGGAATTGTCGGAACAGCACTACGGCCATGCCGGAAGGGCCTTCCTGCACTACCTGATCCGGGAGATGCCCACGCTGATGGAACAGCTCCGCCCCTCGCTTGATTCCCTGGTGGGTCGCTTTTGCCCTGCCGATGCCGACGGGCAGGTGCGGCGTGTGGCCCAGCGCTTCGCCCTCTGCGCCGTGGCAGGAGAGGTGGCACGGCAGGCTGCTGTCCTGCCCGACTGTTTCCAGGCTGTGACCTGCGCCGAACATTGCTTCACGGACTGGCTGGCCGCCCGCGGCGGGGCCGGCGCTTCGGAAGATGCGGCCATTCTTGCCGCGGTGCGCCTGTTCATCGAGCAGCACGGGGCAAGCCGCTTCCAGGATATGGACACCAACGCCACCACCTGCATAGGCCGGGTGGGCTTTAGGCAAAAGGGAATGGACGGGAGGACGGAATACCTGATCCTGCCGGAATCCTTCGGGGCCGAGGTGGTCAAAGGATATTCCGTGCGCAGGGCTGCGCGTGTGCTGGCGGATGCCGGATGGCTGGTCATCGAACGTGCCAACCGCATGAAGTCCAGACGTACACTTCCTGATCTGGGGCGTATGGACTGCTATGTGCTGTTACTGCCAGAGGACTGATACCATCTTGTTCAAAAAACACTGTCCCAACCGTCCCAACTGTCCCATTGCTTACAGCCTCAAGGGTTTACGGCGGGACAGTCCCATAAAAGCAAACTGTCCCACAGGGAAAAAGTGTCCCAATTCTTGAGGCACCAATGCCCTTTGGGACAGTTGGGACAGTTTGCAAAAACAACTGTCCCACGCTCTGCCCACCTTCAAAGCCTTGCAGTTCAAGGCATTGGGACACTTGGGACAGTTGGGACAGTAAAAATATTCTACAGAGAACAAGAGACATGACTGGCATGCTTGATCTTCGTCACCTTCAACAGACTACCACGACGGGGCATCCCCATCCGTGGCCGGTACTGCACGAGCTGAACGAAACATTCAAGGTGGGGGCCCTGCCTGCCGATGACGGAAGCGGACTGGTACTGTGGCCGGCACCGGGCCTGCTGCGATCTGAAAAGGAGGCAGCCCTGCGCTATGCCCGGGACAATCTGGAAGCCCTGCTGCATGATCTGGATCTGGAGCATCTGCCCCGGCAAGTATGGCTGGCTGTGCCCGTCAACGCACCGTCCAAAGGAGGGCGGCCCCGCATCCTGCCGGACTGCCCGGAATGCGGCGGCAAACTGCTGGTGCAAGGTACAGCCAGGCAAGGACATTGCCTGAACCGGCAAGCGGTATGTGCCAAGTGCGGAAAGCATAGCCGATGGGTGGAAACGCCGGACGGAAAAATCTACCAGGCCAAAAAGGGAAGGAGGGGCAGCGGTGCGCGTGATTGTGGATAGCAGGGAGCAGGCTCCTTTTCCCTTCCGGGGGCCGCGCTATGAAGGCGTGACGGTGGAAGTGGGCACCCTGAGCGTGGGCGACTATTCCCTTGCCGGACTGGCGGACAAGGTGGCTGTGGAACGCAAGGAGCTGTCCGATCTGGTGGCCTGTCTGGGACGTGAGCGGGAACGCTTTGAAAGGGAGCTGCAACGCGGGGCGGCTCTGGATGCCTTTGCCGTGGTGGTAGAGGCGAGCTGGGCCGATCTGGCGGCGGGGCAGTATCGCAGCAGGTTGAACCCGCATGCGGCCTGTCAAAGCGTGCTGGCCTTCGCCGGACGGTACCGCCTGCCCTTCTTCTTTGCCGGGAGCCGGGCCGCGGCGGAGTACACGGCCTGGGGCTTCCTGCGGCAATACCTGGAAGGGGCCCGGAAACGCTGGGCCGCCATCGTGAAGGCCCATGATGCTGCGTAACAAAGTCAACGGGCAGTCAACACCGTTGCCTGCAAAAAGGAAAGATGCACGGTATGCCGGTACGAACCAAGGAGGAAGCTAAGGGCATCGCTGAGTTGTGGGCCAACATCAAACGGCTTGCGGAACGGGAAGAAGACGAGGCACAGCTGCCTCCACCTCGCACCTTGCCGGGCCAGACATGAGGTGCCAGGACAAGGGCCGGGATGCCCTGCAAGCGGAAAGACCTGTACGGCAATGGCCGGTGCCGCCTGCATGGCGGATTGTCCACAGGGCCGAGGACAGAGGAAGGCAAGCGGCGTTCCGCTGCCAACGGTAAACGGCCCAAACGGAAGCGCAAAACAGATGGAGAAAAGCAAACCCCATGAGAGGGTAAGAAATGTTGAGGTCTGACTATGGCAAACACGCCGGATAATACCATCCCTGCCGGGGGAGTGAGACAGGGGCGACCTTCGGGGCCGCCCCTCTGTTTTTTTAATCAGGATACAAGGGGGCCCCTTTGGCATGCCGGGGAGTTATGGCGCTGGCGTAGAGACCAGGGGAAACGGCAAGAGCGTGCCACCGCTCCCCAGGCTGAAGCTGGAGGCGGTACGCGCTGGATCTGTTCAGGATGATCTGCCTGAATCCTGTCCGTTATGCGGAGAGGAAGACGGTATCATCAACGCGGGTGCTGCCGGCATGGCAAGGCAGCCGGGGGAATAGAGATACGCAACAGCGTCAGGCACCGGCGAAGGATGCCTGACGCTGCCAAGGGGCCGGGGATGACTCCCCAGATGTAACCCTTGCGCTCGGCAGGCGTCGGGGCGTGGCCCTTGATGCTTCAATGGGGCCGGGGATCACTCCCCGGATGTAACGAGCTGCGAGCCCGGCGGGCAGTCAGGCCGGAAGAGGCTTCAATGGGGCCGGGGATCACTCCCCAGATGTAACTCCGTGGCAGACTGCTGGTTGTCCAGCCTGTCCTGCTTCAATGGGGCCGGGGATCACTCCCCGGATGTAACCTCCTGGTCGTGATACTTGCCGTCAACGATGCCGTCGCTTCAATGGGGCCGGGGATCGCTCCCCGGATGTGACTCCAGTCATGGTAGTAGCGTTCCCAGGCAGATCCGCTTCAATGGGGCCGGGGATAGTTCCCCAGATGTGACGCCGTAGTTGCGCAGGCCCACCACACCGTAGAAATAACTTCAATGGGGCCGAGGATCGTTCCTCGGATGTAACTTCACCGTGACGGCAGCGCAGGCCATGTCCACGATGCTTCAATGGAGCCGGGGATTACTCCCTGGATGTAACTTGTAGCGGTTCGGTGAAGGTGTGGCCGTGGCAACGCTTCAATGGAGCCGGGAATCACTCCCCGGATGTGACTGGAACGGCGGCATTCTGGACGAATACGCCAACATGCTTCAATGGGGCCGGAAATTATCTCCCAGAATCCTTCCATTCCATATACTGGAATAATCCTCATATATGGACTTCATTGGAACTGGGATTTTCCCCGGATGTGACTCGCTAGATGCATAGGAATTGTTGTTCTCATACTGGCTTCAATGGGGCCGAGGATCGCTCCCCGGATGGACATGCCACCAGTATTCGTCATAGCGATTCTGGTAACCGCTTCAATGGGGCCGGAGAACACTCCCCGAATGTAACGCCGCAGGCGGCCGCGCGGTTGGTGGCCTTGATACTTCAATGGAGCCGGGGATCACTCCCCGGATGTAACAACCACCTCGGTGGCAGCGGTGTAGACCTGTCGGTTGCTTCAATGGGGCCGGGGATCACTCCCCGGATGTAACGCGTCCAGAAGGATTCCTCGGAATCACAGATGTAGTTGCTTCAATGGAGCCGGGGACTACTCCCCGGATAGGACGGCATCGCCAAGGACGCCAAGATTGACGGTCGCCAGCTTCAATGGGGCCGGGGATCACTCCCCGGATGTAACGGCTCCTCCGTTCTAGCAAGGCCCGGCGCGGCCTGTAAAGGCATGGATCGAAGACCTGTCGTCCTTTGCCCTGCAGCAGACAGCCTGCCGTGCCCGCTGCAAGAAAAAGCCCTGTTTTTTCAGTCCGGTTGCACCAGCGATGAAGGTGCGGTATTTTGAAGTATGTTTCTGGTCCTCGCGGGCAGGCCCGCCCGCGCCATCTTCCAGCAAGAGGAGTCCCGCGTGCCATCCTTGTCTGACTGGTATTCGGCAGCGCTCGGCGTTTCCCCCTATCCCTACCAGCAGCGTCTGGCGGACGAGCCCTGGCCCGACGTGCTGGAGATCCCCACCGGCCTCGGCAAGACAGCGGCCATCCTGCTGGCCTGGCTCCACAAACGGCAGCGACAGGATGCCCACACGCCCCGGCGGCTGGTCTGGTGCCTGCCCATGCGCGTGCTGGTGGAACAGACCGCGCGGCTGGCACGGCAATGGACCGCCACTCTGGCCGGTGCGGGCCTGCTCTCCCGTGCGCCCGCAGTGCATGTGCTCATGGGCGGTGACGTGGCGCGGGACTGGGACCTGCGCCCCGAAGACGACGCCATCCTCATCGGCACCCAGGACCAGCTTTTGTCCCGCGCCCTCAACCGCGGCTACGCCATGAGCCGCTTCCGCTGGCCGCTGGATTTCGCCCTGCTGCACAACGATACCTTCTGGGTCTTCGACGAGGTACAGCTCATGGGCGCGGGCCTGCCCACCTCCACCCAGCTGGAGGCCTTCCGGCAGCGCTTCGGCGTCGCCCTGCCCTGCCGTTCCCTGTGGTGCAGCGCCACCCTGCATCCGCGCTGGCTGGCCAGTGTGGACTTTGCCGCCCGCTGTCCCGCCCCGCAGCTGCGGACACTGGACGCGGTGGATACGACCTTCCCGCAGGTGATCCGGCGCATCCATGCCGCCAAGCGCCTTCAGCCCCTGGCCATCAGAAAAACCAAAGACCTGGCGGCATCCGTCCTCAAAGAACACCGCCCCGGCACCCTGACCCTGGTGATACGCAACCGGGTCAAGGATGCCGTGGATCTGTTCGCGACCCTGAAAAAAGACAAAAAAGCCCCGCCCCTGTGCCTGCTGCATTCCCGCTTCCGCCCCGCTGACCGCGGCCGCGTGCTGGAAGAGGCCCTGTCCGCCCCGGGAGAGGCGGGACGCATCATCGTCACCACGCAGGTGGTGGAGGCCGGTGTGGACATCTCCGCCGCCACCCTGTTCACAGATCTTGCTCCGTGGTCATCGCTGGTGCAGCGCTTCGGGCGCTGCAACCGGGCCGGGGAACTGGAAGATGCCCGCATCTTCTGGCTGGATGCCCCCTGCAAGACGGAACAGGCGGCCCGCCCGTACACGCCGGCAGCTCTGGCCAGGGCCCGCGCGCTGCTCTCCAGGCTGGAGGATGCCGCGCCCGCCCTGCTGCCCCGCAGCGAAGACCGGGACGATGCCCATGCCGTGCTGCGCGCTCCTGACCTCTTCGATCTTTTCGACACCACGCCCGATCTTGCCGGGGCGGACATCGACGTTTCCCGCTTCATCCGGGAAAGCGATGATACCGACGTGCAGGCCTTCTGGCGCACCTGGCCGGGAGACATGCCCGGCGGGGACATGCCCGGCCCGGCTCGCGAGGAGCTGTGCCCCGTGCCGCTGGGCGAGATGCGCGACTTTCTCAAAGACAAAAGACAGCATGCCTGGGGCTGGGACAGTCTGGAAGGTCACTGGCAGGAAGCCCGCCGTCTGCGGCCCGGCATGGTCGTGCTGCTCAGGGACACGGCCGGCGGCTATGCGCCGCACAGCGGCTGGGACAGCGCTGCCACGGCCCGTGTCGCACCCGTCATCCCGGCGGCCCCAGCGCCCGTCCCTACGGGACTGGACAGCGACACGCACAGCCATGCCGCATGGCAAAGCCTGCAGGAACATGGCGAACGCACACTGAGCGCCCTGCAGGCCCTGCTCTCGGATCTGGACGGGCCTGTGCCCCTGGACTGTCTGCCCGCCCTGCTCAGCGCGGCACGGCGGCATGACTGGGGCAAGGCACATGCCGTTTTTCAGAATGCCTGTCAGGCCCCGGATACCGGGGAGGTCTGGGCTAAGGCGCCACAAATGCGGGCTTATGCCCGGCCGGGGTTCCGTCACGAGCTGGCCTCGGCCCTGGCCCTGCTGCATACGGGGCACGATGATCTGGTCGTGTATCTGGCGGCGGCGCATCACGGCAAGATACGCCTTTCCCTGCGGGCCCTGCCCAATGAACAGGCCCCTGCCGGGGTACGCCGCTTCGCGCGCGGCATCCATGAAGGGGACAGCCTGCCCCCGGTGGACGGGATGCCCGGCGTCACTCTGTCCCTGGCCTGCATGGAGCTGGGGTTTTCCGAACAGGGCGCCAGCTGGGCCGACCGCATGAACGCCCTGCTGGAACACTGGGGGCCGTTCCGTCTGGCCTTCTGGGAAGCACTCTTGCGCCTTGCCGACTGGCGGGCCAGCGCGGAGGATAGACACCATGCCTGACATCCTGCTCGAAGGCTGCGCCTCGCGTCCGCTGGCAGCCTATCTCAAGGCCCTGGGCATCCTGCGGCTCGTGGGCGAACAGGCCGATGCCAACGCCCGCGGGGCGTGGCAGAACGGGGCCTTCCTCCTTTCCTCCAGCCTTGACCGGCAGGCTCTGTGCGACTTTTTTATGGAAACATGGCAGCCGACACCGCTTGTCACTCCGTGGAACGGAGGCAGCGGCTTTTACCCCGGCGACAACAGGGAAGGCATCGACGCTCTGGCCCAGTCCACGAACCCCCGCCTTGCCGTTTACCGGGAGGTCATCGCCCGCATACGCAACTGGCCGGAACTGGTCGCGCCCCCCAAGGGGAAGAAGCAGCTGGATGACCTGCGGCAAAAATACAAAGAGACATTTCTGCAACGCTGCCGCGCTGAACTGCCGGACGTTTGTCTGCCCTGGCTGGATGCCATAGGCATCTTGCGTACCGGCAAGGCTGTGTTCGCTCCCCTGCTGGGCACGGGCGGCAACGAGGGCAACATGGAATACGCCAATAACTTCATGCAGCATGTGGCCCAAATATTTGCCTGCCCGCCGGAAACATCCCGCGCCCGGCTGGAAAGTTCCCTGTTCGGGAGCCTGCTCAAGGGGATACCCGCAGCCGCCACAGGACAGTTCGACCCCGGACGTACAGGAGGACGCAATCAGGGGGCGGGATTCAAAGCCGCGCAGTCTCCCGTCAATTCATGGGATTTTATTCTTCTGATGGAAGGGACATTACTCTTTGCCGGAGCCCTGACCCGCCGTGCCCCGGAAGACCCGAACGACGTTTGCTTCCCCTTCTGCGTGGAAGGCTCGGCAGCGGGCTTTGCTTCTTCTGTCCTGAAAGACAAACATCAGGGAGAAGTCTGGATGCCGCTCTGGTCACGCCCTGCCTCTCTGCGGGAAGTACGCCGCCTGCTGGGGGAAGGCCGGGCGAGCCTGGGACGCCGTCAGGCCCGGAACGGGCTGGACTTTGCCCGTGCCATCGCGTCCCTTGGCGTGGACCGGGGCATCGACGGTTTCGAACGCTACAGCTTTCTGACCCGCCGGGGAAAAAGTTTCGTGGCCCTGCCGTCCGGGAGCCTGTCCGTACAATATCAACCACAGGTAGCCCTGCTGGACCCTGTGGCACGCTGGGTACAACAACGCTGCCGCCAGAAAGAAGAGCCAAATTCGTTGACCGCTGCCCGGCGTCGTCTTGCCGCTGCTGTTTTCGCGTGTATCCGCACCCCGGATGCTCCCCGCTTTGTGGCCGTGAGCAGGGCCCTGGCCCGGATGGATGCCCTGCCGGGCCTGCCCGGCCTGCTGGCCGCCCCCTGTACGCCCCTGTCAGCGGACTGGATAAGCGCCTGCGACGACGGCGGGCCGGAGGTACGACTGGCCGCCGCCCTGGCCTCCCTGCGCGGTTCCGGCAAACTGGGGCCGTTCCGGGCCCATCTCTCACCGGTCGCGCCGGATGCCCTATACCGCTGGGAGGAGACGTCTGACCATCATGTGTCGTGGCGCGGCGAGACGCTCGAAGGCCTGGGCAAGATGTTCCTGCGTCGCCTCGTCCTGGCCCAACGCTACGGCGAAGATCCCCTGCGGGCCGATCTGCGCCTGTCTCCCGCCGACCTGCTGCCCCTGCTGGACGGCAGACTGGATGTGGAGCTGCTGCGCGACCTGTTACGGGCCTTTTCCCTCGTAGGCAGGCCGCAACGTCTGCCGGAAGCCTGGTGTGCTCCCCTCCGGCAGGCACGTCTCCCCCATGCTGTGGCTTTGCTCAAACTGCTCTATACACCGCTGCCACAGGATGCAGGTCTGGACAGGGAGCGCCTGCGCCCGGAACAGCGCATCCTCAGACTGGTACAGGCCGGCCGCCTTGCGGAAGCCTGTGCCCTGGCTGCCCAGCGTCTGCGCATCGCCGGAGGCGGGGGGCTCTATCTTCCTACGTCCTTTGCCGAAAGCGTCCGCGCCCTGTCCCCTGCGGCTGTCCTGGCCTGCCTTGCCGTACCTGTGGACGGACGCGCCCTGCTCCACCAACTTCGCCAGCCATCCTGACAAAAGGAGTTCCCATGATTCTGGATCGTTGCTCTTCCGGACGCCTGCTTGTGGAAGCCGACCTCGTCCCGCTGCAGGGACAGCGCTTTCAGCCCACCGGCTTCGCCGATCTTGGCGCGGCTGTCTATACCCTGCCCGACGGCACCCGTATGCTGCTGGTGGAGTCGGCCCAGTCCATGGCCAACCGTCTGGAACAGACCATCGTCACCCCGGGCGGTGAGGTCATCCCTGAGCTGGAAGGGCTCTCCTATGTCGCGGCCGAACTGAAAGGCAAAGATGTGGGGCCCCTTTCCACCACAACCCTGCTGGAGGCCCACCGTCTTGCCTCGCCCTTCATCATTGCCGACAAGGCCTTCCAGAAACAGTTCTGCGAAGAGGCCGCCTACAGCAAAAAAGGCGTCCTGAACTGGAAGCGCATCCATGCCACCATCTTCAAGTATGATGTGAATTCCCTGCTGCACGGGGTGTTCCTCTCCATCGTCGATGGCGGCCGTATCAAGGTACCGCGCCTCATCTCTGCTTTCATCGAAGCCCGGAACGTGCGTGAGGCCATCTCCGGCGGCGTCAAGAACAGCTTCGATCCTACCGGCAGCCTGCGCCATGCGGAGTACGACAAAGACGTGTACAGCAATGTGCCCTATCAGCGCACCGAATACACGGCGGAACGCATCACGGCCTATTTCAATCTGGATGTGGGCGGTATCCGGGCCCTGGGCCTGCCCAAGGAAGCCCAGGAGCTGTTGTTCTGCCTGGGCCTGTACAAGATGCGCCGCCTGCTGTCCGGCAGCCTGCGCCTGCGTACGGCCTGCGACCTGCGCCTGGACGGGGAGCCGCGTCTGTCCGGCATGGACAGCCTGCCCACGGAAGCAGAGCTGCTCGCCGCCCTGCAGCAGGCCGGGGCTGCCTGCGCGCCCCTGTTCGCCCAGCCGCCGGTCACCCGGTTGCAGGCCCCCATCACGGTCAAAAATGACAAGAACAAGGACGCTGCCAACGACAGCACCGACAGCGAGGAGGCCTGATGCCTGTCCTTGAGATCACTTTCCCGGCGGGGCGCTATCACGCCACAGCCTGGGGACGCAACGTCAATGAAGGGGATCCCGAATGGCCGCCTTCCCCCTTCCGTCTGGCCCGGGCCCTGATGGACATGCGCTATCGCCGCTTCGAGGGGATCACGGACAGCGAGCTGGAGGCAGCGCTCCTGCCGCTGGTCGGCACGCCCCGTTTCAGCCTGCCACCCGTCAGCAAGATGGCCGTGAAGTGCTATCTTGACCAGGGAGCCAAAGAACTCGACAGGCAACCCGTGCTGGATGCCTTTGTCTGCCTGGGCAAGGACGATGCGCTGTATATGGAACTGCCGGAGGCTCCGGCAGCGTCGCTGCGGCTTCTGGAGCCGCTGGCCGGAGCGCTGCCCTATCTGGGCCGCTCGGAATCCTGGGTCACGGCCCGGCTGTGCGATGCCCTGCCCCCGCACCGCCACTGGAACTGCTGTCCCGCACAGCAGGATGCCCCGCTGGACAGCCTTGTCAGTGTCCAGACGCTCCTGTCACCGGAGGCCTACAGTGGCTTGCCCTATCTGCCGTCCACGGGTTCAGGGAAGAAAAAACGCCCCTGCTCCTGGCTGGAAGCGCTGGCCCTTTCCACAAAGACCCTGCTGACGGAAGGCTGGAACAGGCATCCGCTCCTTGGGCCATGCACCTATGCCCTCCATGAGCAGGAGATGCCCTCCAAAGCTCTGCCCCTGTCCGGGGATGGTCCTTGCTGCGTGACCTATGCGCTGCGAGCCACGCCCCTGCCGCCGGTCACGCATGGGCTGATCCTGGCGGAACGCATACGCGCCGGGCTCATGAGCCGCCACAAGCACTGCTGCGGTGATCCCGACGCCATCTCCCCCCTGTTCAGCGGCAAGGATGCCTCAGGGCGTCCCCTGTGCGGGCATCAGCATGCCAGTTACTGGCCCTGCGATACGGACGGGGACGGCAAGATCGACCATGTACGCGTCTTCCTGCCGCGAGGTTTGACTCAGGATGAACGGGCAGCCCTGGAAAGCCTGCGTCATGTCTGGGCCCGGGGCGCCAAGCTGGCGGAACTGATCTATCTGCATTGCCTGCCGCTTGCCGCCTTTCCCCGTGCCCGGACAGTGGTCAGCGCGACCCCTGTGGTCTTTGGCCGTCACTACAAAGCCCGGCAAGGGGCACACAGGGACTGGCTGGAAGCGGAACTGCGTCGGGCCTGTGCTGTCCAGGGCTTGCCGGAACCTGTGCGGGTCGAGCCTTTCCCCTTCCTTCCCATCCGGGACGGCGCGGAACTGCCCTGGAGCAGCTTCGCCCGGCAACGCAAGGACAAAGCTCCCCAGCCTGGTTACGGCTTCCGGCTCCATTTCGACAGCCCGGTCCCCGTCCCCTTTGCCATCGGCAGCCTGGCCCATTTCGGCCTGGGGCTTTTTGTCGCCGACGGCGTGTAAGATACAAGCAGGATGGCAAGAAAAGCTATGTGGTTCGAATAAACGCAACGCCTGCCGGAAAGAAAATCCTTTTTGTCTGCGGTGATATGGAAAGGTTCAACGCAAACGCAAGACCTGAACGCAAGGGGGACAGGGGCTGCGCATTATGCAGCTCCTTGACGGCAGTGGTACGGAGAAGGGGAGCACGCTATGGACGCCGTGGAGCATGACACCCAGTGCCATCTCTTTAGGCAAAGTATTTGAGGCGGGGCCGGAAGTGGATTCCGGCCCTCTTGTGTTCAGGCATATGGGCTGCTGGTTGCGGAGATGGGAGCAGGAGGCTACCTCAAAAAAGCCCTTTCTCCTTGCCGGGAATCCCCTTGGATGGTATGCACGGGCCATGCCATAAGCAGGGCCAAAATGGGCAGCAAAATTTTTTGGGGGTATATTTGGGGGTACGAGCTATTTTACTGAACGACACAAACAAGTGTTTTCAGTATGTTATGATGTAAGCTAGTATCCCTCCCCCGCCATGCATTGCCACAAGGACGTCCTGCTTCCGGCAGGACGTCTTTTTTTTCATGCCGCCCGGCACCGCCGGGAAAGATTTTTGCCGGATATGGCCGGGACGCCGCAGGCCCCGCGGCCTTCCCGGCCAGGGAGACGCTATGGAGCACACAACCCTCGTGGACGCCGTGGTCACAGCGGAATGGGAGATGTTCAGCAACGTGCGGAACGTGGGCGGCAAGGCCTCCTGCCAGATGGATCCCGGGACTTTCCGCATCATGCGTTCCAGCCAGATGGACAACTGGGACGACGAACTGCTGGGCAGCTATCTGGAAGACCTGCTGAACGCCCGCCTGGAAGGGCGCAACCTGGTGACGGAAAAATACGCCCGCATGATGGAATCCACCTTCCCCGAAGAATATGCCCGGCTGGCCGGCAGCCTGCCGCCGCTGGACCCTGAAGCCGCGGCCCGGGTGGACGACATCGTGGCCGCCCATGTGGCCTGGAAGGAAGACCTCGACAGCCGCTTCCCCTCGCTGGCCGACAGGGGCCGCCCCCTGCGCAGCCGTGACGACCGCCCGGGCCGGGTCTCCATGGAGAGCTATCTGCGCGCGGAACTGCGCACCTATTCGCCCAGGACCATCGCCCTTTACCACCGGGCCACCATGGAACGTCTGCGCAAGGGCGAGAGCGAAGCCGAACAGAACCTGCTCCATCAGGTACGGCAGTACGGTTTCGGGGACATCGAGAGC
>OOAJ01000786.1_pt1 | contig 18425 bp, 16 predicted proteins | sample 1671241 | NCBI WGS metagenome assembly OOAJ01 (sample SAMN06348136, study PRJEB24527) | human gut metagenome | biome: human gut; feature: ankylosing spondylitis patient; material: feces | host: Homo sapiens | place: China | collected 2015-10
GCCGCCGAGCAGGAGCTGAACCGCATCGAGGACGAACTGAAAGCAAAAATGATGGAGATCCGGAGCTGAGATGGCAAACGCAGATTTTTCGCAAAAACAGAACAGCACTTCCGGCGGTTTTGACGCGGGCAGCTACCGCGAACAAAAGCAGCCGGAGCAGGCCGTGCCGCTGACACCTCTGCAGCAGAAGCTGGCAGGGCTGGAAGCAAAGCTGCCCGCAGCCCTTTCCACCCGCGCAGCTGCACTGGCGCTGAGTGTGGTGGTGATGCTGGCGGCCTTTTTGGGCTTTGGCAGCGCCAAGCTGCGCAGCCGGTACAACGAAGTCCGCAAATGGTACACGGTGGGTGTGGCGGCAGACAACGGCTATAACCTCAACGAAGAGCTGACCACCCGCATGAACACGGCGGCAAACATCATCACTACCGCCAGCAGCACGCTGGGAGCGGACAGTGCCGAGGTGCAGGCCGCACAGAGCGCGCTGAGCGATTTTACCGCCTGTCTGGAAGCCGTGCAGAACGGCGGCAAAAGTCAGGCACTCACCTCGCTGCCCTATTATCAGGGCAGCACGATGCATGCGCTGTATCAGGCCAACGAGGTGCTGGGGTCGCGGATCGACCAGCTCCACGCAAAGCTGCAGGAGCAGGCCGCAGACCCCATGAAGATGGGCGCGGTGCAGGGCCAGTACGGCCAGTTCAACAGTGCGGCTACCATCATCGGCACCCTGAAATACAACGATGCCGTTTACGACTACCAGAAAGAGACCGGCGGCTTCCCGGCCAGCGTGCTGGGAGCCATTGCCGGTGTAAAGGAGGTTGAACCCTTCGCATGAAAAATTTTGCAAAACGCGTAAGCGCTCTGGTGCTGGCCCTTGTGGTGGGCGCAGCGGCCCTGTGCCCGGCGGCCCTTGCCGCCGCCAGCCTGCCGGACCTGCCCAAAGACGAATGTGTGGTGGATGATGCCAACATCCTGAGCGACAGCACTACCCAGACCATCGTTGATCTGAACAACCAGCTGCAGTCCAGCTGCAACGGAGCACAGATCGGCGTACTGACTGTAGATTATACGGGTAATTATTCCACTGAGGATTATGCAACACAGGCCTTCAACGCCTGGGGCATCGGCTCGGCTTCCGAGAACAACGGTGTGCTGATCCTGCTGGTGATGGAATCGCCCATCTACGAGGACGGCGATTACTACGTGACCTACGGCGACGGCTTCCGCAACACCACGCTGGAAAGTCAGGCCAGCGCCATCGCCCAGACCATGGAAAACGACTTTGCCGCCTGCGACTATGACGGTGCCGTGACCACCTGTGCCAACAATGTGGCCAGCACCATTGCGGATATCTACGGCGTGAGCCTTTCGGGCAATAATGGAAGCTATGCCCAGCCGGACGACGGCCCCACCACTTTTGAGGATGTCGTTCTGGGTATCGTGATCCTGTTCATGTCCCTGATGGTGATGCTGATCATCGTACTGTTCGTGTTCCGGGTGTTCATTGCACCCATCGGCCACGCAGCAGGCTGGAACTGGGGGCCCTTTGCATGGGGCTACATGGCAGGTTCGGCCCGTCGGCACCGTCCCGGCCCGCCGCCCCCTCCGGGCCCCGGCTTCGGCCCCGGATACGGCCCGGGCTATGGCCCCGGCCCCCGCAATGACCGGCCCCGCCCGCCCCGGAACAACAACCGGCGTCCGCCCCGTCCTCCCATGGGCGGCGGCTTTGGCGGCGGGTCCTTCGGTGGCTCCCGCGGAGGCGGCTCCTTTGGGGGCGGCTCGTTCGGCGGCGGCAGCTTCGGCGGCGGCTCCTTCGGTGGAATGGGCGGCGGCGGCAGCCACGGCGGCGGCGGTGGCCGCGGCCGTTAAAAACACAAAAACACGGAGAACTGCTGTGGGCGGTATGCCTGCGGCAGTTCTCTTTTTCGGTTTCAGGTGTGAAGGAAATTCATTTGACAAATCAACTTTGTTAACCTATACTGAGAAACATGCATAATAAGCCAGAAATAAAGGCTCTGAGGGTGGAAAAGCCGCAGAGCAGGGAACGATAAAAATAGAGGGAGAAAACCATGCTGACTCTGGATAAGATCTACCATGCAGCCTTTGTGCTCAAGGATGTTGCCCGCAAGACCGACCTCATCGAGGCACCCAAGCTCTCCAAGGACTGCCAGCTGTACCTGAAAACCGAAAACCTGCAGGCCACCGGCAGCTTTAAGGTGCGCGGTGCTTACTATAAGATCAGCCAGCTTTCCGAGGAGGAGAGCGCCAAGGGCGTGATCGCCTGCTCTGCCGGCAACCACGCACAGGGCGTGGCGCTGGCTGCTACCCGTCGCGGCATCAAGAGCATCGTCTGTATGCCGGACGGTGCCCCCATCATGAAGGTGGAGAACACCAAGAATCTGGGCGCAGAGGTGTGTCTGGTGCCCGGCACCTACGACGACGCCCACGACAAGGCTGTGGAGCTGCAGGAAGAGACCGGCATGACCTTTATCCACCCCTATGACGATGAGCAGGTCATCGCGGGGCAGGGAACCATTGGTCTGGAAATTCTGGATCAGCTGCCAGATGTGGATGCGGTCGTTGTGCCGGTGGGCGGCGGCGGCCTGATCTCCGGCGTGGCCTTTGCCATCAAGAGTCTGCGCCCGGAGGTGAAGGTCTATGGCGTACAGGCCGAGGGTGCACCCAGCATGTACCGCAGCCTGCACGAGCATAAGTACCAGACCCTGAAAGCCGTTTCTACCTTTGCAGACGGCATTCAGGTCAAGACTCCCGGTGAGCTGACCTACCAGATCTGTGAGCAGTATGTGGACGACATCGTGACCGTGAGCGAGGATGAGACCGCTGCCGCCATCCTCTCGCTGATGGAGAACCAGAAACTGGTTGCCGAGGGTGCCGGAGCCGTGCCGGTGGCTGCAGTGCTGTTCCACAAGCTGCCGGTCGAGGGCAAAAAGGTGGCCTGCGTCGTCTCCGGCGGCAACATCGATGTGAACATCCTCAACCGCGTGATCACCCGTGGTCTGGTCATGAGCGGCCGCAAGGCGAACATGACAATTGCGCTGGAGGACAAGCCCGGCCAGCTCAAGAAGGTGGCCGAGATCGTGTCCCGCTGCGGCAGCAATGTGGTGTCGGTGCAGCACGATGGCTCCGATCCCAACATGCCCATTTCCAGCTGCTTCCTCAAGCTCACCCTTGAGACCCGCGATGCCGAGCAGATCGAGCAGATCCGCGCAGAGCTTGCAAAAGAGGGTTTCCAGCTTGTGAGCGAAAGAGTATAATAGAAGAAAAAAGAAAGGAACGTTTTATCATGAAAGTCGTTTCCACTTCCAACGCACCCGCAGCCATCGGCCCTTACAGCCAGGCGATCGATCTGGGCAATATGGTGTTTGTTTCCGGCCAGATCCCGGTAGACCCTGCTACCGGCAAGATGGCCGATACGGTTGAAGAGCAGGCTGCACAGAGCCTTGCAAACCTCAAGGCCATTCTGGCCGAGGCTGGCCTTTCCATGGCAAATGTGGTCAAGACTGTCATCTTCCTTGCTGACATCAACGATTTTGCCGCTGTGAACGCCGTGTATGCCAAAGCATTTGCAGAGCCGTTCCCCGCACGCAGCTGTGTGCAGGTGGCGGCCATCCCCAAGGGCGCAAAGCTGGAGATCGAGTGCATCGCCGTGCGCGAATAATCAGGCCTAAACATAAAAGGGGCTGTGCCGCTGGCACAGCCCCTTTTGCATGTATGAGGAAGAATGAGAACAGCAATTACGGGCGCAGACCCATGCCGCCCTCCAGCGTGAGGGTCTCGCCGGACAGATACTTGAAGTCCGGCATGGCCAGCTGCACGCATACCCGGCCGATCTCGGTCTCGGGGTTGGCATAGTGGCCCATGGGCGGCATCTTGACGTTGGCTTTGAACGCATCCGGGTATGCCTGCTGGAACTGCTCCAGCTTGGCGGTCCAGGCCAGCGGACAGATCACGTTGACATTGATGCCATCCTTGCCCCACTCGGTAGCGGCCACGCGGGACAGGCCGCGGATGCCCTCCTTGGCGGCAGCGTAGGAGCACTGGCCAAAGTTGCCAAACAAGCCTGCACCGGATGCAAAGTTGATCACGCTGCCCTTGGACTTGGCCAGATAGGGATAGCAGGCCTTCATATAGTAAAATGCAGCGTACAGGCCGGAATAAAGGGCAAGATCAAACTGCTCGGTGGTGTGCTCTGCCAGCGGCACGCCGGAAGCGGATGCCTGTGCGTTGTTCACCAGCACTTGAATGCCACCAAAGGTATCCACAGCCTGATTGACGACATTTTGCACGGTGGCTTCGTTGTCGGTGCCTGCACACACATCTGCCTGCACCGGCAGAACGCGGATGCCATACTTGGCTTCCAGCTCGTTTTTTGCCTCTTCCAGTTTTTTCACATTACGGCCAGTGATGACCAGATTTGCGCCCTCTTTTGCAAAGGCGGTGGCAATGCCATAGCCGATGGAGCCGCAGCTGCCATCGGAAAGTACGGCGCGGCCTGCGCCGGTGATGATAGCGGTCTTACCCGTTAAAAAGCCCATAGTTGCCCTCCAGAAGTGCTCAATTGGCATATCAATTGGCTGATGTTGGCCATATTATAGCCTGTATTTCAATAGAATGCAAGGCTTTTTACCGATAAATAAAAAATAGACAAAGAATGCCGAGAAGGTGAAAAAATTCACGACTTCTCGGCATTTTGTGAAAGATTTGTCAGAGACTTTGATGTTAAAATAAAGACAAACTAATTACTTCTGCACGCCCGCCTCGCACTGCTCAATAAACTGCTTTGCCACGCGGGGGCTGCGGCCGCCGGCGCGGATGGCAAAGGCTTCGGCTTTGACCAGCAGCTGATCCATCGGCATGTCGATGCCGTGCTGCTTTGCCAGTTCGGCCAGAATGGTCTCAAACCGGGCCTTCTCCGGCCGCTGGAAAGTGACCGTCAGGCCGAATCGGGCGGAAAGGCTCATCAGCTCCTGCCGGGTATCGGCTTCGTGGATGTCGTCGCCGGTGCGGTCGGTCAGTGTTTCTTTAATAAGGTGGCGGCGGTTGGAGGTGGCGTATACCGCAATGTTCTTGGCTCTGCCGCCCACGCTGCCCTCCAGAATGGCCTTGAGCGCGGCAAAGTTGTCGTCGTTGGCGGTAAAGCTCAGGTCGTCGATGAACAGGATGAATTTGAGCGGGTTCGCGGCCAGTTTGTCCATCAGATCCGGGATCTGGTAGAGCTGGTTCTTCTTCACTTCCACCAGCCGCAGGCCTTCAGGTGCAAACTCATTGGCAATGGCTTTCACCGCACTGGACTTGCCGGTGCCTGCATCGCCGTACAGCAGCACATTGTTGGCGGGCATCCCGGCCAGCAGGGCCTTTGTGTTGGCAATGACCTTTTCGCGCTCCTTCTCGTAGCCGGGCAGCTCGGAAAGGCGCTGAGGGTCCGGGTATTTCACCGGCACCAGCTGGCCGTTCTCCACCGTGAACACATGGTGCTTGGCAAACATGCCATAGCCCTTTTTTCCCACCTCGCTCATGCGCTGGGCGTAGGCGGCAGGCAGGTCGATGCCGGAGGTCTCCCACCGGGGCAGGAAGGCCAGCTCCTGCGCCTGCCCTGTGGCAGAGCCGGCAGCGGCCAGCAGCTCGTCCAGCGTCAGGCCGCACAGAGCCTGCAGAAAAGCCAGTTCACTGTCCAGCGCGGTCTGCAGTGCAGGGGCGAGGATGCCCGATGCAGCCTGACGTACGCAGACGGTCTCGGCTTCCAGCACAGCGGCGCTGAGGTAGCTGCCCCAGTTGGTGGTGTGCTCGAACAGTGCGGCTTCAAATTGGGCCACAGCGTCGCACACTGGGCCATAGCCGGGCGCACCGGCTTCCATGCGGTCGGTCAGGTCCAAAAGCTTTGCCACAACGGGGTCGTCCAGCAGGCTGCGGAAAACAACAAGCCCGTGCAGCCGGGCATTCCATTCTCTCAATTTCATATTCCTGTCCTCTAGTTGGTCTTAAATTAAACGCGCAGGCGCGCATATCAGAAGTATACAGCGCATTGTGCTATGGCGCAAGAGGTGTTCAATTAACTTCATGTTTGGGGTGATTCAGGTTACAAATTGTCGATTGACAAAAGGCCGATTTATAGTATAATTTACATCAACAAATGCGCAGATGGGAAAAAGTACCACACGATCCCCACTGTTCAGAGAGCTGCCGTCTGGTGCAAGGCAGTCAGTGCTTCGTGCGGAAAATCATCCCGGAGCAGCCTGCCCAACGGGTGCAAAACCCTTGTAAGCAGCGCCGGTTGCAGCCGTTACCGTGCAGGGCTTTGTTGGAAGCCCGTGAGAGGGTGTGCACAGCACGCCAACGAGAGTGGTACCGCAGAGAGCTTGATGATCACAAGGTCTTTGTCTCTTGATAACAGGGGACAAAGGCCTTTTCTTTTAAAAAGAAGCTCCCCGGGAACGTGTAAAAAGTGGAAAAAGGTTAGGAAAACAGGAGAAACTCACCATGCAGTTGAATGGTTCTCAGATTTTTGTGGAGGTCCTCTGCGAGCAGGGCGTGGACACCCTTTTTGGTTATCCCGGCGGCGCAGTGCTGAACCTTTACGATGAGCTGTACAAAAATTCGGACCGCATCACCCATGTGCTGACGGCACATGAACAGGGCGCGGCCCACGCGGCAGACGGCTATGCCCGCGCGACCGGCCGCACCGGCGTGGTGCTGGCTACCAGCGGCCCGGGTGCCACCAATCTGGTCACCGGCATTGCCACGGCCTATATGGACTCGGTGCCCATGGTAGCCTTTACCGGCAACGTGACCACGGACGGGATCGGGAGGGACAGCTTTCAGGAAGCCTACATTGAGGGCATCACAATGCCCATCACCAAGCACAATTTCACGGTGCGCCGGGTGGAAGAGCTGGCCGATACCATGCGCTCTGCCTTCCGTATTGCACAGAGCGGGCGCAAGGGCCCGGTGCTGGTGGATATCCCCAAGGACGTGACAGCGGCGGTATGCGAGTTCACCCCCAAAAAGCCGGAGCCCATCCGTACCGTTACCACCTTCAACGCGGAGCAGGTCAAGTGGGCAGCGGATCTTATCAATGCGGCCCAGCGCCCGCTGGTCTACTTTGGCGGCGGCGTGCGCAGCGCAGCCTCCTGCCAGCCGCTGCGTGATCTGCTGCACAAGGCAGAGATCCCGGCCACCTACACCCTGATGGCCGCAGGCGTTGTGCCCTACGGCGACCCGATGAACATTGGCATGGTGGGTATGCACGGCTGTTACACCTCCAATCGTGCCGTGGCCGACTGCGACGTGCTGATTGCAGTGGGTACCCGCTTCTCGGACCGTGTGGCCCTGAACCCCAAGACCTTTGCAAAGAACGCCACCATCATCCAGATCGACATCGACCCCAGTGAGCTGGGCAAGAATGTGGAGGTCGATCTTTCCATCGTGGGCGATGCCGCTTACGTGCTGAACGCCATGCTGCCGCAGATCGAGGAAAAGAAGCATCCCGACTGGATGAAGATGATCCATGAGTGGCAGGCACAGGATTACCACCCGGTGTCCGACCCCACCCGCCTGATGCCCCATCAGGTGATCGGCGAGGTGTGCAACCAGTGCGGCCCCGAAGCCGTGTATGTGACCGATGTGGGCCAGCACCAGATGTGGGCGGCACAGTACCTGCGCCACGCCAAGAGCCGCGGCTTTATCACCAGCGGCGGTCTGGGTACCATGGGCTTTGGCTACGGTGCCGCCATTGGCGCACAGATGGCTCTGGGCCGCGACCAGCGGGTGGTCATGTTTACCGGCGACGGCTCCTTCCACATGAACCTGAACGAGGCCTGCACCGCCGTGAGCTATGAGCTGCCCATCATCACTGTGATCTTTAACAACTCGGTGCTGGGCATGGTGCGCCAGTGGCAGACCACCTTCTACGAAAAGCGCTACAGCCAGACCGACCCCCACCGCAAGACGGACTTCGTCAAGCTGGCAGACGGCTTTGGCCTGAAGGGCTACCGCTGCACTAACCTGCCGGAGTTCCAGACTGCCTTTGCCGATGCAATGAAGCAGAAAGGCCCTACTTGGATCGAGTGCATCATCGATAAGGACGAAAAGGTGCTGCCCATGATCCCCGGCGGCGGCGACATCAACGATATCATCATGGAATAAGGAGGGCACAGCAATATGGAATCCAACAAGCGCAGGGTCATCAGCCTGCTGGTGGACAACCAGAGCGGTGTTCTGGCCCGTGTGTCCAACCTGTTCTGCCGCCGCGGCTTCAACATCGACAGCCTGACGGTCTCGGCCACCAACGACCCGGCAGTCAGCCGCATCACCGTGACCATTACCAGCGATGACAAGGCCCTCAAGCAGCTGATCCTGCAGACCGAACGGCTGGAAGTTACCCGTCAGGTGTTCGTGCTGGACGGCGAAAAATCTCTGGAACGGGAACTGCTGCTGCTGAAGGTGGCGTCCGATGTGCACAACCGCAGCGAGCTGCGGGAGATCGCCAGCATCTACAAGGCCAAGATCATCGACCTTTCGCCGGACAGCATGGTGTTCGAGCTGATCGGCAAGCCGGATAAGATCGATGCCTTCCTGAAAATGTTTACAGATTACAAAATTTTGGAGCAGTGCCGCACCGGTGTTACCGCACTGGAGCGCGGCGGGATGCATCAGCATATGCAGAAGCCTCCGCAGGAGGTGCGCGAAGCACAGCTGCCTCTGCCGGGAACCCACTGCCCGGAGAGAAAGTAAGAACGAACCCTCTCCGTCACGGCTGCGCCGTGCCACCTCTCCCGAAGGGCGAGGTTTTATGCATCATCAAAAGAGAAGGTATGATAAAAGCTCCCCCCTCGGGGGAGCTGGCATCGAGCAAAGCGAGATGACTGAGAGGGTTAAAACTTCGCTTTTCCGCTCCACAGTGAGCGAAAAAATAAAATGTTTACAATCAGCCACTGAATAAACACAAAACAAAAAAGGAGAACAACTACCATGGCTATCAAGAAATACTACGATTCCGACTGCAACCTCGGCGTGCTGGACGGCAAGACCGTCGCTGTCATCGGCTTCGGCAGCCAGGGCCACGCCCATTCCGAGAACCTGGCCGAGAGCGGCGTGAACGTCGTCGTCGGCCTGCGCAAGGGCTCTGCTCACTGGGAGAAGGCTTCTGAGTTCGCAGCAACTCACGAGAACTTCAAGGTCATGGAAGTGGAAGAAGCTGCCAAGGCCGGCGACGTTGTCATGATGCTGGTGCCCGATGAGCTGTGCGCTGACATCTATAACAAGCAGGTGGCTCCCTACATGACCGAGGGCAAGGCACTGGCCTTTGCACACGGTTTCAACATCCACTTCAAGACCATCACTGCTCCCAAGAATGTGGACGTTATCATGATCGCTCCCAAGGGCCCCGGCCACATCGTCCGCCGCCTGTACACCGAGGGCGAGGGCTGCCCCTCTCTGATCTGCGTGGAGCAGGATTACACCGGCAAGGCAAAGGACATCGCTCTGGCTTACGCTTCCGGCATCGGCGCTGGCCGTGCAGGCATCCTGCAGACCACCTTCAAGGAGGAGACCGAGACCGACCTGTTCGGCGAGCAGGCAGTGCTGTGCGGCGGTGTTTCCGAGCTGATCCACGCCGGTTTCGATACGCTGGTGGAAGCTGGCTACGAGCCCGAGATGGCATACTTTGAGACCTGCCACGAGATGAAGCTGATCGTTGACCTGATCAACGAGGGCGGCTTCTCCAAGATGCGTTACTCCATCTCCAACACCGCTGAGTACGGCGACTACCGCACCGGCAAGCGCCTGATCACCGCCGAGACCCGCAAGGAAATGAAGAAGGTTCTGACCGAGATCCAGGACGGCACCTTCGCTTCCGAGTTCCTGACCGAGATGAGCCCCAACGGCGGCCGCAAGGTGCACTTCCTGGCAAAGCGCCGCATGGAAGCAGAGCTGCCCATCGAGAAGGTCGGCGCAGAGCTGCGCGGCATGATGAGCTGGCTGAAGAAGTAAGGGGAAAACCCTCTCAGGCCGCCTTTCGGCGGCCAGCTCCCCCGAAAGGGGGAGTTTTTGTTGAAAGTGGGAACCTTATAGATCCTCCGCAAAAACCTCTCCCCTTCGGGAGAGGTGGCACGGCGCAGCCGTGACGGAGAGGGTTTTTGTCAGAAAAGAGGAATAAACAATGAGAAGTGACAACGTGACCAAGGGTTCGGAGCGTGCGCCGAACCGCAGCCTGTTTTATGCACTGGGTTACACCCCGGAAGAGCTGGAGCGTCCGCTCATCGGCGTGGTGAGCGCCTACAGCGAGATCGTGCCCGGCCATATGAATCTGGACAAGATCGCCGATGCCGTCAAGGCCGGCGTTGAGATGGCAGGCGGCACGCCCATCCTGATCCCCGCCATTGGCGTGTGCGACGGCATCGCCATGGGCCATGTGGGCATGAAGTACTCGCTGGCTTCCCGTGAGCTGATCTGCGACAGCGTGGAGACCATGCTCATGGCCCACCAGCTGGACGGTCTGGTGCTGGTGCCCAACTGCGATAAGATCGTGCCCGGCATGGTGATGGCAGCGGTGCGCATGGATGTGCCCGCCGTGGTCTGCTCCGGCGGCCCCATGCTGGCCGGTACCTACGGCGGCGAAGAGGTCAGCCTTTCCAAGATGTTCGAGGCTGTGGGTGCCTACAAGGCCGGTATGATCACCGAGGATCAGCTGGAAGACTGCACCTGCAACTGCTGCCCCAGCTGCGGCAGCTGCTCCGGCATGTACACCGCCAACAGCATGAACTGCCTGTGCGAGGCCATCGGCATCGCACTGCCCGGCAACGGCACCATTCCTGCCGTCTACTCCAAGCGTCTGCAGCTGGCAAAGCACGCCGGTATGGCCATTATGGATATGGTCAAGAAGGGCATCACCGCACGCCAGATCATCAACGAGCGCTCCATCCGCAACGCTCTGACCTGCGATATGGCTCTGGGCTGCTCCACCAACACCGTGTTGCACCTGCTGGCCATCGCCTATGAGGCTGGTGTGCCCATCGACCTGAAGCTGTTCAATGAGATCAGCGCCAAGACCCCGAACCTGTGCCATCTGGCACCGGCCGGCCCCACCCACATGCCGGACCTGTACGCCGCAGGCGGCATCCCCGCCGTGCAGGCAGAGCTGGCCAAGAAGGGCCTGCTGGATCTGGATGTGCCCACCGTTACCGGCAAGACGCTGGGCGAGAACATCAAGGGCGCACACATCCTGAACGACAAGGCCATCCGTCCCATCGACAACCCCTACTCTCAGACCGGCGGCCTGCAGATCCTGTGGGGCAACATTGCACCGGACGGCTGTGTGGTCAAGCGCAGCGCCGTGGCCCCCGAGATGCAGCAGCATTCCGGCCCGGCCCGCGTGTTCAACAGCGAGGACGAGGCCATTGCTTCCATCTACGCGGGCAAGATCGTCCCGGGCGATGTGGTGGTCATCCGCTACGAAGGCCCCAAGGGCGGCCCCGGTATGCGTGAGATGCTGAACCCCACCTCCGCTCTGGCCGGCATGAAGCTGGACAAGACCGTGGCCCTCATCACCGATGGCCGCTTCTCCGGCGCAAGCCGCGGCGCCGCCATCGGCCATGTCAGCCCGGAGGCTGCTTCCGGTGGTCCCATCGGCCTGATCGAGGAGGGAGATACCATCAACATTGATATCCCCAATGCCTCCATCACGCTGGAGGTCAGCGACGAAGTCCTGGCCCAGCGCAAGGCAAAGTATGTTGCACCCGAACCCAACATCAAAACCGGCTGGCTGAGCCGCTATGCACGCATGGTCACCAGTGCAAATCTGGGCGCCGTGCTGAAGTAATTTGATGATCTAAGCAAAAACAGAGGGACGACCCCGCATCGTTCCTCTGTTTTTTTGTTTCCTGAAGGCTATCTGTAAAAAAATCGGCAAAGCCCGCAGGCTCTGCCGATCTGTGATCCGAATTATTCTCCGTGGCCGAACAGCACCGCACGGAAGGTGCGGAAGATGATACGCCAGTCCACCAGAAAGCTGCGTTCCTTGACGTACTTCACATCCAGTGCCATCCATTCGTCAAAGCTCAGCTGGTTGCGGTGCGGCGCGATCTGCCAGTAGCAGGAAAGGCCGGGCGCGGGTCATCCTTCATCTTGAACACCGGGCCGTCCATCTCGTTGTCCTTCAGCATTGAGCAACAAAACTGCACATTTTATTGTAATATCATGCATCCCAGTGGATTGCAAGCAGGATGCGGAGTTTTCAACTGATATACCGGCAAATGTGAAAAAATACAGGGGGGGGGGAAAAAAGTTGCACTTTACCCGAACAGGCTCTTTGTATTGTGCATATATACGGAAAGGACTAATCCGACGCAGATATACAGCATCAGCACCGAGCTGCCGCCCGCGGAATAAAAGGGCAGGGTGACGCCGATGACCGGCAGCACCCGCAGGTTCATGCCCACATTCACGGCGATCTGAGCCATCAGAGCACCGCCGATGCCGGCGCAGATATAGCTGCCCAGCAGGTCCTCGCTGCGCGCACCGGTGGCAAAGGTCTTGATCACCAGTGCCAGCAGTGCGCCCAGCACGATGCACAGGCCCACAAAGCCAATGACATTGCCCATCCAGCTGAGAATAAAGTCGTTGTGGGCATTGGGCACGCTGTAGTACCGGCCGCTGAACAGGCCGTTGCCGAAGATGCCGCCGGAGCCGATGGCGATCTCGCCGCGCTGCTGCTGGTAGATGATGTTTTTCCAGGTGGCTTCGTTGGGTGCCCAGCCGGTGGAATTCTCCGGGTCGATAACGGCCAGAATGCGGTACCACTGGTAGCCCTTGCCGATCTTATCGCTGAAAAAGGCAAACGCCGCCGCCACGGCCACAGCTGCTGCCGAAATGGCACCGATGATATACTTCCAGCTCAGGCCCGCTGCAAACATCATGCAGCAGCCGATGATGGCGTAGATGATGGCGGTGCCGTCGTCGCCCTGAATGTGGATGATAAGGATGGGCACGGCCAGATGCAGCAGAAGCTTTACCAGCTCCTTTGGCTCGTTGATGCGGCTGCGCACATTGTTCAGGTGCATGGCAAAGGTAAGGATAAAGCTGATCTTTGCCAGCTCCGTGGGCTGGAAGGTAAAGCCGCCCAGCTTGTACCAGGAGTAGTTGTCGGTGTCACCGGCGTTGAAGCCGATGGTCAGCGGGCCGATGGCCACATTGCGGATGAACAGCGTGGGCAGCACCAGACCCCATGTCAGGGCTACATGCACCGGCCACACCTTGACAAGGCTGCGGTAGTCGATGCAGGAGAGTAGCAGCGCGATCACGATGCCAAGCACCGCCGCACCGGCCTGCACCAGCGCGCGGCGGTAATCGCCGATGCCGGTAATGGCACCAGTGATCTCGTCCGTGGCAAAACCGTTGCCCTGCTTTGCGGCCCAGGAGGCAAGAGCCACCACCGCCATGGTGCTGCTGAAGATGCACAGCAGCAGATAGATCTTATCTGTTCGTTTAAAATATTGTCGAATGCTTTCCAAGAAAGCACCACCTTTCGTTCCCAGATGCACACCGGGTTTTGCCGCTGCAGCGGGCAATACCAACCCAGTTTATCCTATTATACACAGCCTGCACACCGTTTGCAATCCACCGGGTGTGACAGCTTTGCAAAATCCGCACGAATGCTTGACAAAGCAGACCGCACCATCTACAATGAAGGTGCAGCAGAAAGCTCCTTTGCAGAGCGCCTGCCGCGCAAAGAAAATGGCAGGAAGATGCCTGCTGGAAAAGGGCGGCGTGCCGCATTGGGCGGCAGATATGCCCGGAGGAAATGGGAATGGAACACGATATGCTCCGCCGTTTTGGGTGTGCACTGTGCGCTCTGGCTTTCGCGCTCACAGCGCTGCCCACAGCGGCTTTTGCACAGCAGCCGGAAGAACAGGCGGCTGTGCAGCAGAGCCTTTCGGCCACAGATGTGCGCGAGATGCAGCAGGCAGATGCTGCTGTGACCGCACTGACCGGAGGCAGCGACTATGCACAGATGACCGAGGACGAGCGCACAGATGCTGCTTTGCAGCAGCTGGATGCGCTGACCGCACAGGGCCTTGTGAAGCAGGGGTCTGTCTACACCGATGCCGAAAACGGCATGATCAGCTTTACCTACAGCTGCGGCGCGCTGGGCGGCATCTTGCTTACCGACCCGGAGGAGGAGAACACCGCAGCCCTGCCGGAGCTGGACGAGAGCCAGCTGCAGGAGCTGGCAGAGAACAAGCGGGTGGGCACGGCGGCGATCTATTATGCGTTTGACAACACGATCAACAGCACCCGCTACCCGTATTATGCCTACATGCAGACCTATTGGGATTCGGTGGGCCTGCAGACGGATCTGGATACCACCGTTACCGTATCCGACCTGCGCAGGATGGGCCGTTACGACCTGTGCATCCTGAGCACCCACGGCGCGTACTACACCTATGAATACGGCTGGCTGTTCAAAAAGACCGCCACGGAACCGCTGATCCTGCTGACCGAGAGATCGGATTTCTGGAGCGATCTGCGCTATGGCTTTGACCTGCTGGCCCACCGCGTGGTCAAGGTGAACGGTATGTATGCCGTCAACGGCGATTTCTTCCGCAGTGCCTACCGCGGCAATGGCATCGTGCTCAGCGAGACCTGCGAGTTCTACGGCAAGAACGGCCATGTGGACACCTCTATGGCAGACGGCCTGCTGGCAGGCGGTGCCAAGGCGGTGATGGGCTATGTGAACAATGTCTACTCGGTGTATTCCCGCAGTATGCTGTGGGCCGCTGTGAACCGGATGATCGAGGGCGAAACGCTGGAACAGGCCGTGGACTATGCCAAGAGCATCTACGGCACCGATGATATCATCTGGTACAACGAGCAGGGCGGCAGACGGCCCCATGCGGCGGCATCCTATGCGATGCTCAGCGGAGACCGAAGCGCTGCACTGACTAACCCCTACACGGCAGCGGATGTGGATGCGGCGGCGTAAGCAACACACGGCATTGCACTTTTGCACAAAGTATATTATACTAAAGGACGGCAGAGCATTCTGCCGTCCCTTTTGCTTTATAAAATGAGGTAAGCTTCATGTCAGAATATATCACCCACTCCCGCGCCGAGACGGTGGCGCTGGGTGCCCGTATGGCCGCAGTGCTGGCACCGGGTTCGCTGGTTGCGTTCACCGGCGGGCTGGGCGCGGGCAAGACCGCCTTTACCGAGGGCCTTGCCGAGGGCCTTGGCTGCACCGACCCGGTGTCCAGCCCAACCTTTGCCATTGTGAACTACTACCGCGGCCCAAAGCCGCTGGCGCACTTTGACCTGTACCGTATTTCCACTGAGAACGACCTGTGTGCTGCAGGCTTTTACGATTATTTGGATCAGGGGGCCATTGTGGCAGCAGAGTGGAGCGAGAACTTTGCAGACCTGCTGGCACTGGAAAACCCCATCCGGGTGGATATCCAGCGCGTGGACGAAAATACCCGCAGGATCACCATTGAGGGGGTAACGCTATGAACATCTTAGCTGTGGATACAGCGGGTAAAACGGCTGGTGTGGCTCTTTTGCAGGATGATCGCCTGCTGTACGAGGTGTATCTGGACGCAGGCATGACCCACAGCGAAACGCTGATGCCCATGATCGACACCTGCCTGAAGATGTGCGGCATGACCTGTGCAGATATTGACTTGTACGGTGTCAACGCAGGCCCCGGCAGTTTTACCGGGCTGCGCATCGGTCTGGCGGCGGTCAAGGGTCTGGCCTTCCCGCGGGAAACGCTGTGCGCACCGGTCTCCACGCTGGAAGCACTGGCCGCAGCCCACACGGGCGAGGGCACCGTGCTGTGCGCACTGGATGCCCGCCGTGCGCAGGTATACAGTGCCGCGTTCGACCTTGCCACCCACAGCCGCCTGCTGGAAGACGATGCCCGGGCGGTGGCAGATCTGGCCGATTTTGTAGAAAATTGCAAAAAGCCCCTGTTTTTTGTTGGTGATGGCGCATCTCTGTGCTATAATAAATACGGCAGTGTGCCGGGCGTGCTGCAGGCACCTGCGGCCCTGCGCGGCGGGCGTGCTGCTGCAGTAGCCCTTGTGGCAAAGCAGATGGCCGAAGCCGGAAAGGCTGTGCTGCCGGAGGCTGTGCTGCCGGACTACCACCGCCTGAGTCAGGCCGAGCGGGAGCGCGCAGAGCGCCTTGCAGCAGAAGCTGCAGCCAATGCCGCCCAAAACAAGGAGCAGGCATAAAACCCTGCGTGACTGAGAGAAAGGAACATTTCCATGGCAAAACCCATTGCACTGGCCGCTGACCACGGCGGATTTGAATTGAAAGAAGCTGTCAAGGCGCATCTGAAGGAGCTGGGGCTGGAATACATCGATTTTGGCACCCATAGCACCGACAGCGTGGATTACCCCGATATGGCCGTGCCCGCCTGCGATGCAGTTGTGAGCGGCGAGTGCAGCAAGGCACTGCTGTTCTGCGGCACCGGCGTGGGCATCAGCATGGCAGCAAACAAAATCAAGGGCATCCGTGCCTGCTGCTGCTCTGACAGCTTCAGCTGCGAGTATACCCGCCGCCACAACGACGCCAACGCCCTGTGTATGGGCGGCCGCGTCGTGGGTGCAGGCTTGGCCTGCCAGCTGGTGGATCTCTTCCTGAATACGGAGTTTGAGGGCGGCCGCCATCAGCGCCGCATCGACAAGCTGACCGCATTGGAGAACCGCTGATCATGGCGAAGCGTATGCGGAGCTGTTTTAAATCGTAATCTTGGACCCGATAGAGTTATCTATTTAAAATAAGGAGCGTGTTTTTATGACCCCGATGATCGTTGAGCATCCGCTGCTGCAGCACAAGCTGAGCATTCTGCGCAACAAGCAGACCGGCACCAAGGAGTTCCGTGACCTCGTTGGCGAGATCGCGACCCTGCTGTGCTACGAAGCGACCCGTGACCTGCCTCTGGAAGAGGTGGAGATCGAAACACCCATCACCATGGCAAAGACCAAGGTGCTGGCTGGCCGCAAGCTGGCTCTGGTGCCCATCCTGCGCGCAGGCATGGGTATGCTGGACGGTATGCTGACCCTGCTGCCCGCTGCAAAGGTGGGCTTCATCGGCCTGTACCGCGACGAGGAGACCCTGCAGCCCGTGGAGTACTTCTGCAAGCTGCCGCAGGATATTGCAGAGCGTGACGTTCTGGTTCTGGACCCGATGCTGGCTACCGGCGGCAGCGCCATTGATGCCATCACCCAGATCAAGAAGCATGGCGCAAAGCGCATCAAGTTCATCGGCCTGATCGCCGCTCCGGAAGGTATCAAGGCCCTACACGAGGCACACCCTGATGTGGATATCTACCTCGGCGCACAGGACGACCACCTGAACGAGAACGGCTATATCGTTCCCGGTCTGGGCGACGCAGGCGACCGCATCTACGGCACCAAGTAAGAAACTGCATCACGGAAGGGCAGCTGGGAACAGCTGCTCTTTTTTGTGCAGACGAAAAGGGGAACGACGGCTGTCGTTCCCCTTTGTGCGTTATGGAAAAACTCAGATCTCGGCCAGAATGGCATCGCCCATGGCGGTGCAGCCAAGGCAGGTGCAGCCCTCGCTCATGTTGTCGGCGGTGCGCAGGCCCTTGTCCAGAACCTTGTTCACGGCGGTCTCAATGGCATCGGCCTCCTCGGCCATGCCGAAGGAGTAGCGCAGCATCATGGCGGCAGACAGAATGCAGGCGGTGGGGTTCACGATGTCTTTGCCCGCAATATCGGGGGCCGAGCCGTGGATGGGCTCATACAGGCCGCGGGTGCCGTCGCCCAGAGAGGAGGACGGGATCATGCCGATGGAGCCGGTGATCATGGAAGCCTCGTCCGACAGGATGTCGCCGAACATGTTCTCGGTAACGATCACGTCGAACTGGGCGGGGTTCTTGACGATCTGCATGGCGCAGTTGTCCACGAACATCTCGCTGTATTCCACATCCGGGTATTCGGCCTGCAGGCGGTGCATCACACTGCGCCACAGGCGGCTGGTGTCCAAAACGTTTGCCTTGTCCACGCAGCACAGCTTCTTGCGGCGCTTGCGTGCGGTCTCAAAGCCGATGCGGCCGATGCGCTCGATCTCGTGCTCCGTGTAGGGCATGGAATCGATGGCCTGCTTCTCGCCGCTGGCGAGGGTGTGGGTCTCGTGATTGCCAAAGTATACGCCGCCGATCAGCTCACGCACGATGATGAAATCGATGCCCTGTGCCACAATCTCGGGCTTCAGGGGGCTGGCAGGAGCCAGCTGCGGCCAGATCTTGGCCGGGCGGTTGTTGGAGTACAGGCCCATGCCTGCACGCAGGCGCAGTAGGCCCTTCTCCGGGCGCTGCTCACCGGGCAGGCCCTCCCACTTGGGGCCGCCCACGGCACCCAGCAGGACGCTGTCCGCAGCAAGGCACT
>OOAJ01000817.1_pt1 | contig 17850 bp, 25 predicted proteins | sample 1671241 | NCBI WGS metagenome assembly OOAJ01 (sample SAMN06348136, study PRJEB24527) | human gut metagenome | biome: human gut; feature: ankylosing spondylitis patient; material: feces | host: Homo sapiens | place: China | collected 2015-10
GGTTACCTGCCGTTGTTTCCGAAACAGGCGGCTAACAGTCTGGTAACTGAAACGCTGCAATATTTTGTTTTATTTTGCAGGTCTGACTATCATGCAATTCTTGTAAAATGCTTAATTATAAACGATTTACGTTTAATTCGCACCATTCTGTTTTTTATTGCATTTCTAAATATTACTTATACCGCAAGGCACACATTCGCAACCACCATTACGCTAGCAAATAAGGTTCCGCTGCAAGACGTGTCAGTCATGTTGGGACATGCCTCAACAAGAATGACGCAACACTATGCACGGGTACTGAACCCCAGTTTGAAAGAGGCCATGGACAATGTGAAAAATGCACTGGCGCAGTAATTCAGGTACAACCAATTGATTAAAGCTATTCCGTTTATAACGGGATAGCTTTTTTTCTGTGAAAAAGATATTTCTACTTCTTACTTGCAAAGGTAGCCTTCCGCCTTTGATTGGGCAAGGCGACCGCCCTTTGGGCGGTTGGCTGGAAAAAAAATCATCCTCGCTTCGCTCCGGTATTTTTTTCCGCCAAGCCTTGCGCAATCAAGGCAGAAGGCAATTTGAAAGCATGTAAGAAATAGAAATACCGGCTCATAGAGCCGGTCATGTTTAATCAAAAGATTAAGATTATGACTCAGACAGAAAGAGACATGCAATTGGTGGAATCCCAACCACTGACAGTAAAGAATGCGCACCGGGTTGCCATGATTCGCAAAAAGGAAAGTACGGAGCCGCCCGTTCCTTTCCATTTCAGGAAAAAGCACCTCGGCATGGAAAGTTTCGTACATTTTTCAGGAAAGCCGGAAGATGAAAAAGAACTGCGGCCGGCAGACTTCAAGGACTGGGAAGTGACGAAGTTCAAATATCCCGGCTATCTGGAAGACCTGTGGGAAGCCGCCTGTAACGCCTACAGATGGAGTTCCTTCGATCCGGACATACGGGGAGAATCGGACATCATGATTTACGAGAAAGAGATTCACGATGACCTGAAGAGAATACCGGCAGAAAGGCATGAGGAATACATCACCGCCTATAAACAGAAATTTGCCGCACAGCTTTCCGCCCTTGCCCGGTGCGCCAGCCCGATGGTTACCGGAAGAAGCGGATTCAACGTATACAAACATGAGAAAGCCAACCGGACTTACCAGAACAGATACGAGGAACTGCGGAGATGGCGGGACAGGATTTTGAAAACGATGGAACGTACAAAAGAGGAAAAGCTTCCCGAGGAAGAGAAACAGGAAAAGGCCTGGCTTTCCCTGAAGCGGGACATTGAAAGCAGTGCGGATACCATCCATGAACTTGACACGGGCAAATGCAGAGGATACAACCGCGCCCTTTTCGTCAGCAGCATCCTCAACAAGGTCAGTACCTATGCCGGTCACGGAGAAGTGGAAATCGTGCAGAAAGCCGTGGAGTTCATTTCCGAATACAACACAAGGGTGAAGAAGCCCATCATCACTCCACGGAACAAATTCTTTACCCTGCCGGAAACGGCACGGGAGATAAGGGAAAAACTGAATATTGTCAAAGGGCAGGAAAACAGGGAGCTTGCCTTTGAGGGAGGAACGCTGGTCTGGAATTACGGGAAAAACCGGCTGCAAATACTTTTTGACAGGATTCCGGAAGACGACAAACGGAAAGAGCTGAAAACCTCCGGTTTCCGGTGGTCACCCAAAAACAAGGCATGGCAGCGCCAGCTGACACCTCATGCCCTGTCTGCCGCCAAAAGAGTGTTGAACCTTCAAACCTTACAGCCATGAATGACCAATCCAGATATATTGTCGATTCACGTTACTTCGACGGGACATGCCTGACCTTCATGACAGACGGATTCCGAAGTGATTTTGGTGGAGAAACGCTCGAAGAGATGCGTGTACGGGAAAACAACCCGTACCTGACATCCGTCACCCGTCAAAGGATTGATAAGATGCTGCACCTTTACCTTCAGGCACTGTCCGCACCGTTCAGTGAAATCACAAAAGAAGAATACCATGACCTGATGGATGTCCTGCCTCCCATACGTTTGGAGAAAGACTCCTTTTTCGTCGGAGAACCATATTATGGAGAAGTATATACATTCTGTTTTACAAGGAAAGGCAGATATTTCAAAGGACTGCGTTCCGAGTATACTTCCCGGACAGAACTGGACAGACAGATTGCCCGGCACATGGAAACCGTCAACCGGAAAGCTGCAATCCTGAAAGACAGACCGGACAATGCAGGATTAACATCCTATTACTTCTCGCTGGAAGGAAAACAGCCGGTCTTCATCTGCAACCTCATCATCGGATCCGACAGCAGGCAAGCAAGGACGGACATGGCCTGTACATTAAAAAGCCTCCGTAAAAACCATTACCTGTTTTATAAAGGAAAAGGAAAGTATGAGACACCCGAGGAATTGTTCACAGAGGTCTCCCGTAACAAACTTACCCTGATTTCCGATGAACATTTCTTCCAATACCCCCGGAACAGGGAATCAGTCACCTTTGTCGGACGGATAAAGGAAACGGCCGGGGAGTTTCTCTTCCGCATCTATGACCGTGAATACTTTCTATATCTTCTGAAAAGACTGAGGACGGTAAAGAGGGAGTCCACACGGGAAACCGCAAACATCAAATCATAAGTCCAACCGGGGAATACGGAGACAAGTTCCTCCATATTCCCCACTTAAAAATATAAGACATCATGAAGACAGACAACAAACTGTACTGGAAAACCGCCACCGAACCGGTGGAAAACATCATGGTCAGACTAGTCCTTGCCACCTATGCGGATAATGACAACCTATATGTAGGATTGGAAAAGATTTCCGGTGAATCTCCTGAATGTTGGGAAACCTATACGGACATCACCGTCAACTGCAATGCCCTGCCATCATTCCATGCGTATGTGGACAGCCGGGACTGCAACAGGCATGTGTATGACTTCCTTGTCCGTAACAGGATTGCCGAACCTACAGGACACGAATATCAAGGCTTCAGGATGTTCAGGTTCAACCCGGAACGTCTCAAAGAGCTTTCGCCGGAACAATTCGGAAGCATATTCCTAAACTCTACCGGGCAGGAGCATACGATAAAAGAATTCGTTTACCGTGAAGAGCGGTTTCCATTACGCATCATCAGGAATGACCACGGTAAATACCTTATAGCAACCGAAAGACTGGAAAAAGCGCTGGAAGAAGGCGTCAGGAATCTGGATGCCACAGCAAACGAACTGCTGGGAAGCATCTGTCCTTTCTGTTCCGGACAAGAGCTGCACTCCCTCACCGATACCGAACTGATAGAGAGAATCAACGGACAATATTCAGAACAACAATCCACGCCTGTCATGAAAAAAAAATACGAAGAAAGCATACAAAAGTATGCAATATATCTTATTGATGAAAAAATGAGAGAATATGATGACACTGCAATCGGAATCGCCATTGATGCGTACAAGGACGGTCTGAATGATGCCATATCCCTGTTGTGGCATGATGTAAAAGAACCTCCTGCCATGGAAAAGGACATACTGGCAGAAGATGCAACCGGCAGATGCCGGACCGTAAAGTTTCATCCTGAAAAATGGTACGATACGGTCAAAGCATTCAAAGTCAAACGCTGGGCCTATATGGATGACCTCATACCCGGTAAAATCAAACAGGCTGATGTCATAATCCCTGCACGACAGGAAGATATTTCCTGTTTTAACAAATTCCAGAAATCATAAAACATAATTCCATGCAACATACAGATTTTTTCGCCCGGATAAGGGCCATCAAAACCGAAGAATACAAAGAACTGCAAGCCGCGGTGGAACTGCACGGAGGAATTTATGAATGGGATCTACGAAATCCGGAACATCCTGTCATCGCCGTCAACCTGAACGGCATCATACCGGCTCCGGCTGATGTGAGAATCTACAAGGTATATATCCGAAAAGGCATGCTGAAACTATGCGGGGTCGAAAAAGAATATGGAGAAGAAGCAAGATTCCAACCGGAAGAGGTCTTTGCCGGGCATCTTTCCACCATCATTGACTATCTGCCCCCGATAAACCGGACAGACAGTATCGTATCCACAACAGTACATACATCAAATTAAAAAAAATATGGACATAAAATCTTTATATCTGATGGCAGCAATCATAGTGACCATCACCTCGACAACAGGTATTGTCGGAAATATTTTCCACAGGATGTACAAAAACAAGGTACGGAAAGGCATAGCCGTCCCATCCCCAAAACACCGCTTCTGGAATGAGGTGTATCCCATACTGGACGGTTATCTTTTGAAAATTCACAGACTGTTCCTCATAATCTGGACTACCATCTCCATTTTCATGCTATATGACTCTATTGTGAAGTCATAGGCAAGGAGGACTTCAAGCCGGTTCCATCCCCACATTCGGGCTATAACCGGCAGATATATAAATTAACAATCAAAAAACATAATGCCATGCTATACTATAAATTGAACGGTTATGAAGACTTCAAGCACCGTTTCGGACTTGAAAGCAGAAACAACGGCACGACGGTCAGGAAAAACAGAATCCTGCTCGGACACCTGAAAAATCCGCTCCTGCTCGATTATTGCGTGAAACAGAACGACTATACCCTGTTGTACGTAGAGGATATGGCCGACTTGCAGAAGAAAGTAGCCGAAGCGGTCAGGAAATCCGGTATGGAGGATGACCGGCTTTCCAATGAGGTTGAACTCATCGGAGAGGTTTACAGGTCAGCCAGGTACAGGACGGACGAATCCAAAGGGATATGCGATGACCTGGACAAGAATTCTGTCCGCTATGTCAACGTGGAAAGAAACCGGGTATTCAAAATGAAGTCCGGAAAATTCATGAGGGAACTCATACTCGAAACCAGGATAGGAAAAATCCTGTCACCAAGCGTATTGAACTGGATTTCAGGGGACGTGTTCACACAACGGTGGTGCACCTATACCTACGGACACACACCCGACGTGGCCGAACTTTATGTGAACGATAACTTCAGGAAAATCTACAGCAGCAATGAATGCAGGGGAAACTTCAACTCATGCATGACGGACAGGGAAAGAGACATATTCTACCGGGATGCGGTAAAGGCCAAAGCCGCCTATATCACGGACAAACAGGGATACGTACTGGCAAGGGCCATACTGTTCACCGACGTCACAGACCAGGACGGTAAAAAATGGAGACTGTTGGAAAGGCAGTATTCCTCCGATGGAAACGATGTCCTCAAACGGCTGCTTGTTGACAAACTGATCCAAGGCGGACATATCGACGGCTATAAGATTGTGGGTGCCTCATGCAACGAGGCGAATGCGTTTGTAGCCATTGACGGAAGCTCGCTTTCCGACAGACAGTTCGAAATAGACTGCATTCTGGGTGAGAAAGACACACTTTCCTATCAGGACTCCTTCAAATGGTATTGCTACAACCAGGACAAGGCATACAATTATCCCCATGCGGAATATACCTACGAACTTGACACAACGGACCTTAACCTTTACGGGGACAGTGATGAAGATGACGATGACGAGGAGCAGGAATGGGACGAATACCACCGGTGCTATTGCAGGGAAACCACGCTCTGCCACCTGCACGGCAGGGAAATAAATGTGGACTCAAACAATCTGGAAGGTTTCATCTACATAGGCCTGCTGGACGAGTACCACCACGAGGACGACTGCACACGCTGTGACAAATGCGGAGCGTCCGTCCTTGACAACGATACAAGGTATTCGGACATAACCGGACAGTACTATTGCAGTGAACAATGTCAGGAGAAAGCCGAGGATGAATTCAGACAGAAGAACTGGCATTATTCGGAGTACGATGACAAATGGTATGAAGACGGTACGGATGTGACCCGGATTCATATATGGAATGCATTGACCAAGAAGTACGAAGAGAAGACCATCGCTGTGGACACGCTATGCGGCCTGCTGAAAGATGAAGAAGCCTGGGAGTTTGACAATGCCGTCTTCAACGAGATAGATACGGCCACAAATCTTCCGTACGGTTACAAACTTATAAAAGTGACACAGAATGAATACGCAACTGTTGAAGCGGCTGTATAACATCTACAGCCCGAGCGGAAAGGAACAGGAAATGATAAAGTTTCTTTCCGCCTATATCAGGACACTTCCCGGCCGGGTAGCCCTCACACAGGACCGCTACGGGAACCTGTATGCGGTAAAGGGGGAAAGTGACACCTATCCCTGCCTGGTAAGCCATATCGACCAGGTGGCGCACTGCAACCGCTCAAAGGATTTCAGGGCCGTCGAGACAAGGGACATCATTTTCGGCTTCTCACCCGGGAAAAAGCGGTTCGAAAACCTGGGGGCGGATGACAAGAACGGCATATTCATCTGTCTGGAATGCCTGAAAAAATACGATGCGCTCAAAGTCGTATTTTTCAGGGAAGAGGAAACAGGATGCAGGGGCAGTACGGAAGCGTACATGCCTTTTTTTGACAATGTGCGCTTTGTCATCCAGCCGGACCGGAAGGGGCATTCCGACCTGATTACGAACATAGGCTGTTCGGAGCTCTGCTCGGAAGAGTTCCTTGAAGCGGCGGAACCGGAAAAATGGGGATATTCCGAACAGAACGGAATGATGACCGATGTGCTGGCATTGAAAGAGAACAGCCTCAGTGTCAGCTGTGTCAACCTGAGCTGCGGCTATTACAACCCTCATTCGAACGAGGAGATAACCGTCAAGAAAGACCTGCAAAAATGCCTGTCCTTCGTGGAGCATGTCATAGAGGGATGTACGGATGTCTATCCCCATACCCGGGCGACGGAATACGTATCCCGCTACGAGGACGAGGATGAGATTCACGACATACTTGCCTGCGACCCTGCCCTGACACCCCAGGACCTGTATGACATGTATTCCACCAACTTCCCGCATTTCAGCCTGGAAGACTATGAAAGGATATACGGGGAACACAGACAACTCTGGCCGGAATATGGAGAAAACAAAGACTGACGAATGCATAACGGGATCTTCCGGAACACCCGGCACACCAACCCGCAGGCAGACCTCAGAAATTCCACGGATGAGGTCCGCTTTTTCATTTCTTGCCGTAAAGATAGCCGTTTGCCGGGCTGATTGCGCAAGGCGGCCCTGCGGGCTGGTTGGCGGGAAAAAATCATCCTCGCTCCGCTCCGGTATTTTTTCCCGCCAAGCCTTGCCGCAATCCCCGGCAAACAGGCTGCAAGGACAGCAAGAAATAAAAATGCCTACCAAGGTAGGCCGATGTCTGACTAAAAAATGAAGCATATGGTTACACTGGATTACAAGCTCATGCTCTCCCTGTCCCTGTGGCAATACAACCACCACCCGGACGAGGGACTGACTTCCGGACTGTTCCAAAAAACTTTCGGACCGGTTGACGGAAAGCACTATTACGAAAAATGGACCGGATATTTCAACCGGAACCTCTGGGATATGATCGCCTATTTCAGGGGAGAGGGAGAAAACGGACAAAAATTCTGTGACATGATAGCCGCACAGGTGGAATTGTATACCAAAAACAGGTTATTTGCCGAAGGGACGTTATCGGATAAATAAGCTGGTTGCTCCCCATAATCAGCATGTCATTTGTTTGTCTGCCCAATTTGAAATTCCCTAAAGTCGGTTCGTAAAAAGATAACAGTTTGAACTAAATTCAAGTATTTGCGTATGAAAAAGTATGGACTAATTTTCATCATGAGCCTACTGGTTTGTGTTACGATGAAAGCGCAGGAGTGTGAGCGGTATATCGAAGTGACCGGAACGTCTGAAATGGAGGTTGTGCCGGATGAGATACATTATCTCATTGAGATACAGGAGTATTTTGAGGAGGAATTTGATGGCGTATCGAAGCCTGAGCAATACAAGACGAAGGTACCTATTACCCGGATTGAGCAGGAATTGATGCAGGCCATCCATGATGCCGGAATCCCCGACTCAGCTGTACGCGTTCAAGAATATGGCAACAATTGGCGACATCGAGGGCATGACTTTCTTATCTCGAAACAGCTGGACATCACGCTGCAGGACTTCAAGCAGATTGACCGGATTGTCCGGAAACTCAACACCCGAGGCATTCACTCGATGCGTATCGGAAAGTTGGATAACAAGGATATACTGACTTACCAGCAAAAGGCCAAGATTGAAGCTCTGAAAGCAGCCCAACGCAAAGCTGCTTATCTGGTGAAAGCTTTGGATAAGAAATTAGGACCGGTAATGCATATCGTTGAGAATGAAACCGATAACAGCATTCCTTTTACGCAAAGCAATGTATTGTCTTCCTATGCTGTTTCATTTAACAACTTCCGTATAATTAAAAAGAATTACTCCATGCGTGTGCGATTTGAGATTGCAGACTGATAAAAGCATTGCTTTCAACAATAAACAGTGGAATCAACTGTTTCTGTCAAGATTATCTAACAAGTATAGATACTACCAATAAAAAACAAATGAAATATTCTAAAAAAGGAAAGCATAATGACACATAAACTATTATCTTCTTTGAATTAACGTAAATTTTAAAGGGAAATTCAGAATATGATTTCCAATGTTCTACTATATTAATTTTCATAAATGAACAAGCCAACCTATTCTACTTATAGCAACAAGTTGGCTCGTTTTATCAATTTAACATAAATAAAGCCAGGGAATTATCGTTATTAGTAATAATATCAATAATAAAACATACAACGTTATTCGTAATATATATTTTTGACATTTCTTTTTAAAGAAAGCCGATACCATGTTTATGTGTAGCAAAACATGAATAGTAACCAAAGAAACCAATACAATCCCTGCCCACAAATGAATATTACCCCAATCATGCCTTCCCAAGCCCAACAAGTGTGCACACCATGGAGTAGCGTCTTGAAACCTTACAGCGTGACGGGAAGGAATGACTACTTTCAATATAAAACCACTTATACTTACCAATACCATTGTTATCAACATAACAATGTCCATGATAATATTAAATGATATCCTGTTCTTTCCAAACATCATTCTTTATGATTGTGCCCATGGCATTCATGATGACGCTCATGAGATGAGCAACCCACTCCCGAATCGGTAAGTTTCCCGTTTAAATAGTCAGTAGCAACATCTAGAATATTACCTGAGCAACCTCTTATAACCTTGATATGATGGGTTGCAAGCACATTCAAAGCACCTTGTCCCATATTTCCTGCCAGCATAACACTGACTCCCATATTTTCCAATTCTCCTGCGATATTGGATTTACATCCGCATCCTTGTGGAGAAGGAATAGTCTCACTACTCAAAATTTGGTTGTTTTGCCCTACTGTCAAGATTGTGTAATACTCACAGTGACCGAAATGGTTATCAACCACATTTTCTTTAGTCGGAATCGCAATTTTCATCATAATCTCATTCTTATTAATGTTAATATTACTAATACTTATGTTGTTGGAGTGGCAGATGGGACATTCCATTTTACGAATTTTAAATGCAGGATTAATATTATTGAATACAAAACCGCATACTCCGCAATGAAACCATTCACTATTAGTGTACGCTGCTCCACCTTCTATCATTATAACAACACCACAAACCAGTGCTTGAGCAATCTTCTGCCGCGCACTGGTATATATTCGACTAAGAGTCGGACGTGACACCCCCATTGAAACAGATGCTTCTTGCTGGTTTTTCATTTCATAATCACATAGCCGTATCGCTTCATACTCCTCAAAATGCAAGAATATGGCATCCTTACGATAACAGTCCGAAGCTATAGGCTTAAATCCAGCTACAGAAGGCATATTATTAATTTTACGGATGTTTTTTGGACGTGGTGACATTATATATCTATTATTTCCATCTGCAAATATAATGAACAAATGTTCAAAATAAAAATAATAGATTCCTTTTTTTCTTCAAAACAATCAATTATACTTTTTAACTCACTGGATGAACAAAATAACAATGCCTCTTACATAATAATAAAAAGCCCTTTACTGAAAAATCAGCAAAGAGCTTCCATTGGTGCAAATATATTGTTTACCAAAGACTATAAGCAAACCCTAAATTAAATACGACCTGAATAAAATTACTAACACAATGATAACGAAATTCAAAATTCATGATTCAATTGCTTATCTTCCTTTCTAACACAGGTGCTACCAACAAACAACAATTCTGCATTTTTTTTCAAAAGATATTAATCATCGCCATCATCATCGTCCCAATCATCATCATACCATTTATGATGTCTATGATGTTTATACTTCTTATGCTTTTTATAATGGTGATAATGATGTCTGTCGTGATAGTCATAATATGAACAATAATGCTCATGCCAACAATTACTATGATAATTAATTCTATCATCAAAAGGACTGTAATATATTGATCCTGGTCTTATTCCAATCTCTATCAAAACACGATTCCACCCATGTCTCCGATAACATTTATAATAATTGCATACATCACGCATATGCTTACCGGATGTTCTGGCTATTCCAAGAGCTAAACCGACATTTCCTCAATCTCTTCCACATAGCTTATAGTAATCATCCAATAGATTACTAGGAGTACTATATTCCACACATAAACGTTTTCGATAATCCAATAACTCTCCAGAGACATACTTATTTGCCCTATACTAATAAATAAAGATAGCCTATCTTGTGCAAAAAGAGAACAAGAAACGCCCACAAATAATACTAAAATATTTAATTTTCTCATATCTAAGAACTAGTAAGTAAGGTTGAAATAACAATATAATACAAAAAACGAAGCACAATCTTTTATAAAAAGAAATTGCAATAATTATTAAAAGCAATCATATATACACGCCTCAACAAAACGAAACTTATCCATTTCACACTATGAGCCATTACATCCACCCACCAAACACAGAATCCAGTAAAATAAATCCTTATTATAAGGCATATATTCAAATCTAACACCACCTTGTGTTTATATATAAGAACATCTATCTTTTGTTCAACGAAAACAATTCTGATATCAATAATAAAGGACGATGTTTTTCCGTTTTTACCAGGCAAAGGTCTTGGATTGCGTTTTTTGTGCAAGGCGGTCCGCCCTTAGGGCGGTTGGCTGGAAAAAAATCATCCTCGCTTCGCTCCGGTATTTTTTTCCGCCAAGCCTTGCCACAAAAAACAGCCAATCCAAGGAACGGACGCCTGTAAAATCGGGAAAAAGCATCCCGATGGGATTATTCATTTCAAATATTTAAAGAATATGAAACTGCAAACCATCATCCGTTCCGTCAGACTGGCAGCGGAAGGATTCCTGTACCTTGGAATTGTCCTGCTCTGCAACAAAGGCATCGTCCCGGTCTGTACCATCGCCTTCCTGCTTATGGCGGGAAACATGACCAGACTGCTGGCCATCATCTTTTTACTGGCAATGATTGTATAACCCCTTAAACCAAAGAATGAATATGGAAACAAGAATCTGCAACACATCCGCTCCGGCAATGCCGGCATTGTGGCCCGTCACCGGGCACGGCACAACAGACAGTGACAAACGCCCCGACCATGAGGACAGGCCGAAAACCCTCGGTTGGTATCTGCAACCGCTGACGGACATCGCCTCACGTCCGGACAGGACAGAGATCCTGAGACGTTACTTTTCAGAGAATTCAGAAACCATTGTATAACCGATAAAATATCAGAACCATGTTTTTTCAAACCATTTATCCGATGCTCGCCGCAGGTACGGACCTGAGCATCAACATCAGACGAGTGAACGACAGACTGAGCGTGGCGGTCATGCCGCGACACGCCGGAGTAAAGGACGAAGCGCAACAAAACCTCGTACCGCTCATTCTCAGCGGAACGGCCGTTGAACTGGATGCTGAATTCCTGCAAGCCATCGCGGCACCCGTCAGCCGAACGACCGGACTGCTCACCAACCTCGAAACATTCGAACGACAGGCTGCAAAAGCCTCTTCGGAAAGCAGGGCGGCAAAAACGGCGCAGGAGAAGGAATCCAAAGAGGCCCGGGAAAAACGGGAGAAAATGGAGAAACTGTTGAAAAAGACCGACGAGGCGGTGGCGGCCCGCAGATATTCCGAAGCCCTAATCTGGCTGAAGCAGGCACGGGTGCTGGCCCCGGCAGAAAAACAGCAGGAGATTGACGGCCGTACCCGGGAGGTACAGAAACTGGCTGATGCGGGAAGCCTGTTTGCCGTGGAACCGCAGTCCCCGCCCGCTGCACAGCCAATACGACAACCGGCTCCGGCACCGCACCCCGCACCGTTAAACGGAAGACCGCAGCAGGTTTCCGCACCGCAGCCACAAGACGGCCAGATGCAGATGTTCCCGCCGCAACAGTACGCACAACCCGTACAGTATGCGGCACCGCAGCCCGCATATCCGCCGCAGGCGCCGGGCGCGCAGCCTTACTACTATCCGCAACCCATACCGGGAGGACAGCCGCCGGTACAGGCACAGCAGGTTGCCGCAACGGGACGCGAATACCATACACCGCCACAGGACATGCCTGAAGCATACAGTTTCGACAAGGATGATGAAAGTGACAGGGAACTGCTCAGACACGACCCCTATGCGGAATACATTGACTTCCCCGAGGAATACCGGGTGAAGGATGAGGCACAGATGGAGCTCGTGTGCTGCTGACCGGACAGGAAAGAATAAGTTTAACAATTAAAAGAATGTAATATGGCACTTGAAATCAAAGGACTCAAAAGAGTATTCAAACTGAAAAAAGGGAACAACACGCTTAAATTGGACGACCCGAATCCGGACATGCTTCCGGTCGAGGTGATGGATTTCTATTCCATAACCTATCCCGAGCTGACCACCGCCACACCGCATGGCCCCCTCATCGAGGAAGACTGCGCGGTCTATGAGTTCAAAACGACCATAGGAACGAAAGGATGACGGGCATGAAAAGGAAAAAGGACAAAAAGACGGAAAAGGTATGCAGACAGTTATCAGAACAGCAGACACGGGAGCTGGCACGCTGTATAATCGACGAGGCGGAATCGGCAACCGACATCAGCCGGGGCGTGGGGGAGCGGAAGAAAAGGCTTCTTCCCCCGCCCGCAAGCGTAATGGTTTTCTGACGGGGAGATTGCTTCCCGTCACTGCTGACTATCATGTGGACTCCCCGGAAAAAGGCACGAGCATCAACCTGACCACACGGGAAGGGTTCGAATACCTGTACCGTTCCGCCGCCAACTATGCCGCCCTGCTGGGAGTGAACCTGCCGTTTCCCCGGAAGAAAAGGTCATCACACCCGCGTCTGGACATAGTCCGCCTGTACGGGGTCATGGAAAACCTTCTGCCCGAACATGTCAATCTGGAACAGGTGGACGGCAGGCTCACCTTCTGCCTCTACCGTTTCCACAAATGGCCGGACTACGAACTGCTGTGGCTTCCGCTGGATTTCACGGAACGGCTCGGCCCACCCGTCAGACGTGTCGTGCTGGAGTTCATCCGCCGGTTCATCCGGCACCACAGAATGAACGACCTGAAAGGCACGTACTATTATGATATGACGGAGGACTACATGGAACGTTGTATGGACGATCCGGACGAATATACCCCGGACGACAGACGGCGGATAACCCGGCTGATGGCATCCTATGACGACGGAAAAATCGCGCGGCTCCTCAAACGGATGCGGGGAAGGGCGTTCTGCACAGGACTGGAAGATGGACTGGAGAGCTGCCTTCCCCAAACGGATGGCGAACGGAAGTTGCTGGAACTGGTGCGGGAGGGAATGACGCTCATGGGCAAGGGAGTCCCCTGCATCATGAACTATCAGTATGACTGGATATACGAGAAAGAGCCGGACTTCATGCCCGCTCCGTTGGAATCACAAATCCTGCTGGCCTACTCCACGAATGATGAGATTGTCCGGGACATGATGAGCACCTTCAATGTCGACATGCAGGAATCATACAATCTCACGCCGGTATCCACCATGCTGCTCACCCCGGAAACGGACCGTATCTTCAGCATGGATGATTTTCCGGAACGGTTTGCCGGCTGGTTCAACCGTTTCGTCCATCATGCCACACATAAAATCTGAGAGCCGCAAGCAAAGGGCAGGATATATGTATAACAAACTATACGGATAAAAAATGAATGAACTGACAAAGGAATTACAGGAGATACCGGTACCCAGGGCGGTGCTGGTAGCCTACAAGTACGAAGACGGTCCCTATGGGAAAAGACAGAAGTACCATCTGGAACTGCGTCCGGTGAACCGTGACGGAAAGATGGGGGCGGCCGTGCCCGTTTCCCATGAGTTCATGAACACGCTGGTGGAGAACTATTCAGTGGAGATGAACGGCATGCCCTACGGACAAATCCCACCCGGATTGCTTTGGTGCGACACCCGCAGGGGGCACGAGAAATACGTCTGGTACAATCCGCCGGGAAGACGGCGCATGTACTTCACGAAAGGTCTGAACATTGAAAACGGGGAGTTCAACCTGCCGGGAATCATCTACGTGGTGGAAAGAGGGGGACTGAACGTCTTCGCCTTCAAGGGGGAGAGACCCGGTATGGATGACAGGCTATGCAAGGCGCCCTATTTCAATGTCAATGCCACAAGCGGCAGCGTATGTCTGGGGAACGCTTCGTTGCAGATACCGGAAGCCCCCACGTTCGACCGGTGGCTGGAATACTGGGAGAAACGTTTCTGGATGAGCGAGTTCTCCCACCTGGGCGGTGGGGGAAACCCCACAAGAAGCAATCTCGTCCTCGTCACGGAAAAAGCCCGGAACAATCCTTTCGACGAAAACGAACTCCTACTTTCTGAAAAACGGCTAAAAGACTTACTGGCATGAAAAAGATACATTATACCGACAATTACTTGCTTTCCCCGCACCATCCCGTGAGTGTGCACGTCATCGGGGCGGGAGGCACCGGCTCACAAGTGGCCACCAACCTGGCACGCATGGACATGGCGCTACGGGCCCTCGGACATCCGGGACTGCACGTTACCGTTTTCGATCCCGATACCGTTTCCGAAGCGAATATCGGGCGGCAACTCTTCTCCGAATCCGAAATCGGGCTGAACAAGGCGGTGGCGCTGGTCACACGCATCAACCGTTTCTTCGGCAGCACATGGGTGGCGGAGGACCGCCGTTATCCGGTACGCAAGACCGGAAAGGAAGACAAAGGCCATACGGCAAACATCGTTATCACCTGCACGGACAACATCCGTTCACGTCTTGACCTGTGGTACTTCCTGAAAAACTGCCGGAAGGACACCCCGCCTGACCATGCAACCCCGTTCTACTGGATGGATTTCGGCAACGCACAGTTCACCGGGCAGGTACTTATAGGAACCGTACGCAACAGGATAGCCCAGCCTGCATCAAAGGAGTTCATCGCCATACCCAAAATGAACGTCATCACCGAAGAAGTCAGCTATTCCATGATCCGCGACACGGATTCCGGACCGAGCTGCTCACTTACGGAAGCCCTGCACAAACAGGACCTGTTCATCAACTCCATGCTCGCGCAGGCAGGTTGCGAAATACTCTGGAAAATGATACGTGAGGGAAGGACACCCTACCGGGGAGCCTACCTGAATATGGAAACCCTGCGGCTCGTCCCCATACCCGTATGATCCCAAAACAGATAGAGCCGTACATTACTCATGCTGAAGTTGAGTAATAATACGGCTCTTTTTCACGTCCGACAGAAACGGAAACCTTCAAACGGAAAGGGCATAAGACAGGAAAAAGCCTGTCTGTTTCGGAGCGGACAGTATGCAATAATATACGACACAACCGAATCCGGGCCTCCGACACATATGCCCGTACTGCCTCATACCTTTTCTTTTCCTTTCTGTCTGAGGAAGTCCCGTATCTCGGAGGCAAGGTACAGGTTCTTCCCGTTCTCGTTCATGCAATAATAGCGGATGATTCCTTTCTCACGGTAACGGGCAAGTGTACGCTGCGACACGCCGAGCAGTTCGGCAAGATCCACATTGTCCAAAAACTTGTCACCGTCCAGACACTCCTTCAGACGGTTCATATGGTCCAGTTTCTTTTCTACGCGGGCAAATCCCTCCACCATGGTAGTGATCAGCCTTTCCAGTATTTCATTTTCTATGTATGGCATAATTATTTCATTTTTACAGTGAATGACTCATACCCCTTTGTGCGCACAGGAAGAGTATATGCTTTATTAAGATGAAAAAACAATGCCAGAAAAGGACTTTATCAATACAAATCATAAAACATTCCTGTAAATCAACGCAATACTACATATATATTGGATAATACATCAAAAAATATGTAAACCGGAAGTGTAACCCCATTGTAAACCGGAAGTGTAACCCCATTGTAAACCGTTTACAGCAAATTTACACCATTCATATACATTCCCGGTTTACACCTTGCCACTTTCAGGAGCGGAATCCCTGTCATTGCAGGATTTCAGAAAACACGTTCCAGCCAAACAGTTGGCTACTACGTCCATATTACCTGAAATGTTTTCTTTCATTTTTACTATATTTTTCCCCTGCTCACGGACATCTGATGTAATGTGACGCCATCTGCATCACATCTTTTGGCAATAAGGCATTCCAGTTTTACTTTTGTCATAAACTAAAAAGAAGCCTATGGAAATCGTGAACATTGAAGCCGGAACATTCGGAAGGATGAATGCGGCATTGGAGGAACTGGTCGGAAAGCTACAGAGCGAAAGAAAGGATACGGAATACGGGCTGGAAGAATGGCTGGACAATCAAGACGTATGCCGGCTGTTGGACATCTCCCCTTCCAAACTGATCACCTTACGCAGGAGCGGAGCCGTCGCCTACAGCAGAATTGACCGCAAAATATTCTACAAGCGGGAAGACATCAGAAAATTTATCGAGCGGGAATTACAGAAACAAGGAAAAGCATGATTATGGTACACACACTGCTAAACAATGAGAGTCCTGAAGTAATCCGTTATTTCCGGCATCTGGAATACCTCACCACCCTATGGGAAAAAGACAGAGAGAAATACCGACCCGTACTCAACGGGGAACGTTACCTCACGGAAGCCGAACTTTCGGGACTGCTCAAGGTCACACAACGGACCCTGATAGAGCATCGGAGCAACGGGAAACTACCTTTCTACAAATTCGGAGGAAGGATACTTTATAAAGAGAATGACATCATCCGGATTCTGGAACAGAACCGGATGGAAGCCTTCAATACCGATTAGCCGGATTGCCTTTCTGCCCGCTTCTCACAAAAAGCGGGCTTTTTTTAACAGCCACCAAATGAATCGATAAACAGAACAATATAGAACAGTGGCAAACAAATACAAAAAAACACCTCAATCTTTTTGGAGGAATTGAACCTTTTGCTTATCTTTGCAGCGTCAAAAAGATGACAACATGGATTGTTGAAATAAGAAGAAGTTTATCTAAGGCTGATTCAGTGGTTTCAATAATTTCAAGATATAGGGAAAAGCTGAGTGTCAACATATTACGAACAGATTTTTAAAGACGTTCGATTTCTGGTGGCACCACTTGAAAGAAAGCAAAAAGCAGTAAAATCCTGATTTCGTTTGGAAATCAGGATTTTTTGTTTTCCCCAGGCATGCAAAAAAACGACAAGAATAGGGGCAGTCCGAAAATCCTGTAGGCAGGCTATGTTAATAAACGAAAGTAAGCTATCTTTTGCTAAACCTGCTTGAAGGTGGGTACAGCGCAGTATTATGCACTACTACCTTAATATGGTTATCGCTTCGAGCTATCGCGTTCAGGTTATTACGTCCTACTACAGTGGAACATAATAACCTGCCGTATAAAACAGGGATATTCAGTAAATGTCTCTAAAAAATAAGATGGCATATGAAGATGATAGGG
>OOAJ01000827.1_pt1 | contig 17635 bp, 12 predicted proteins | sample 1671241 | NCBI WGS metagenome assembly OOAJ01 (sample SAMN06348136, study PRJEB24527) | human gut metagenome | biome: human gut; feature: ankylosing spondylitis patient; material: feces | host: Homo sapiens | place: China | collected 2015-10
CAGCGACTGGTGGAACATGGTCTACCGCTGGACGGACTGCCCGGTGCTGACCGGGCTGGACCTGGGCGAGTACCGGGCCGACACCACCCACGCCCGGGGCGGCGACAGCCAGACCTATCTCGCGGATTTCTATGTCGGGATGCGCGGGGCCTGGAACACCGGCACTGAGGAGAACCTTGCGGGCGGCGAGGAGCTCTGGCAGGCACTGACCGCCGGGGCAGTCTCCACCGTGGAAGCGGAGGGGTGAGCCGATGCGGTTCCGTATCCTGCGCCGGGAAAAAGGCGCGCCCCGCCGCCCGGCCCCTGTGCCGGAACCGCCTGCTGTGCCGGTTCCGCCCCGTGCCGCCAAGCTGGAAAACCCCTATGGGAGATACTATGGAACGGCGCGAAGCCGGGAAGATTTGAAACGCTGAAGAGGTGCTGCCCATGGGCGGCACCTCTTCAATTCTATTCGCTTTTTGCAGGTGCTAGTTGAAAAGTTATCCACCCTGAAACCCTGCGCCCTTTGTTGTTTCTGTGTCCGAGTTATGGTATACTAATCCAGTATCACGAAATGCAAAGGATGTGGAATGATGGACGCACTGGAACAGGCCCGCCGGGAGATCGACACAGTGGATGCCCAGCTGGCTGCCCTGTTTGAGCGGCGGATGAAGGCGGTGCTCAGCGTGGCGGAATACAAAAAGGCCCACGGCCTGCCCATCTTTGATGCCGCCCGCGAAAAGGTGGTGCTGGACAAGGCCGAAGCGCGGATCGGGGACCCGGCCCTGCGCCCCTATTACCGGGATCATGTGCAGAACATGATGGACGTGGCCAAGCAGTACGAGGCTGAGGTGCTGGGCCGCAACCGCGCTGCCTATCAGGGCGTGGAGGGTGCCTTTGCCCACATCGCGCTCCGGGCGCTCTTTCCCCATGCCGAGGCCGTGAGCTGCCCCACCTGGGATGAGGTGTTCGATGCCGTGGAAAAGGGCGATGCCGCCCACGGCGTGGTGCCCTTTGAGAACAGCCACGCGGGGGATGTGTCGGCGGTGCTGGACCTGTGCTACAACCACCCCGGGCTGTGGGTGGTGGATGTCTACGACCTGCCCATCTCCCAGAACCTGCTGGTGCTGCCCGGCACCCGGCTTTCCGACCTGACCCGTGTGTACAGCCACCAGCAGGCCATTGCCCAGAGCGAGACCTTCCTGAAGCAGTTCGGCCTGCCCGCCACGGCCATGCCCAACACGGCCATGGCGGCAAAGTTTGTGGCGGAGAGCGGCGACCGGACCAAGGCGGCCATTGCCAGCGTGGAAACTGCCGCCCTGTACGGGCTGGAGGTGCTGGTGCCCAGCATCAACACCGACGGCGACAACACCACCCGCTTCATCGTCCTCAGCCGCGAAAAGCCCACGGCGGGCAACCGGTTCTCCCTGCTGTTCACGCTGGACAACAAGCCCGGCAAGCTGGCCGAGGTCATTCAGGTCATCGGTGCCAGCGGCTACGATATGGAGTCCATCAAGAGCCGCCCGCTGCCCCACGTTCCCTTTGATTATTATTTTTATGTCGAGCTGGTGGGAGACCCCGCCGCCGAAAAGACCGCCGCGCTGCTGCGCGAGCTGAATCATGTCTGCCGCACGGTACGGCTGTTAGGAGTGTATACGAAATGAGCGATTTCATCGGGACAAAGCTCACCATGAATCTGGGCGAGCGCAGTTATGATATTATCCTGAAAAACGGTGCACTGGAAAATCTGTACCAGTTTGCCCGGCTGGACCGCAAGGTGGCCGTTGTCACCGACAGCGGCGTGCCTGCCGAGTATGCCCAGCGTGTGGCCGACCAGTGCCGGGAATCCACCATCATCACGGTGCCGCAGGGCGAGGCCAGCAAGAGCTTCAAGATCCTGGAAACGGTGCTCCGGCAGATGCTGGAGTTCAATATGGGCCGCGGCGACCTGGTGGTGGCCGTAGGCGGCGGTGTGGTTGGGGATCTGGCCGGATTTGCCGCTGCCATCTACATGCGGGGCATCGATTTTATCAACTGCCCCACCACCACCCTTTCCATGATCGATTCCTCCATCGGCGGCAAGACCGCCGTGGATCTGGGCGATACCAAAAACATCGTGGGCACTTTCTGGCAGCCCAAGCTCGTCATCGTGGATCCGGACACCCTTGCCACCCTGCCCCGCCGCCACTTCATCAACGGTCTGGCAGAAGCCGTCAAGGCAAGCCTGCTGGCAGACCCCGAGCTGTTCGCGATCTTTGAAAATGGCGACGTGGATGCCCAGATCGGCGAGATCATCTGCCGCAGCCTGCGGTTCAAGAAGAACATCGTGGAGCAGGACGAGACTGAGCAGGGCATGCGCAAGGCGCTCAACTTCGGCCACACCATCGGCCACGGCATCGAGGCCGTCAAGGGCATCAAGGGCCGCCGCACCGTGGGCCTGTTCCACGGCGAGTGCGTGGCGCTGGGGATGCTGCCCATGATCGAATCCAAGGCGCTGCAGAAGCGGGTGCGGGCGGTCTACCGCCGCATTGGCCTGCCCACCCGCACCACCTATAACAAGGAAAAGGTGCTGGCCGAGATGCTGCACGATAAAAAGGCCCAGGGCGGCCAGATCACGGTCATCAAGGTGCCGGGTCTGGGCTGCTGGCGGGCCGAGACCATCCCCGTGGAGGGCCTGCGCCCCCTGCTGGGTGTGGAGGAGTAAGCCATGAAAAACACCTTTGGCAGCGACCTTTCGCTGACCATTTTTGGCGAAAGCCACGGCAGGGCCATCGGCGCGGTGCTGGACGGCATGGCGGCGGGCGTGCCCGTGGAGGAAGCCTTTCTTGCGGCCTGCATGGACAAGCGCCGTGCCCGGGGCGACGGCCTTTCCACCCCCCGTGTGGAGGGGGATGCGGTGCAGTTTTTGTCCGGCGTGGTCAACGGCCGCACCACCGGCACCGCCATTGCCCTGATGATCGAAAACCAGAACACCCGCAGCGGCGACTATGCCAAAACGGCTGACCTGCTGCGGCCCGGCCACGCGGATTACACTGCTTACGCCAAGTACCACGGCTATCAGGATGCCCGGGGCGGCGGCCACTTTTCGGGCCGCGTCACCGCCGCGCTGGTGGCGGGCGGTGCTCTGGTGCTGGGAGCCCTGAACCGGGCCGGGATCGAGATCGTGACTCACATCGGGCGGTGTGCCGGGATCGGCGATATCCCCTTTGCGCTGGATGATCCCGCCGCGCTGGCGGCGCAGGCCGAGGCACTGCTGAACAAGTCCGAGGGCTTTGCCCTGCTGGACGGCAGTGTGGAAGAACCCATGAAGGCCGCCATCCGTGCCGCCGGTGCCGAGGGCGACAGTGTGGGCGGCGTGCTGGAGACCGCCATTCTGGGCCTGCCCGCAGGCGTGGGTGAACCCTATTTCGACAGCGTGGAGAGCAAGCTCGCTCACCTGGCCTTCTCCATCCCGGCGGTCAAGGGCATCGAGTTCGGTTCCGGCTTCGGCTTTGCGGACCAGAAGGGCTCGGAGGCCAACGATGCCTTCCGGATGCAGGGGGAGCGCATCGTCACCGCCACCAACCACAATGCGGGCCTGAACGGCGGCATCTCCAACGGGATGCCCGTGGTGTTCCGCACGGCGGTCAAGCCCACCCCCAGCATCTACAAAACGCAGGACACGGTGGATTATATCGCAAAGAAGGACGCGGAGCTGTCCATTCAGGGCCGCCACGACCCCTGCATCGTGCCCCGGGCCGCCATTGTGCAGACCTGTGCCGCCGCGCTGGCCGTGGGCGACCTGCTCACCGCAAAATACGGCATGGCCTGGATGGAGGACCCCACCGGCTACCGCAAGGAGGTGCTGTAAATGGAATACGGACTCATCGGCGGGCGGCTGGGCCACTCCTACTCCAAGGTCATCCACGAGATGCTCTGCGGCTACCGGTACGACCTGTGCCCCCTGCCCACGGAAGAGGAAGTCCGGGCCTTTATGACCCGGCGGCAGTTCAGGGCCATCAATGTCACCATCCCCTATAAGCTGGTGGTCATGGAGTACTGCTCCTACATCGACCCCCACGCCAAGGCCATCAACGCCGTGAACACCATCGTCAACAGGAACGGCCTGCTCTACGGCTACAACACCGATTACCCCGGCTTCTCTTACCTGTGCGATGCACACGGGGTGGAGTTCAAGGACAGGACTGTGCTCATTCTGGGCACCGGCGGCACCCACAACACCACCTGGGCCGTGGCCCATGACCGGGGCGCGAAACAGATCTATACCGTCAGCCGCCATCCCGACCCCGAAAAGGGAGAGCTGACTTATGCTCAGGCCCTGACCACCGGGGCGCAGATCATCATCAACACCACGCCGGTGGGCATGTACCCCAATGTGGGCGTAAGCGCCCTGGATATCACCTCCATGCCCGGGCTGGAAGCCGTGATCGATGTCATCTATAATCCCGATAAGACCGAGCTCATCCTCCGGGCCGAGGAGCTGGGGGTGCCCATTGCCGTCGGCGGCCTGGAAATGCTGGTGGCGCAGGCAGTGTACGCGGCAGAATTTTTCCTCGACCGCAAGTTTGAGGATGCAGGTGCCGAGATCGCCCGTGTGACCAGTGAACTGCGGCGGGAACAGCTGAACATTGCCCTCATCGGGATGCCCTCCTCGGGCAAATCCACCCTGGGCCGCGCTCTGGCGGAACGGCTGAGCAAGCGGTTCGTGGATCTGGACGAGGAGATCGTCAAGGCCGACGGCCGGAGCATCCCGGACATCTTTGCCGCTGAGGGGGAGGCAGGCTTCCGGAAGCTGGAGGCCGCGCAGACCGCCCGCTTTGCCAGGGAGAACCGGCAGGTCATCTCCTGCGGCGGCGGCGTGGTCAAAGACCCGGCAAACCTCCGGGCGCTCCACGCCAACGGCATCGTGCTCTTTATCGACCGGCCGCTGGAGGATCTGCTGGTGGGCGGCGGCAGGCCCCTTTCCACCAGCCCCGAGGCCCTGAAAACCATGGAAGCCCAGCGCCGTCCGCTCTATCTGGCGGCAGCGGATGCTGTGATCCCCAACAAGACCACCCCTGCGGATGCCGTGACGGCGGCAATGGAGGCGCTGGATGAAATTTTTAGTCATTAACGGTCCCAACCTCAACCTGACCCAGTTCACGGAGCCGGGCATGGAGGGGCAGATCGATTTCAATACACTGCTGGATTATATCGAGGCGGGCTGTGCCCAGATGGATGTTCAGGTGGACTTTTTTCAGTCCAACCACGAGGGCGACCTCATCGATGAGATCCAGTCGGCGGCAGGCCGGGCCGATGGCATCATCTTCAACCCGGGCGGCTACGCCTATTACAGCGTGGCCATTCTGGAAGCGCTGCAGGTGTGCGGCGTGCCCGCCGTGGAAGTGATGCTGGCCGACCCCAGCGGCAAGGAGCCCTTCCGCAGCGTGGATGTGGTCTCCTTTGGCTGTCAGGGCCGCTTTGCAGGCGAGGGGGTCAGCGGATATCTCCATGCCTGCGCCTACCTTGTGCAGCTGCTCCGGCTGGATGGCGGCGCGCAGACGCACCTGGTGCAGTAACAACCCTCTCAGTCTCGCATTCGCTCGCCAGCTCCCCCGAAGGGGGAGCCCTTGGCAAGTAGGGCAGGCTGTGCAGCAAAACGGAAAGCATAGAGACAAAACAGAAGGGAAAAGAAACAAGATGATCATTTCGACCAAAAAAGGCACCCCCAAGGAAGAGCTGGAAAAGATCGTAGACAAATTCGAGAAGCAGGGCCTGGATGTGACCCTGATCACCGGCAAGGATTACAATGTGTTCGGTCTGGTGGGCGATACAACCAAGATCGATGAGCGCGACGTGCTGGCCAACCCCTGGATCGACAACGTCACCCGCGTGTCCGCTCCCTATAAGCGGGCCAACCGCCTGTTCCACCCCGCCGATTCCATCATCGACTGCGGCGGCGTGAAGATCGGCAGGGGCGAGAAGATCGCCGTGATGGCAGGCCCCTGCAGCATCGAGGGGGAGGAGCAGGCACTGCGCATTGCCAACGGCGTAAAGGCGGGCGGTGCAAGCCTGTTCCGCGGCGGCGCTTATAAGCCTCGTACCTCTCCCTACTCTTTCCAGGGTCTGGAGACTGAGGGCATCCTCGATATGGTCAAGGCCCGGGAGGCCACCGGAATGCCCATCGTGTCCGAGCTGATGAGCGAGGACCGGATCCCGGAGTTTGAGGAGTATGTGGACGTGGTGCAGATCGGTGCCCGCAATATGCAGAACTTCCAGCTGCTCAAGGCCGTGGGCAAGATGCACAAGCCTGTGCTGCTCAAGCGCGGCCTGTGCAACACCATCGAGGAGTGGATCATGTCCGCAGAGTACATCATGGCCGGCGGCAACGAGCAGGTCATTCTCTGCGAGCGGGGCATCCGCACCTTTGAGAAGTACACCCGCAACACCCTCGACCTCTCCGCTGTGCCCATCATCCACGAAAAGACCCATCTGCCCATCATCGTGGACCCCAGCCACGCCACCGGCAAGGCCAATCTGGTGGAGCCGATGATGATCGCCGCTGTGGCCGCCGGTGCCGACGGTCTGGAGGTGGAAGTCCACTATGATCCCCGCCACGCATGGAGCGATGGCGCACAGTGCCTGACCCCGGATGCCTTTGCACAGGCCATGGCAAAGTGCCGTCAGGTCGCATGGGCCATTGGCCGGGATATGTAACACGATGAACGGCCTCACCCTCTCAGTCAAAGCCTGACGGCTTTGCCAGCTCTCCCAAAGGGAGAGCCTCTGGCGAAACCACAGACCTTGCGGTGGACTGCCAAGGCCTCGCCCTTTGGGAGAGGTGGCAGCGCAAAGCGCTGACGGAGAGGGTGAGCCAGGTAAAGTAACACGATGAACATTACGATAAAATCAAGCCGGACGGTGGGCGGCAACATCGCCGCGCCGCCCAGCAAAAGCATGGCTCACCGGGCGGTGCTCTGCGCGGCGCTGGCAAAGGGAACCTCCCATCTCCATCATCTTGCCTTCAGCAAGGATATCTCTGCCACGCTGGGTGCGGCGGCCCGACTGTGCGCCCGTGTCACCACCGGTGAAAACGACGCGGTGGTGGAGGGGCTGGGACGCTTTCTGCCGGTTGATGCCCCCGTGGACTGCTGTGAGAGCGGCAGCACCCTGCGCTTCCTCATCCCGCTGGCCAGCCTGACCGGGCAGGAAGTGACTTTTACGGGCCGTGGGCGGCTGATGGAGCGGCCCCAGTCGGTCTATAAAACGCTGTATCAGCAGCAGGGCCTGCGTTTTGAGCAGGGCGCGGACCGCCTGACTGTGGAAGGTGCCCTGACCCCGGGCGAATACGAGCTGGCGGGCAACGTGTCCAGCCAGTTCATCAGCGGGCTGCTGTTTGCCCTGCCCCTGCTGGGCGGCACCAGCACCCTGCACCTCATTCCGCCTGTGGAGAGCCGGAGCTACATCGATATGACCCGCGCGGTGCAGCACGCCTTTGGCGTGGAGAGCCGCTGGCTGGATGAAAACACGCTGGAAATTCCCGGCGGGCAGCACTATCTTCCCTGTGATCACACCGTGGAGGGCGATTACAGCCAGGCGGCTTTTCCTGCCGTGCTGGGCGCTGTGACCGGCGGTGTGGCCATCACCGGCCTGTCTGAAGAGACCTTGCAGGGCGATGCCGCCATTCTGGAGATCCTCAGGCGGTGCGGTGCAAGATTTACCCGCACCGGGCAGGGCGTGGTGTTTGAAAAGGCCCCGCTCCACGGAACGGACATCGACCTTGCCGACTGCCCCGACCTGGGCCCTGTGCTGATGGTGCTGGGCCTGCTGTGTGAGGGCACCACAGTCATCCGCAACGCCGAACGTCTCCGCATCAAGGAGAGCGACCGCATTGAGGCCATGGAGACCGAGCTGCGGGCCTGCGGCGGGCAGCTGGAGAGCGAAGGAGGCACCATTACCATCCATGGGGGTGCCGGCGCGCTCCATGCCCCGGAGCAGCCGCTTTCCGGCCACAACGACCACCGCGTGGTGATGAGCCTTGCGGTGCTGGCGCTGGCCGCCGGGCTGGCCCTGCCCATCAGCGGGGCCGAGGCCGTTGCCAAGAGCTGGCCGGATTTTCTGGAAGCCATCAAGCCTTTGGGCGCGGAGGTGGAACATGTTGGATAAATCAAAGCGTTATCTCATTGTGGGTCTGGGCCTGCTGGGCGGCAAGTACGCCTTGGAGCTGAGCAGGGCCGGGTTCCATGTGGACGGCATCAACCGCAGCGAGGGCCATCTGCAGTATGCCCTCGACCACGGCTATATCGCCAGCGGCAAGACCCACGATTTTGAGGATCTGGTGCGTCAGGCCGATCATATCATCTTCGGTTTGTACCCCACGGCCCTGATCGAGTGGTTCCGGACCTACGGCCACCTGCTGAAGGAGGGCTGCATCTTTACCGATGTGTCGGGCGTAAAGACCGGTCTGGTGGAGCCCATTCAGGCCATGTGCAGGCCGGGCGTGGAGTTCATTGCCAGCCACCCCATGGCGGGCCGTGAGACCTCCAGCGTGGAGCACGCCGCCGAGGTGAATTTTGCCCCGGCCAACTTCATTGTGACCCCCACGGAAAAGAACACCCCGGAGGCCGTTCAGTGGGCCAGGGAGCTGGCCGAGGTGCTGGGCTTCAAGCATATCTGCACCCTGACCGTGCAGGAGCATGACAGGATGATCGGCTATGTCAGCCAGCTCTGCCATGCCATCGCCGTCAGCCTGATGTGCGCCAACGACAATACCTCGCTGTGCGAGTACACCGGAGATTCTTTCCGGGACCTGACCCGCATTGCACGCATCAACGATAAGATGTGGGCGGAGCTGTTCCTCTGGAACAAGGAAAACCTCATCTCCGAGATCGACCAGTTCAGCGGGGCGCTGAACGAGATGCGCAACGCCCTTGTGGCCGATGACCGGGAAAAGCTGGAGGAGATGTTCCGCCTGTCCACCCAGCGCCGCGCGGCGTTTGATAAGAAAGCGCCGTAACCTTTTCAGCACACAGCACTGCTGTTTTTCCCAGCTCCCCTGCTGGGGAGCTGGAAGCGAGACTGAGAGGTTTGGCACAACACGAAAAAATGAGGTGTACCGAATGCCCAAACAGGAAGGCCAGAAATCCAAGCTGCTGGCGCTATTGCGCATTTTTGAGCAGCAGACCGATGAAAACCATCTGCTGAACGTGCCGCAGCTGGTGGAGCTGCTGGAGGCGCAGGGCATCCGCTGTGAGCGCAAGAGCGTGTACAGCGATATTGAGGCACTGGGTGCGCTGGGCTATGACATCAAGCTGCGCCGGGGCCGGGGCGGCGGGTATTTCCTTGCCAGCCGCACCTTTGATCTGGCGGAGCTCAAGCTGCTGGTGGATGCCGTGCAGGCAAGCCGGGTGGTATCCGGCACCACGAGCAGGCGGCTGATCCACAAGCTGGAAAAGCTCTGCTCCAACTACGAGGGCAGCCAGCTGCAGCGTCAGGTCTATGTGGAGGGCCGCCCCAAGACCGACAGCAAGAGCCTGCTGTACAGCATCGATGCCCTGCACGAGGCCATCAACAACGGTAAAATGGTGGAGTTCCTCTACAGAAAAGCCGAGAGCCGCGAGAAAGAGAAAAGAACCATCAGCCCGTGGCAGCTGGCCTGGGAGAACGGGTGCTACTACCTCATTGCCTTTGCCGATGAAAAGGGCATCCGCCATTATCGGGTGGACAAGATGAGCGGGGTCCGGGTGCTGGATGCGCCCCGGCGGGGTCAGGAGCAGTTTGCGGATCTTGACCTGCCTGCCTATCTGCGCAAGCACTTTGGAATGTACGGCGGGCCGGAGCATCGCGTTACCCTGCGGTGCACCGCGGATCTGGAAGGTGCCATGCGGGAGCGCTTCGGCGCAACGCCCATGTTTTTACCCGAGGAGAATGGCTGCTTCCATTTTGATGTCCCCATCTGCGTCAGTGACCAGTTCTATGGCTGGGTCTGCGGCTTTGGCGGCAAGATAGAAGTGGTTGCCCCGCCCGAAGTGCGGCAGGGAATGCGGCAGGTGGCTGCCCGGCTGGCAGAACAGCATCAATAACAAAAAAGGACTGCGAAAGCAGTCCTTTTTCTTGTTTACGGTTCCTTCAGTTCCAGATCACTGGGCAGGATCAGATCCAGCGCGGCGGCGGGCTCGGCGACAAGGCGGCGGCTCTGGTGGAAGATGGCTTTTTCCAGGGTGTTGCGGGCAAGGCGGCCATTGCCGGCGGTGCGGGCATCGGCTGCCTGCCAGCGGGCATAATAGTCCAGCAGGGGCTGGGTGCAGCTTTCGGCCAGACGATACCCCTTGTTCTTTGCCTGAACGTGGGTGATCTGCAGCAGCTCCTCAGCGGTGTAGTCCGGAAACTCGATCTTGTTGGGGAAACGGCTGGCAAGGCCGCTGTTGGCGGTGAGGAAGGTCTCCATCTCCTTGGTGTAACCCGCCAGAATGACCACAAGCTCGTCCCGGTGATCCTCCATCCCCTTCACCAGCGTGTCGATGGCTTCCAGCCCGAAGCTGTCCTGCTCGCCGCGGTAGAGGCTGTATGCTTCGTCAATGAAGAGCACGCCGCCCAGAGCGCTCTCGATGACGCTGTTGGTCAGGGGGGCGGTGTGGCCGGTGTAGCGGCCCACCAGGTCGGCACGGGTCACCTCCACCAGCTGCCCGCCCTTGAGGGCACCGATGGCTTTCAGGTATTTCGCCACCAGCCGGGCAATGGTGGTCTTGCCGGTGCCGGGGTTTCCGGTGAAGATCATGTGCATGGACAGGCTGGCCGTTTTCAGCCCGGCAGCGGCCCGGCGCTGCTGCACCTGCAGGTTGTCGGCCAGACCGAACACATACTCTTTCACGGGAGCAAGGCCCACCAGTTCGTTGATCTCGGCCCGGATGGCATCCAGTGCGCCGGTATAGGCCGCCGGCAGCAGGTCGAACAGGGGCTGGTCTGCGCCGTCGTTCAGACGGAACAGCAGCCCTTCCGGACGGGCGGACAGGGCCGCCGTGCCGGACAGGGTCTTGTCCGTGCGCAGGCAGTATTCGCTCAGGGCACGGAAGATGTGGTCACAGCATTCGGCCAGCCCGGCGGCACCCTTCTGCGCGGTGCACTGGGCTGCGACATAGTCCCGCACGTCGGCCCCGGCGGAAAGGGTCAGCCCCAGCCGGGTGCGGATCTTCTGGGCCAGCGCGTTGAGCTGCTGTGCGGCAAGGGCGGCCAGGTCCTCCCGGGTGTAGGAGGCCGTCTCGCAGACATCCCCCAGCGCCGACACCAGCGCTGCGCCGAATTTGTCGGCCAGTGCCTCCCGGCCCTTGTGGGAGTAGAAGATGAGGTATTTGCCGCAGGGGTCGATGCGGCTGACGGCTCCCGGGGCAAGCGCCGTGCCGGCATCCACAAGGATGCCCTCCTTGTTTACGAGATACCGGCTGGACAGGGGGGCGCTGCCCTTGACGGCCAGATCAGACAGGGTCTTCAGAAAGCCGGGATAACAGCTCTCGTAGTGCTCAAAGGCAAGGATCTCCCCGGGCGCGTGCAGGGCGGCGTAGAGGTCCTGCAGGAAGAGCTTTTCGGCTCCGGAATTGGGGTAAAGGGCCAGATCCAGCGTGGCGATCCTGTCGCTCTGCAAAAGGCCCCGGGCCGCCATGCAGCGGGCAGTTTCTTCCAGTGCAAAATGCCTGCCTGTGCCTGCCCCGCCTGTGAGCAGGATGACGTTGCGGGCGGCGGGGGCTTCGGTGCCCAGCACAAAGGGGCGGCGCATGGCCCGCACCACGCTGTCCACAAAAGCATCCTGCCCCAGCACCGTCTGCCTGACCTCGGCGGCAAGGCCTTCAAAGCTGCCCAGGTGCTCCGGCTTCACGTCGGTGGTGCCCCTGACCAGCAGGCCTTCGTCCTCCATGTCCCGCAGCATCTGGCGGCTGCTTTCCAGCGCGGCGGCGGTGGCATCGCTCTGGGTTTTGAGCTGGGCGTTCTGCTGCTTCAACAGCTCGTCCAGCCGTTTCTGCTGTTCCAGAAGCGCCGCGTTCAGGTCGGGCAGGGCGGCGCTGCCGCCTGTTTTGGGTGCAGAAGTGCCGGGGGCGGCCTTGAATCTGCCCCCCGGGCCGAACACGCCGTTCATCAGACTTTCCCAATCATCGGTGTATGCCATAAAACTACCCTCCGTGCAGTGTTTTTCTTTCAGTATAGTGGAGTCTGGTACGTTTTGCAAGGAAAGGGTTGAAATAAAGGACAAAGTTCGTTACACTATTGTCAAATGAAAGGATGAATTGCCATGGAGCCAAGAACACCTGCTGAATGGAAGACGCTGTTTGAGAGCGAAGCCTTTGCCCGCCAGACGGAATACTACGGCCCGCTGGGGGTGGAGTATACCCCCGCCGGGACGCACCTGCGCCTGTGGGCTCCCACGGCAAAACAGGCAGCAGTGAACCTGTACCGCCGGGGCACCGGCGGGGCCTGTGTGGGCACCCTGCCCCTGCAGCAGCAGGACAAGGGTGTGTGGAGCGTCTATCTGCCCGGCGACCAGCACGGGAAATACTACGATTTCACCCTTACCACCCCGTTTGGCACCTGCAATGCAGCTGACCCTTACGCCCGCTCGGCCGGGGTGAACGGGGTGCGCAGCATGATCTTTGATCCGGCCCGGGTAGACCCGCAGGGCTGGGAGCGGGATGTGCGGCCGGTGATCCCGCCGGCCCGCCGCAGCGTGTGGGAGGTCGGCGTCCGGGATTTCTCGCAGGACCCGGCCAGCGGCGTGCACACAGCCTGGCGGGGCAAATTCCTGGCCTTTACCCAGCAGGGCACGACCCTGAGCAGCGACGGCATCCACCCCACCTGCCTGAATTACCTCAAGCGGCTGGGGGTGAGCTATGTCCAACTCATGCCCATCTTCGATTTTGGCAGCGTGGACGAGAGCCGCCCCCTGACCCGGCAGTATAACTGGGGCTACGACCCCACCAACTTCAATGTGCCCGAGGGCAGCTACTCCACCGACCCCACCCGGGGCGAGGTGCGGGTGCGGGAGTGCAAGCAGATGATCGCGGCCCTCCATGCGGCGGGCATCGGCGTTGTAATGGACGTGGTGTATAACCACATGTATCGTTCCGATAATGTGCTGAACCGGGTGGTGCCCCTCTACTACTTCCGCCAGAACGATGACGGCTCCCTCTCCAACGGCAGCGGCTGCGGCAACGAGTTTGCCTCCGAGCGGCCCATGGCCCGGCGCTATCTCATTGATTCGGTGCTCTACTGGGCACGGGAATATCACATCGACGGCTTCCGGTTTGACCTGATGGGCCTGTATGACGTGGAGACCATGAACCTCCTCCGGGCTGAACTGGACAAGCTGCCCGGCGGGCGGGATATCCTGATGTACGGTGAGCCGTGGCAGGGCGGCTGCAGCGCCCTGCACCGATACGAGGCCAACAAGAACAACCTGAACATGCTGAACGAGCGCATCGGCATCTTTTGCGACAACACCCGGGATGCCATCAAGGGCGGCTGCTTCGATGCCCGGGAGCCGGGCTATGTGGAGGGCAAGCCCGGGAGTTTCTGGGATATCGGTGCTTCGGTGGCGGCGTGGTGCCGCAGTGAAAAGCTGCCGCCTCACGCCCCGGGGCAGATCATCAGCTACGTTTCGGCCCACGACAACTTTACCCTGTGGGATAAGCTCCTGATGGTGCGCTACGCCCGCCCGGAGTTTGCCGCTGTGGACAAGACCGCCCTGGCCCAGAACCGGCTGGCGGCGGGCATCTACCTGACCAGCATGGGCCTGCCTTTCTGGCAGGCGGGCGAGGAGTTTGCCCGCACCAAGAAGGGGCAGGGCAACAGCTACCACTCCAGCCCGGCCCTCAACCGGCTGGACTGGCACCGGGCCGAACAGTTCCACAGCCTTGTGGATTACTACCGCGGGCTCATTGGTCTGCGGGCGGCGTTCCCCCGGCTGGGCGCGCTGGACAAGGCTAGCCCTGCCGCCATCGAGTTCTTCCCGCTGGAACAGCCCCTTGTGGGCTGGCGGCTCCCCGCCCAGTGGGGCGACGGCGCGGCATGGAGCGCCCTGTGCGTCTACTATAACCCCACCGAGACGGCGCAGGTCGTCACCCTGCCCGGCGGCAGCTGGAAGCTGCTGAGCGACGGCATTTCCTCCAGCCTGTGGCGGGGCAGCAGCCGCATCTGCACCGGCCAGACCGTCCTCCTGCCCCTGAGCGCCACCGTGTTCGGGCAGGTATAAAAATACGGTCTGCCGTTGCTTGACAATCTGCAATTGAAAATCCCCTGACCAGTTCACGCCGGTCAGGGGATTTTTGATTTATGGATCAGGAAAAAGATTTGGGAGGATCAGGAGTTTTTCTGTGCCTGCTGGGTCTGGGCGTTCTTCTCGCCCAGAGTCAGGCTGACAGTCTGCATCTGGCCTTCCCGGGCCACGGTGATGGAAAGGGTATCACCGGCGGCATGCTGCTGGATTAGGGTGCCAAGGTCGTCCTTCTGGGCGATCTCAGTGCCGTCGATGCTCACGATGCGGTCACCGGTCTTCAGACCGGCCTTGTCGGCGGGGCCGCCCTGCACAACATCCACAACGTAAACACCATAGGCATTGACGTTGAGCTGTGCGGCGGTCTGGGCATCGGTCACAGCCAGATAAGTGATGCCCATGTAGGGGCGGCCGGAGACGTAGCCGTTCTCCAGCAGATCCTGTGCCACCTTGATGGCATCGTTGATGGGGATGGCAAAGCCCAGACCCTCCGCATCGCTGGAGGAGGACTTTGCGTTGACCAGACCGATGAGCTCACCGTTCATGTTGAACAGGCCGCCGCCGGAGTTGCCGGGGCTGACAGAGGCATCCATCTGGATCAGGGACATGGTGTTGGTGGAGCTGGTGCCCTGGATGGTCACGCTGCGGTTCAGGGCGCTGACGATGCCGCTGGTCACGGTGCCGCCCAGCTCACCCAGCGGGTTGCCCACGGCCAGCACGCTCTCGCCCACGGCAAGGCTGTCGCTGTTGCCAACGGTGGCGGGGGTCAGGTCAGTGGCATCGATCTTGAGGACAGCCACGTCGCTGGTGTCATCCTCGCCCACCACGGTGGCGGGGTAATCGGTATCGCCGATGGTCACGGTGATGTTGGACGCGCCGGACACAACGTGCGCACAGGTCAGGATATAGCCGTCGGAGCTGATCACGACACCGCTGCCTGCGCCGCTCTCCACCTGGCTCTGGCCGTACCAGGACCACTGGGAGTAGACCACCTGCTCGGTGGTGATGACCACAACGCTGGGGCTGACCATCTCAGAGACCTGAGCGGTGGTCATGCCGGAAGCGGTGTTCACCGCGGAGGCAGAGCCGGAATCACTGCTGGACGTGGAGGAAGGTGCCACCTGCTGGATGACTACCTTGCCGCCTGTGTTGCCCACCCGGGCCCCCACAAAGCCGCCGACAAAGCCCATGGCTGCGGCCAGCACCAGTGCAACTGCACTGCGGGCGATATTGCCGTTTTTCCGGCGGCGCTTCTTGGGCGGCTGTTTGGGGCTTCCCTGTGCGGCCTGATACCGGGGGCCTTCCGGAGGCGGCACCGCGCCGCCATCGCTGCCGCTGTTCGGCTCGGCTTGGGGGGCGGCCTGTGCGGCCTCGCCGTAGGTACCTGCCGTGTTGGCGGTGTTCATGCCGGAGGAGCCGACGTTGGGGTAGCCGGTCTCGCCGGTCTGGCTATGTTCAGAGGAATAATCGTATTCCCACTTGTTCTCGTTATCCATACTGGTTACTTCCTTTCTCAAAGGGAATGGTTCGGAGGGGGGGCGCTCTGCCGCACCTCCTTGGAACTGTTTCTATTGTATCCGGTAATTGTGAAAAGGAATCGCTGACCGGGTGAAGAATATGTGAAATAAGGTCGCAGCGGGAAGCCTTGACAGCGGCGCAGGGGCTTGGTATTTTAAGAACGACCCTCTCAGTCATCGCTGCGCGATGCCAGCTCCCCCAAAGGGGGAGCCAACACATCTGACAGGCGAGCAATCGCTGATTTGCAGGGGCCTTATTCGGAGCCACAATAGGCTCTCCCTTTGGGAGAGCTGTCTGCGAAAGCAGACTGAGAGGGCAAGTCCGCGAAAGGAGCAAATTATGAAACTGGAAAAGATTCCGGGCGGTTATGCCCTGTATAAAGAGAAAACCATCATTGGCACCTGCCAGGCCCGGCCCACGGAGCAGGGTGCGGACATCACTGCCCTGACCATTGTGCCGGAATGGCGGCGCAAGGGCTACGGTTCCTACCTGTTAAAAGAGGTATTGCGCAGCCTGGGCGGCTATGACAAAGAGAGCGCCGCGGTGTTCACGGCTCCTCTGCCTGCCGATGCGGGGGAGCTGGCCTTCTGGGCAAAGTTCGGTTTTGCGGCAGAGGGCAGCGGGCTGTGCCGCCGCCGCACCCCCGACCTGACGGCCGTGAAGCTTGTGCAGGACTTCCTCGCCGCGCGGCTGGCTGACCCCAGGCTCTGCATCGATGCCACCTGCGGCAACGGGGGTGACACGGCTTTTCTCTGCCGCCTTGTGGGCAAAGAGGGCCGGGTGCTGGGCTTTGACATCCAGCCGGAAGCCATTGCCTCCACCCGGCAGAACCTTGCACGGAAGGGCTTTGCGGCGGAGCTTCACTGCGACAGCCACGCCAACCTCCTACAATATGTACAGCCCGGCACTGTCGATGCCGTGATGTTCAACTTCGGCTGGCTGCCCGGTGCCGACCACGGGGTGTTCTCCCACGCACAAAGCAGCATCCCGGCGCTGGAAGCTGCCCTCGAGGCCCTGCGGCCCGGCGGGGTGCTCAGCGCCATCCTGTACAGCGGCAAGGTCATCGGCTCCGACGAAAAGACCGAGATCCTCCAGTGGATGCGCTCCCGGCCCCTGAAACAGTGCACCGCCCTCGTCTGCGGCTTTGCCAATTGGGCCGATACCGCCCCTTTGCCCTGCTTCCTCCTGAAAAAATAACAAAAACTCTTGCATCTAGGTGGAATTGCTGGTAAAATATAAGTTGTGTGTAATTTTGGCATCCTTGCCCTCTCAGCCAAAGCCTGTCGGCTTTGCCAGCTCCCCCGAAGGGGGAGCCAACGCATCTGGAAGGAGAAGTGCTGCAGATCTGCAGGGCCTGTACCTGGAGCAACGATCGGCTCTCCCTTTGGGAGAGCTGGCTGCGAAGCAGACTGAGAGGGCAAGCCAGTTTACGGAGAATCACCAATGTAACGTGAGATTGACCGAATAAAGAGCCATTCTGATTCAGGAGAAATCAATATATGACAAATCGTGAAGAGATCGAGCGCCGCCGGACGTTTGCGATCATCAGCCACCCCGATGCCGGCAAAACGACCCTGACCGAAAAGCTGCTGCTGTACGGTGGAGCCATCAATCAGGCCGGTTCCGTCAAGGGCAAGCAGAGCGCCAAGCACGCTGTGTCCGACTGGATGGATATCGAGAAGCAGCGCGGTATTTCTGTCACTTCCTCTGTTCTGCAGTTCAACTATGCAGGCAAGTGCGTGAACATTCTGGATACCCCGGGCCATCAGGACTTCTCGGAGGATACCTACCGTACCCTGATGGCAGCGGACTCCGCTGTCATGGTCATCGATGCGGCAAAGGGCGTTGAGGCCCAGACCATCAAGCTGTTCAAGGTCTGCACCCTGCGCCATATCCCCATCT
>OOAJ01000829.1_pt1 | contig 17625 bp, 18 predicted proteins | sample 1671241 | NCBI WGS metagenome assembly OOAJ01 (sample SAMN06348136, study PRJEB24527) | human gut metagenome | biome: human gut; feature: ankylosing spondylitis patient; material: feces | host: Homo sapiens | place: China | collected 2015-10
GGATCTTTTGCAATGTTCTGTTTCCCGCGCCCTTTGCATATACTGTAGCGCGGGCACGCGGCGTTTTATGGGGTCATGCGGGGAAGCGGCTCAAATCAGCAGAAATAGCGCACTTCACCAAAGAAATTCATCCATTTGGCAATCACTTCATCGCTTCGTGCTTCGATGATGGCCATGATGTTTCGCAGAACACGGGGCGGAATGTTGGAATTGTTGTGGCACAGATAGCATTTTCCGGCCCGCGTGATCCAGATCTTGGTCGCATTGCTGCTGGGAGCGCCCTGTGAAACATGAACGTGAATGGGTTCCAGCGGATCATTTTCGTTGGCCCAGAAGTAGACCCAGTAGGAGCCGATCTTAAAAACCTGCGGCATTTTCCACCCCTCCTTCCTGGGAAAACTGCAGGATCAGATGTGCAGTGGATTCCAGGAACTTCTGGTAGCGGTCGATCTCAGCAGGGGTGAAGCCGCTGACATCCTCCCAGGTATAATCCGGCAGATAGCAGACCGCAGAGTGGAAACAATCCTTCTCGTCGGGCTTTTCGATGTAGACCTTTACACGGTGGTCTGGCTGCATCTCGGAATGCACGATCTCGGTGTTGTCGTCCAGTGTCATAAATGGGTACATCATAAAAACACCTCCGTGGATATGATTGCGAAAAGGGGGAAGGAAGATCAGCCGTTCAGCTTCTCAATGGCAGCCTTGACACGGGCAAGGGTCGTCTCACGGCCCATCATGCAGGCAAGGTCGGTGCCGCCGCCGGGGGTGCGCTGCTTGCCGGAAAGGGCAATGCCCAGCGGGTAGAGCAGCCAGCCGTTCTTCTTGCCCAGCTCCTCGGCCTTGGCCTTGCAGGCGTTGAACACGGTGTCGCGGTCAGAGAAGTCCAGGCTCTCGTCGCTCAGCAGGGGCAGCAGGGCTTCCAGTGCCTCCCGGGCGGTCTCCGGGGTGGTCTTCTGCTTCTTGTTGGTGTACAGGCTCACATCGTAGTCGGGCATTGCGTCAAAGAAGTCCAGCTGCTCGGGGATCTCGCCCAGCACCTCACAGCGGGGCTGCAGGTTGGCGCAGAGCAGCTTCTTGTCGATGGGGGTGTGCACGGCCTGATCGATCCAGGGCTCGGCCTTCTTCTGGAAGTCCTCGGGGCTCAGGCGGCGGATATACTCTGCATTGATGGCCCGCAGCTTGAGGGGGTCGAAGATGGCGGGGGACTTGGAGATGCCGTCCGGGCTCCAGATCTTGATGAGCTCTTCCAGGCTGAAGATCTCCTGCTCGGCGTACTCGCCCTTGGGGCTCCAGCCCAGCAGGCAGATGTAGTTCATCACGGCCTCGCTCAGGTAGCCCTTGGCCACCAGATCCTGATAGCTGGCATCGCCGTTGCGCTTGGACAGCTTGTTCTGTGCGTCCTTCATCACGGGCGGGCAGTGGATATAGGTGGGGATCTTCCAGCCAAAGGCCTGATACAGCAGGTTGTACTTGGGGGTGGAGGACAGATACTCGCTGCCGCGGATGACATGGGTGATGCCCATCAGGTGGTCGTCCACAACGTTGGCGAAGTTGTAGGTGGGCATTCCGTCGGTCTTGATGAGGATCTGGTCGTCCATCTCGCTGTTCTCGACCTCGATGTGGCCGTAGACCACATCGTCAAAGCCGGTCACGCCCTCCTTGGGGATCTTCTGGCGGATGACGTAGGGCTCACCTGCGGCCAGACGCTGCTTGACCTCCTCCTCGGGCAGGTCGCGGCAGCAGCCGTCGTAGTGGGTCATCTCACCGTTGGCGCGCTGCTCGGCGTGCAGTGCCTCCAGCCGCTCCTCGGTGCAGAAGCAGTAGTAGGCCTTGCCCTCTGCCACCAGCTGCTCGGCATACTGCTTGAACATGCCCATCCGCTCGCTCTGAACGTAGGGGCCCACAGGGCCGCCGATGTCCGGGCCCTCGTCCCACAGCAGGCCGGTCTCCCGCAGGGTGTTGTAGATGACATCCACAGCGCCCTCAACGTAACGGCCCTGGTCGGTGTCCTCAATGCGCAGGATGAAGGTGCCGTCCTCGTGCTTGGCCATCAGGTAGGTGTACAGCGCGGTGCGCAGGTTGCCAACGTGCATGTAGCCGGTGGGCGAGGGGGCAAAACGGGTACGGACTTTATTGCTCGGCATAGAAAAACGCTCCTTTATATTTACAGGCAAAAAATTGCGGATAGCTACCTTTTAGTTTAATCGCTCTGCGCTGTTTTGTCAACGAATCGGCCGCAGATTTGGCAGAATGGGCGGTTGGAAGCAAAAGAAAAATCTTTTTGTCGAAACCGCGCGCAATCATTGACGAATGATTGGAAATTTTGTATACTGAGTGGGAGAGATGGCACAATTTTCCTTTGAAGGCTCTGAAGGAGAGATCAGGGCCGGGAGAAAATTGGAAAATGGCTGTCTGAGGTGTAAATGACAAAGGAGAAGAAAAACTATGAAGAGTACCGGAATCGTCCGCGGCGTTGACGGCCTGGGCCGTATCGTCCTGCCCAAGGAGCTGCGCACCAGCATGAAGCTGGACAACGATGCCAAGCTGGAGATCTTTGTGGAGGGCGATGAGATCATCCTCAAAAAATACCGCCCCACCGGCAGCTGCGATTTCTGCGGCGAGGTGGACGACAACGCCATCCAGTATGCAGGCTACTGCATCTGCACCTCCTGCCGCAAGAAGATCGGCAGCATGAAAAAATAAAGCGGAGAAGGAGGGCAGCCCATGAGCCAGATGATCGACTTTACCCTGCCGTCCTGCCAGCCGGGGCGGACGCTCCATGCGTTCCGCTGTGTGCCGGAGGGAGAAGTGCGGGCGGTGCTGCAGCTCTCCCACGGGATGGTGGAGTTCATCGACCGCTATAAGCCGCTGGCCGAGAACCTGGCCGCCCGGGGCATCCTTGTCACCGGCAACGACCACCTGGGCCACGGCGGTTCCATCCGCACCAAAGAGGATTACGGCTACTTCGGCGAACCCGACGGCAACCGCGCCGTGCTGGAGGATCTGCACGCTGTGACGACCCTGACAAAACAGCTGTATCCCGGCGTGCCCTATTTCCTGCTGGGCCACAGCATGGGCTCGTTCTACGCGCGGCAGTACCTCTGTGAGTGGGGCGATGAGCTGGACGGTGCCATCATCATGGGCACCGGCTACCAGCCCAAAGCGCTGGTGCAGCTGGCCAGGACCATCTGCCGGGTGCTGGCCGTGTTCCATGGCTGGCACTACCGCAGCAAACTGGTGGCCAGACTTTCGTTTCTGGGGTACAACAAGGGGTTGGAGGGCCGCACGGCCCACGACTGGCTCAACCGTGACCCGGTGGAGGTGGACCGCTACCGCGCCGACGAGCGCTGTACCTTTATCTTTACCCTGAACGCCTATTACAGCATGTTTAGCGGCATCCTGCGGCTGTACGACCCGGCTCTTCTGGCCCGGGTGCCCAAGGATCTGCCCCTGCTGTTCCTGGCAGGCGATGCCGACCCGGTGGGCGAACAGGGCGCAGGTGTGAAGCGGGCGGTCAAGAGCCTGCTGGATGCCGGTGTGAAGAACATCGAGGTCAAGCTGTACCCCAGCGCCCGGCATGAGCTGCTGGTGGAGCTGAACCGCGAAGAGGTCTTTGCTGACATTGGTGACTGGCTGGAACGCCGGCTGTAAAAACACGAACACGCAAAAACAGAACCGCCGCCCGGAAATTTCGGGCGGCGGTTCTTTGCACACACGATCAAAAAGGAGAAGGGAGGAGAGTTTTTGTCAGAGCATGGGGGGCAGGGGGATTATTCGCCGCGGACGGCTGCGAAGCCTGCCTCCAGATCGGCGATGATGTCATCAATGTGCTCGGTGCCGATGGACAGGCGGATGGTGTTCTGATAGATCTGCTGTTCGGCCAGCTCCTGATCGTTCAGCTGGCTGTGGGTGGTGGAGGCCGGGTGGATGACCAGGCTCTTCACGTCTGCAACGTTTGCCAGCAGGGAGAAGATCTTCAGGTTGTCAATGAACTTGAAGGCTTCCTCGCGGCCGCCCTTGATGTTGAAGGTGAAGATGGATGCGCCGCCGTTGGGGAAATACTTCTCGTACAGGGCGTGATCCGGGTGATCGGGCAGAGAGGGGTGGTTGACCTTCTCCACCTGGGGGTGGTTTGCCAGGAATTCGACCACCTTCTTGGTGTTCTCCACATGGCGCTCGATGCGCAGGCTCAGGGTCTCGGTGCCCTGCAGCAGCAGGAAGGCGTTGAACGGCGAAATGGTGGCACCGGTATCACGCAGCAGGATCGCACGGATGTAGGTGACAAAAGCTGCGGGGCCTGCTGCATCGGCAAAGGAAACGCCGTGGTAGCTGGGGTTGGGGTCAGCAATGTTGCCGAACTTGCCGCTTGCCTTCCAGTCAAACTTGCCGCTGTCCACAATGATGCCGCCCAGCGTGGTGCCGTGGCCGCCGATGAACTTGGTGGCGGAATGAACAACGATATCTGCGCCGTGCTCAATGGGACGGATCAGGTATGGGGTGCCGAAGGTATTATCGATGACCAGCGGCAGGCCGTGCTTGTGCGCGATGGCTGCAATGGCATCGATATCGGGGATATCGCTGTTGGGGTTGCCCAGAGTTTCCAGATAGACGGCCTTGGTGTTGGGCTGGATGGCATTCTCCACCTCAGCCAGATCGTGTGCATTGACAAAGGTAGTGGTGACACCGAACTGGGTCAGGGTGTGCTCCAGCAGGTTGTAGCTGCCGCCGTAGATGGTCTTTTGTGCCACGATGTGGTCACCGGCCTGTGCCAGCGCCTCGATGGTGTAGGTGATGGCGGCAGCGCCGGAAGCAGTGGCCAGAGCAGCCACGCCGCCCTCCAGAGCAGCGATGCGCTTCTCGAACACATCCTGCGTGGAGTTGGTCAGGCGGCCGTAGATGTTGCCTGCATCGGCCAGACCGAAACGGTCAGCGGCGTGCTGGCTGTTGCGGAACACATAGGAAGTGGTCTGGTAGATGGGCACAGCGCGGGAATCGGTTGCGGGATCGGCCTGCTCCTGGCCAACGTGAAGCTGCAGGGTCTCAAATTTATAGTTAGACATAGTAATTAACCTCTCTATCTGTACTTAAAGTATAATTCTGACGCATAAAAAATCCCGGTCACTGACACCATTTCAGTGCACCGGGCAAAATTCGGGTTTAGCGCTTTGGCAGCTTTGCCATCACATTCGCACACACATTCGGTCTGCAGAGGGCAATGCACAGCGCTCGGTCCCATATTCTGCCCGGGTGGCGTACATTCGCCCACAACGGAAGTTCGCATGGAGCAGGTTTTTCCAGATCAGCGTCATTTTGGTGCCCTCCTTTCAACGATTTTCCCAATCCTCTACGAACCCGGGAAACTTGATCTCAATTTCCCACTAGGTTGGTAGATTTGTTGTCTGGATTATATCCCTATTTACCCAGATTGTCAATAGGTTTATTGCAAAAAAGTTGGAAATTTTCCGCAGGGGTCTATTTTGCGAGGTTTTGCAGATCCCGCCCACCATAAACAATACGAACGAGAGTTACGGTACGGGTGCTTTGATCGATCAGGTAGAACAGCAGAAAATCCTCCACGGTAAACCTGTGCATCCCCATGCTCTGCCACGGTTCCCAGTCCACAACAGGGTACCGCCCGGGCAGGGCATCCAGTGAGCGAGCAGCCTTGCGGATGCGGTTGACCAGTTTTTGGGCGGTAGCTGGCTCTTTGAGCGAAAATGCGACATAGGAGTAGAGATCCCGCAGGTCGTCCAACGCCTGCGGTGCGTAGCGGACCGTATAAACGCTGCTCATATTCCAAACTCCTGATACAATGCGGCATCGACTTCATCGGCAGAAAAACTTTTGCCATTTTGCAGAGAGGCGACTCCCTTTTGCAGCTCGGTATCCAACTCGGTACGGCTCATGCCACCCACAGCAGTGGGGGTGGCAGGGGGAAGATGCAGATCGAGCGGGAGCCCCCGGGTCAGGACGATCTGGCGGTAAAGCATCTGGATGGCGCTGGATGGGGTAATGCCCAGTTGAGCAAGGATATCCTCGGCGCTTTCTTTCAGGTTGGTATCAATGCGGGCATAGACGGCGGCGGTGTTAGCCATAACGATCACACTCCTTTTTTACAGTATAACGCAGATTGCTTGCAAATGCAATCGGTTGCAAGCAAAAATAAATGCGGTGTTTTGCGTTGACGGGAAAACGGGGATGCTGTATACTAAGTCTATTCTTTATTCTTGTAAAGGAGGGCGGGCAGATGAGCATTGGGCCAAGTATGCCGCTGCGGCTGGAAAAGCCGGAGAGCATCGATCTTGCACAGGCGGCGCGGTATTTCGGGGCCCGGGGCGGCGCAGACGCAGCCACCCAGGCACTGCTGGAAAAATGCGCCGTGCCGCTGCTGGCGGCGGCCACGCCCCGGGCGGTCTGGCTGGAGGCCGACCCCGACAGCCTGACAGCGGCGGGGATCCTGGCGGGGGGAGATGTGACAAAGCATCTGGAAGGCTGCACCGCCGCCCTGCTGCTGGCCGTGACGCTTGGCCCCGGTGTGGATGCCCAGATCCGCCGGGCCGGTGTGGGCGATATCGCCGCCGGTGTGGCATCGGATGCGCTGGGCTCCGCACTGGCCGAACAGGCTGCCGAGGCCGCTGAGGCTGAGCTGCGCCAGTGGGCTGCCCGGCAGGGAAAGTATCTGACAGGGCGCTATTCCCCGGGCTACGGGGACTGGCCCCTTGCCGTGCAGCCGCTGTTGGCGGCAGCGCTGGACACCGCCCGCCGCGCCGGGCTCTGTGTTACGGAAAACAACCTGATGACCCCCCGAAAGAGCATCACGGCCATTCTGGGGGTCAGCGATCACCCGGTCCGGGGTCATCTGGCGGGGTGCGGGCACTGCGTGCTCCGCACCCGGTGCGAATATAGAAAGAGGGGGATCACCTGTGCAAGCGAATGAACTGTTTGACCGGCCCAATACCATCCTGCTGGATGGCGGTATGGGCACCATGCTGCAGGCAGCGGGCCTGAAACTGGGTGCCCGCCCCGAGGAGCTGAATATCACCGACCCGGCGCTCATCGAAAGCATCCATGCCCGGTACGCTGCCGCAGGCAGCCGCATCATCAATGCCAATACCTTTGGCGCTTCCGCCCACAAGCTGGCAGACAGCGAGTACACGCTGGAGAAGATCATTGCGGCGGGCATTGCCAACTGTAAGCGGGCCTGTGCCCCTTACGGCGCATTGGCCGCACTGGATGTGGGCCCCCTGGGGGAGCTGCTGGAGCCCAACGGCACCCTTGCGTTTGAGGATGCCGTGGCAGAGTATGGCCGCATCGTCCGGGCGGGCGTGGCCGCCGGGGCTGACCTCGTGTTCCTGGAGACCTTTACCGATCTGTATGAGCTGAAAGCAGCCCTGCTGGCCGTCAAGGAGAACAGCAGCCTGCCCGTGCTGGCCAGCATGAGCTTTGAAGCAGGCGGCCGCACCTTTACCGGCTGCACGGTCGAGAGCTTTGCCGCCACCGCCCGGGGTTTGGGGGCCGATGCCGTGGGCATCAACTGCTCTCTTGGCCCCAAGGAGATCTTCCCCATGGCAAAGCGGCTGACCGAAGCCCTGCCCGGCAGCTTCCCGGTGTTCGTCAAGCCCAACGCGGGCCTGCCCCGCGCCGATGGCTCGGGCTACGATATCACCCCGCAGCTCTACGCCATGCAGATGAAGCCCTACCGGGAGCTGGGCCTGTTTGCTGCAGGCGGCTGCTGCGGCACCACCCCGGAGTTCATCCAGCTGCTGAACGGCGTGTTTGCCGATTGCAGGCCGGGCCGCCCCGACCACCCCATGAAGTCGGTGGTGTGCAGCCCCATGGACTGCGTGGATGTGGACGGCATCACGGTGGTGGGGGAGCGCATCAATCCCACCGGCAAAAAGCGGTTCCAGCAGGCCCTGCGGGAAGGGGATATGAACTATGTGCTGGAACAGGCCGTGAGCCAGACCGAGGCCGGGGCCCAGATCCTGGATGTGAACGTAGGTGCGCCCGGTGTGGATGAGCCTGCCCTGATGGAACAGGTGGTCAAGGCGCTGCAGAGTGTGGTCAGCCTGCCGTTGCAGCTGGATTCCTCTCATGCCGAGGCGCTGGAACGGGGCCTGCGGGTCTACAACGGCAAGCCCATCGTCAACTCGGTGAACGGCGAGGCGGAAAAGCTGAACACCATTCTGCCCCTGTGCAAAAAGTACGGCGCGGCGGTGGTCGGCCTTGCCATTGACGAGCGGGGCATCCTGCCCAAAGCCGAGGACCGCGTGGCCATTGCCCGCCGCATCCGGGACGCGGCACTGGCGGCAGGCATCCCGCAGGAGGATATCTACATCGACTGCCTGACCCTGACGGCCAGCGCCCAGCAGGAGGATGTGCTTGCCACGGTGCAGGCCCTTCACGCCTGCAAGGAGGAGCTGGGGGTGCGCACCATTCTGGGCGTGTCCAACATCAGCTTTGGTCTGCCCTGCCGCTCCTACCTGAACACCACCTTCCTCACCATGGCCATGTATGCCGGGCTTGACCTTGCCATTATGAACCCCTCCAGCGAGGAGATGATGGCGGCGGTCTACGCTTACAACGTTCTGACCAACCGGGACCGGCAGAGCACGAAGTACATTGAGCGGTATGCCAACCGGGTGCCCGCTTCTGCCGCACTGGTGCAGGCCGTGCAGAATGCCCAGACCGCCCCGGCAGCAGGCGAAACGCCGGAGGCAGCCGGCCCCTATGCCCCTTTGATGAAGGCGGTGGAAAAGGGCTTGAAGGGCGAGGCGGCTGCCCGCACCCGGGCGCTGCTGGAGGAAAAGGAGCCGCTGGAGCTGGTGGACGAAGCCCTCATTCCGGCGCTGGATATCGTGGGCGCAAAGTATGAAAAGGGAACCCTCTTCCTGCCGCAGCTGCTGCAGGCGGCCACCGCCGCGCAGGGAGCCTTTGAGGAGATCAAGACCGCCATTGCCCAAAAGGGCGAGGGCAGCGCCAGCAAGGGACGCATCGTCATTGCCACCGTCAAGGGCGATGTCCACGACATCGGCAAGAACATCGTCCGGGTCATCCTGGAGAATTATGGCTTTGAGGTCATCGACCTGGGCCGTGATGTGCCGGTGGAAACGGTCGTGAATACCGTCCGGGAGAAGGATGTGCATCTGGTGGGCCTTTCTGCCCTGATGACCACCACCCTCAAGAGCATGGAGGAGACCATCCGGGCCCTGCACGATGCCAAGCTGGACTGCAAGATCATGGTGGGCGGCGCTGTGCTGACCCCCGAATATGCAAAAAAGATCGGTGCAGACTGGTACGCCAAGGATGCCAAGCAGAGTGCCGATATTGCCAAGGAGTTCTTTGGCGTATAAGTTGGGATATTAAGAGAAAACGACCCTCTCCGCATTGCATTGCAATTCCCGGAGAGGGTCGTTTTTTGCTTACTTTTTGATCCAGTTGTCTACTGTGCTCACCAGAGCCCTGCCCCGGCGGCCCAGGAGCTTGGGCAGGAGCATCCGGGCCATGGCCCAGACACCTGCAAAGTTGAACAGGATGATGGCGGCGGTCAGGAGGCCTGTCCACAGGCCGTAGAGCGGAGGCTCGGCCAGCAGGAGCAGGGCTTCGCCCGCCAGCACGCCGAAGTTCACCGCCACCCGGCCCGGGTGGATGGACATGCCGATCATGTTGTGGGCATCCAGCGCGCGCAGCACGAACACAATGCCCAGACCGAAGAAGGAAGCAACCGTTGCACCAATGGGCCCCCACCACTTGATGAAGAAGTAGTTCATAATGCAGTTGCTCACGGCACCGGCCAGCATGGTCCACAGGCTGTGGGTGGACTTTTTGTTGACAACGTATGCGCTGTTGAGGAACTGGTTGAAGCAGCTGCAGGTGGAAGCCAGCGTCAGGAAGGGCACAAAGTGCCAGGCGTAGTAGTAGTTGGCCTTCATCACGTGCATGACCGGGCGGCAGAGCCAGATGATGCCCGCTGCACAGCAGAACAGCACCGAGGAATAGGTGCGGAAGATCTTGGTAAAGAACCGGGCGCGGCCCTCCTCCTCGGTCACGGCGGAGAGCTGCCAGGCATCGTAGAAGATCAGACCCAGCGTGGTCAGGATGGTGGGCAGGAAGTAGCCGGTGGAAAGCAGGCCGCTCCAAGCGTCACCGCTGTGGCCGTCCAGCCCGCCGCACATCTCGCGCACAAAGAACAGGTCCGATGCGTTGATGACCCAGAAGCTGATCTGGGCCGGGATCATGGGCAGGGAAAAGCGGAGCATCTGCTGCCAGAGATCCCGGTTCAGGCCCTTGAGTTCCACATAGTTCCACAGCCTGCCGGTGATGCAGAGGAAGAGCACGCTGACCAGGTCGCCGCTGATGATGGCCAGCAGGTAACCGTTGGCACCCCAGTGGAAGCCCACAAGGTAGAGCACATAGAACATCAGGGTGGCAAAGGTGCACAGGATGCCGTCCACGGCCACCAGCTTGTTCCACTGGCGGCTGCGCACGAACTGGGTGCAGAGGGTGCGCAGGCAGCTCATCAGGACGTAGATGTAGATGAGGAAGCCGTACTGCGCCATATCGGGCAGGAACTGCGCCACAGGCCAGCAGAGGATCAGGATGCCGAAGCCCCCCAGAATGGTCAGCAGGCCGTTGGTGAACACCTGCTTTTCGCTGTTGCCCTTGTCCAGGCCAAAGCGGATGATGGCGTTGGACATGCCCATCGAGACAAAGGGGATGAGCAGGTTTGCATACTGGCTCAGGATCTTCGCCAGACCCAGATCGGCGATCTCGGCCATGGCGTAGGTCAGGAACGGCTGCACCAAAAGGGTCAGCAGCTTAGACGAAAAGCTAGAAATGGCAAAGATAATGGTGTTTCCGGCCAGCTTTGAATATTTGTCGCCGCCGGAGGTCTTTTTTTCACTTTCCAAGGGTCGAACCCCTCCTGTTGATTTTTATCACGAGGCTTATCTCAATAAAGCCCGCCGTTCTTTCCAGTCCGGCAGCAGCTTTTCCACCTCGGCCCAGAAGGCCGGGCTGTGGTTGGGCTGCAGGAAGTGGCAGTACTCGTGCACCACCACATAGATCTGCGCGGCGGGCGGCATGTTGTAGAGCTGCAGCGCAAAGGTGATCTGCCGCCGTTTCATGTAGCACACGCCCCACCTGCTGGTCATGTCCCGCACCCTGATGGTGGGCTTCTGCCCGCCCAGCACCCCGGCAAAGGCCGGGTAGACCTTGTCGCTCATGGCGGTAAAACAGGCCAGCGCCTCGGCCTGGGAGGGCAGGGGCTGGTCATTCCGGGCGTTCCGCCGCAGCTGGCGGGAGACCGCCTCCCGGATCCACTGGGCCTGCTCTGTCACAAAGGCATCGGCAAAGCCCACCGTGTAGGACCACGGGATGCTCACGGCCACGGTGCCGTCCCGCCGGATGTGCAGGTTGAGCCGCTTGACCTTTTTGCGGGTCAGCTCATAGGGAATGCCAGCGGCGGTGCGCCGGGTCACTTCCGGCTTGCGCTGCGGCATTTTAACCAGTCCTCCACGGGCAGCTGGGCCAGGATCACCGCTGCAAAGATGAGGGTGCAGCCAAAGACCTCCCGCATGGAAAGGCTCTGGTGGAGCAGCAGCCAGCCGCCCAGCGCGCTGAACACGCTTTCCAGACACATGATGAGGCTTGCAATGGCGGGGTTCACGTCCCGCTGGCCCAGGATCTGCAGGGTGTAGGCCACGCCGCTGGACATCACGCCGCAGTAGGCCAGCGGGAGCCAGTTGGCCCCGAACTCGGCCAGGGTGGGATTCTCGAACAGGAGGGCGGCAGCGGTGCTCTCTACGGCCACCACAAAGAACTGCAGCAGGCTCAGGCGGACACCGTCTACCTGCGGGGCAAAGTGGTCTACCGTCATAATTTGAAAGCTGAACAGCACGGCGCAGGAAAGCAGGATCCAATCGCTGGCCTCAATGCCGCCAAAGCCGTTTTTCATGCAGAGCAGGTAGAGCCCGCCCACGGCGATGACCATACTCAGCCAGAGCCGGGCACTGCCCCGCCGCCCCAGAAACAGCCCGAACACCGGCACCAGCACCACATACATGGCGGTCAGAAAACCAGCCTTGGCCGTGGAAGGGTTGAGCGTGATGCCAATCTGCTGGGCAGCGGAGGCCGCAAACAGCAAAGTGCCGCAGCAAAGCCCCGCCGTCAGCAGCAGTCTGCGGTCGGCAGGGGCTTTGGGCCAGCCATAGGCTGCGCCGTGCCTGCGGTGGAGGGCATCGAAGGCGCGGACGGTGGGCAGCAGCACCAGCACCGCCAGCCAGCTGCGCCCGGCCAAAAAAGAATAAGCCCCCATGCCGGAGCCTGCGCTCTGGGCCACGAACGCCGTGCCCCAGATAAAGGCGCAGAGCATCAGCATGAGAGAGTGCTTCGTTTGTGTGTTCATTTCAGCCGATGCCCTCCACTTTCATCAGACCGTAGAGGTAGTAACGGCTGGAATCGTAGGAAATGGTAACGCGGTAGCTTGCGTTGGGATCAAGGTTGTCAATGTCGCAGTGGTAGTTCTGGCCGTCGGCGGTGAAATAGAAGGTGGTGTTGTCCACATACTGCGCGCCGCCGTCCACCTTTTTCCAGAGGGAGACCTTGAACTTCTGGGCACCGCCGTCGGTGGTGCCGCAGCCGTAAATGCTCAGCAGGCCGCTGGGCACGGTGAAGTATTCGGTCTGGCGGCTCCAGATGCCGTTGAACACGATGTTCAGCGCCCCGTTGGCCCGGGCTGTGGCATATTTGGCCGTGGTGTCGGCAATGCCATCGATCACCAGTGGGTCAGAGCTGAGCACGGCCCACTGGGTGGTGTCATCCTCCTGCACCTCGTTGGAAGAGCCGAACACCTTTTGGGCAATGCTCTTGCAGCCGCTCAGGACGACAACGGCCAGCACAGCTGCCAGCGCAAAGGCAAGGATTCGTTTTGTTTTACTCATGTTTTTCTATCCTCAAAAACAGCAGGTGAAAAATGCGATATTTTTGCATGATACCATAGTATACCGCATTTTTTTCCTGCTTACAAGGGATTTTCTGTGTCTTAGCCGTCCAATGCCGTCAGAGCGGCACGTTCGGCGGCGGCAAGGCCGCTTTCGTCGGAGCGGAACAGGGAGCCATAGCGGTAGAGCGCCCAGCCCCCGGCACCGGTGCTGCGCAGGTCGGTCACCTGCCGGGCCAGCGCACTGCCGGTGCACCACTGGCTGACGCTGTCGGCGTTGGCTCCGCCGTCTCCCACACCGACCCGGTAGGCTCCCAGCCCGAAATAGAGGGCCGTGCTCTCTGCCCGGGGCAGGGCCAGCCACTCGGCGGTGATGTTCTCAAAGGCAAAGCGGGTGCTGCCGGAGGAGAGAGTATAGCCGTAGCCCCAGTAGATCTGGGGGCAGAGGTAATCCACAACGGCATCCGCACCGGAGGCCGTCAGCCAGACGGAGAGATCGGTGTACTGCTCGTTCCGGTCGTTGTCCGGGTTGCCCTGTGGACTGACCCCGAACCGCAGGGTCGGGTCGGCGGCCTTGACGGCATCGTGGGCAGCCTTGACCAGCCGGGTCACGTTGGCACGCCGCCATGCGGTCAGGTCAGCTTCCCCGCTGGCTGCAAACTGCGCCGCGTCAATGGAAGGATCGGTGGTGGGGTAGAAGTAGTCGTCAAAGTGGATGCCGTCCACGGCGTAGTTCTGCACCAGCTCTGCCACGCCCTGCACCACATAGTCGGCAGCCTCCGGAATGGCGGGGTTCAGGTAGGCCCCCTCGTTCACGGTGCAGACCCACTCCGGGTGGGTGTTCAGCAGGCTGTTCTCTGCAATGGCAGGGGGCATGGAAGCCGAGCTCCTGAGCCGGTAGGGATTGACCCAGGCCTCCAGCGAAAGCCCCCGGGCGTGGGCCTCGGTCAGCAGCACGTCCAGCGGGTCGAAGCCCGGGTCCTGCCCCTGCACGCCGGTGCACAGGTGGCTCCACGGGAAGAGGCTGCTCCGGTAAAGCGCATCCCCAAAGGGGCGCACCTGTGCAATGACGGTGTTCAGCCCAAGGGACAGGCAGTTATCCATCAGCGCGGCGGCATCGGCCCGGAACGCGCTTTCTGAGGAAAAGTCCATCTCTGCAAATTCGAGATAGCTCACCCACACCGCCCGCCACTCGCCGCTGGGCAGGGCGGGGTTGGGGGCAGTCTGTGGCGATGGTACAGGCTCTGCGTTGTTTCCTGCCGGGATAGAACGCAGTAAATAATACGTCAGGGCGGCAGATACAGACCCGCCCAGTCCGACCAGGAAGGCACGGCGGCCAACCCGGCGCTTGCGGTGCCGGTTCCGCCGCCGCTGGGTCATGCGTCTTCCTCCTGCATCTTGTACAGGCTCAGTGCCGCCCAGCCCCGGGCGCAGGCCAGCAGCACCCAGAGCAGATTGGCCCAGAAGCTCAGGCCTGCCATGCCGCCGTAGACCGTGAGCAGGACAAAGAGCAGGTGGAACGCCTCAGCGGCACCCACCAGCTGCAGCTGGCGCTGGATGGGCCTGCCCTTCTGGTATTCCAGCGCCAGCAGAGCGGGCCAGACCAGTGCGGAGAATAAGTAGGCTGCCCAGCCGCCCAGCACATAGCTGAGCATGAGCAGGACAAAGATCAGGAAATAGCTGCGCTTGTCCTTGGGGTCAGAGCCCTTTTCAGCGGCCAGAAACAGGATGGTGATGCCGGTGATGCAGAACGCGACCATCTCCAGAAAAGAAAAATCCATGCCGCCCAGTACGGCAAAGCCGTTGAGCATGGATGCCGCTGCCGCGCACAGCAGGAAGAAATACCAGGTCTTATGGGTGAATTTGAGCTTCATAGGGGAAGTCCTCCAGCAAAAATTTGGATTGTTTCAAATATTATAACACAATTTTCCGCAGGTTGTGTTACAATAAGGAAAACATGATTCAAAATCTGCGGAGGGACCCATGAACGTTGTATTCTCACTCATCCTGCTGGCTGCCGCCCTGGGCTGCATCGTTTTTCTGCTCACCCGGCGGGAAAACGCCCGCCGCAGCCAGTATGGCCCCAGCGGCCTTTCCGAATTCCGCACCGACCTGCCGCTGGACGACTGCTTCGACCGGCTGGACCAGCACAGCACGGACGATGAGTTTGCCTACGAGTGCCGCCGTGAGAACGATGGCGGTTTCCTGCTCCATCTGACCCTGCACCAGCCAACCCAGCAGCCGCTGGACACCCTGTATACCCTCCGGCTTGACCCCGGGCGGCAGACCATCGCCACCCTGATCTTCATCCGGGAGGCCTTTGGCTACAAGGAGCCGCTTTTTCCGCAGGAAATGCTGGACAAGTTCATGCAGCAGAAGCTGGAAGCCCACCGCACAAAATAATTTTGCCCGAAACGCTTTTCATTTCGCGCGTTTTTTGTTATACTTACTTGTGCGCCCGGCAAACCGGGCAATGGGGGCTAGTAGCTCAGTTGGTCAGAGCTGGCGGCTCATAACCGCTTGGTCCCGGGTTCAAGTCCTGGCTGGCCCATACAAAAAAGACACCTGTTCAGGTGTCTTTTTTGCTTTGGAACAGAAAAATCGGATTTTTTGCAAAAAACACTTGCAAAGAAGGAATTCCTGTGGTAAAATAATTGAGCTGTGATTGTGCTGCTATAGCTCAGTTGGTAGAGCGCATCCTTGGTAAGGATGAGGTCTCCAGTTCGAATCTGGATAGCAGCTCCAGCTCAAACCGCCTTGATGGGAAACCGTCAGGGCGGTTTTTTGCATCCATCGCTCTGCCGTCTGCAGCAGCGCAAGCCTGGCATCCCCAGTCAGGGGAGCTGGCGCGGAGCGCCTGAGAGCTCCATCAAACAACAAAGCCGCAGGCCTGTTGAGGGCTTGCGGCTTTGCTGTTATGGGAAAGAGGTAAAAGTGTCTGTAAAATGTCGGTTTAAATCAGAAGTCGACCTCAGTGTCGTAGTAGCAGCACTTGAGCAGCTTCTCCATCTCCTCCTGGCTGGGCTGGCGGGGATTGGAGCCGGTGCAGGCATCGCCGATGGCGTTCTTTGCGATCTCGGGCAGACGCTCCAGGAACACTTCCTCGGGAACAAAGCCCTGCTCGGTGGGGTAGGAATCGGGGCCGTAGTTCTTGATGCAGTGGGGGATGTTCAGTGCATCGTTCATGCCGCGCAGGTACTCGATGAGCAGCTTGACCTTCTCGTCGTCGTTGGAACCGCCCAGCTTCATCTCGTCAGCGATGACACCATAGCGCTTCTTGGCCTCGGGGTCCTTGGCGTTGAAGGCGATGACCTTGGGCAGATACATGGCGTTGGCAGCACCGTGGATGATGTGTGCGCCGTAGTCGGCAAAGGCAGCGCCGGTCTTGTGTGCCATGGAGTGGACGATGCCCAGCAGAGCATTGGAGAATGCCATACCGGCCAGGCACTGTGCGTTGTGCATGGAATCGCGTTTGGACATATCGCCGTTGTAGCTGTCCACCAGATCGCCCTGGATCATCCGGATGGCGAAGATGGCCAGCGGGTCGGTATAGTCGCAGTGGGCGGTGGAAACATAAGCCTCGATGGCGTGGGTCATTGCATCCATACCGGTGTGGGCAACCAGCTTCTTGGGCATGGTCTCGGCCAGATCGGGATCGACGATGGCAACATCGGGGGTGATCTCAAAGTCAGCGATGGGGTACTTGATGCCCTTCTGATAATCGGTGATGATGGAGAAGGCGGTCACCTCAGTGGCGGTGCCGGAGGTGGAAGAGATGGCGCAGAAGTGGGCCTTGCGGCGGAGCGGCGGAATGCCGAACACCTTGCACATCTCCTCAAAGGTGATCTCAGGGTACTCGTACTTGATCCACATGGCCTTTGCAGCATCAATGGGGGAGCCGCCGCCCATGGCAATGATCCAGTCGGGCTCAAACTTCAGCATGGCCTCTGCGCCGCGCATGACGGTCTCAACAGAGGGATCGGGCTCGATGCCCTCAAACAGCTCCACTTCCATGCCGGCTTCCTTCAGGTAGCCAACAGCGCGGTCAAGGAAGCCGAACCGCTTCATGGAGCCGCCGCCGACACAGATCATGGCCTTTTTGCCGGTAAAGGACTTCAGGGCTTCCAGAGCACCCTTGCCGTGGTACAGATCGCGGGGAAGAGTAAAACGAGCCATAGGAAATACCTCCGATTCAATCAAAACTCTTTAGTTTGTGGATGTTTGACACAAAAATAACCAACTCTCTTACACAAAGTGTACTGCAAACCATCCAAAAGTTCAATTGCCGGAATGTGGAAAAATCAGACCCAATTTTGGGCATTTCGCTGGAAAGGGAGGGTTTCCCGGCCGGAGAAACCGGGAAAATGGCAAACAAAAAACCACCTGAAGCTCTAAGACTTCAAGTGGTTTTTCAATGGAGCTGCTATCCAGATTCGAACTGGAGACCTCATCCTTACCAAGGATGCGCTCTACCAACTGAGCTATAGCAGCAAATGGCGACCCGGATCGGGCTCGAACCGACGACCCCCAGCGTGACAGGCTGGTGCTCTAACCAACTGAGCTACCGGGCCATGATCGCTCAAGTTCGTGCGGCATTTACCGCCGGAACGTGCCTTATTATACCGGAAGATGGGCGGCTTGTCAAGCGGAAAAAACAAAAAAGCCGCAAAAAAGATGAAAAAGGC
>OOAJ01000838.1_pt1 | contig 17377 bp, 18 predicted proteins | sample 1671241 | NCBI WGS metagenome assembly OOAJ01 (sample SAMN06348136, study PRJEB24527) | human gut metagenome | biome: human gut; feature: ankylosing spondylitis patient; material: feces | host: Homo sapiens | place: China | collected 2015-10
AGAAAACAAATTCAAGCAGATGCACAGAAATGTGACTGGTGTTGTTGGATTTGTAAATATTCTGGACGTGTACGAGTATATCGGAGCAGCTGAGATTTCTATTCAGAACCAGTTCGGCTTCCAGTATGTGAAAGACTTCCTGGGATTTAAAACAATCTTCCTGTTATCTGACAGCGAGATTCCGAGAGGAACAGTAATCGCCACACCTGTTGAGAACATCGTTCTTTACTACGTGGATCCGAACGAATCTGATTTCGCAAGAGCGGGTCTTATATATACTGTATCCGGTGAAACAAATCTGATCGGATTCCATACACAGGGTAATTACCACACAGCAGTGTCTGAATCATTCGCAATCATGGGACTTACCCTCTTTGCAGAATATATTGACGCTGTTGCTGTCGGAACTATCAACACAACTCAGACACTTGGAACTCTCACTGTAAACTCCGCAGCAGGAAGTAAGAGCGGAGATACAAAAGTGACTGTTACTCCGACAAAAGCAAGCGCAGGAAATGTGTACAAGTACAAAGTCGCATCTTCTGAGACTACCGTAGACTATGGACAGAACGTGAAGAACTGGAGCGCATGGGATGGAGAATCCGACATTACAGCAACAACAGGACAGGTAATCACAGTGGTTGAGTGCGACAGTACCTATAAAGCACTGAGCGCCGGACATGCGACCGTAACAGCAAAATGATAAGGAGCAGCTATGGAGAGCGATATAAAAGATTTTAAAGAAGCTATGAAAACAGCGGTTGAATGGTTTCAGAAGAACTGCAACCCGCACCAGAAAATTATCATTTCGGGTGATGGAGTGGAAATGGTTTCAGGAGAAATGGCTTTTCCTGTGAAACCTGTAGATTGATCAGGAGGTAACTGGCATGGCTTATGCAGATTATGTTTTTTATAAAACTTCATATTTCGGTTCAGTCGTGCCAGAAGCCGACTTTCCACGACTGGCAGAAAGAGCCAGTGATTTTGTAGATTTAATGACATCCGACAGGCTGGCGAATGGACTGCAGACAAATGAACGCTCACAGAAGCGTATCAAAAAGGCGGTCTGTTCATTGGCTGAAAAAATGTATCAAATTGAACTTGCTGAAAGGAATGCTACTAATGCCGCCGTGAGCGGTACGTCAACCGCAATCGGATCCGGTGGTAGCACGACAGGCATTGTAACATCTGTATCATCTGGCAGTGAATCCATCTCTTATGCAACGCCACAGCAGAAAGCATCAGGTGCAAAGGAATGGAGTGCAGTGTATGCCGCCGCCGGAGATGTACAAAAAACGAATGACTTACTTTACGAGACGGCTTTGCCGCTTCTGATGGGAGTAAGGACGGATGATGGAATACCGATTCTTTATGCGGGGGTGTGAGTATGAAATGCAGACAATGCGGGAAAGAACTTAAACCACATTGGAGTACAGATATTTGTCTTGAGTGCTCAAGAGAAAATATGAAAAAGATATTTAGAGAAAACCCCGAAGCGAAACAGGCATTCCGTGAAACTATTGAAGAACTTAAAAAGCCTGAAAGCATTGCGAAAATGGCTAAAAATACTGCCGGTTTTATGAGTGCTATTCAGGCATTAAGGAGTGATAAATAATGGACATTTCAACATTAGGCTCATGCGTAGCAATCGTTATGATCTGCTACATCGTAGGAATGGGCTGTAAAGCATCAAAAAGAATCTCTAATGAATGGATTCCAGTAATTATGGCGGTTATTGGCGGAATTCTTGGAGCGGTCGGAATGGGAGTTATCCCGGATTTCCCGGCAACGGATTATATCACGGCAGTTGCAGTCGGTATGTTTAATGGACTGTCGGCCACTGGCGTGAATCAGATTATTAAACAGACAGTGCAGAAAGAATAATTAAGGAGAGGGTATCATGTATTCATCTAATATTACACTTTTTAACTATTACGAAAGTGCCACAACAAGAGATGCGTACTGGTATCCTCATGTTTTATCCGGCGTTGACCTCATTACGGACAAGGGGGCAATCCTTAAAAAGTACGGGACAGACGCAACAGACAACGCACAGTTACACATCCGATATACCGTCCAGAACGGTGATATAACCATTGCTGACAAGAATGGTAAGATTCTCCCATGGGTGCCACCTAAGGAGTGGAAAAGACAGATTAACAACGCCCTGGAAGATACTATCACATTCTCAGATGAATCGTTCTTCTGGGAGGGGGAATGGACTGGCGGAATAGTAACCGATGGCGATTACCGAAATGGATTCTATCAGTACATGAATGAGAATAAGGATAACGTGTTCAAGATTACCAGTGTAGGCGGTCCATATACACTGATTCCGCATTTTGAGATTCTGGGTAAGTAATATGAGTAAAATTCATCATTTCAAAGGATTCTCTGTAGTTGATGGAGATATGAAAATTAAACTGAATATGGATAGATTCTCCAGACAGTATCAAGAAGCCCAGTATCTCCTTGATGGAATGGTTATGGACAGTATGATAGAGTTTATGCCAATGATTTCGGGAGATTTTATTGACCGAACAAGAGCCAAAAGTACATCGATGCAAGGGACTGGATTTGTATGTGCGGCGGCAGAACCAGATGGACGTTTTCTTTATTTTGGAAAAACCATGGTCGACCCCGCAACAGGTAGCACATGGGCAAGACACGATGCGGAAAAGGTTCTTGTGAGTCAGTATTCTGGCAAGACGAACGCAAAGGAGAATCTTCAATATACAAAATCACCGCATACTCAGGTACAAGCTGAATGGTTCGATGCCGCTAAACGAAAATACGGCAGTACATGGCTTCGCAAAGTAAAAGCACAGGCAGGAGGTGGCAGACATGGCAGATAAACCTATCGGAGTAGATGCAACCGGATATGACATTCTGACAGACGCCATGAAAGCACTTCTAAACCAGTATCCGGGACTACACGACAATGAAATAATCAAATTCGAGGAACTTGGCAAAGAATCGGGAATTGCGTTTTCAGCAGACAACGGGGCGCTGATCTATTCAGAAAAAGAAGATGTTTGTGGCGTAATGCATCAGGTATGCCAGTATCCATTTTATGTGGTATACCGAACAGCATCCGACAAGGAGAGGCAGAAATTATCTGTTCAGAAATTTTTGGATAATCTCGGTAAATGGATATGCAGAGAACCAGTTGTCATAAATGGCACTGAGACACGTTTAAATGCGTTTCCAGAGCTTTCGCAAGGGCGAGTGATAAAACGTATAACCCGTGGAAACTCCTACGGTACAGAGCCGCAGGAGAACGGCGTACAGGACTGGTTATTGCCATTGTCAGTACGCTACGAAAATACTTATGAAGTAATATAACAAGTAACAACCGGCTATCAATTGGAGATAGTCGCTAACCTACACAGCCTTTTAAAAGTTATAGGCAGAAAGGACATTTCTATGGCAGTTACAGGCAAGATTGACCGTAAATATATGGCCCATTATATCGATGCAGGTTCCCTCTGTGGAGGGCTGACACCGAAATATGAGCGTCTTGGAAAGGATCTGGAAGAGTACAACATCGAACTCAACCCGGATACCGAAACATCTAAAAACATTCTTGGAGAATCCACATTCAAACACAATGGCTATGAAGTTTCTTCTGACGCTGATCCGTTCTATGCAGACACTACTTCTGATCTGTTCGGAGCATTACAGAAGATTGTGGACGGACGCCTCAAAGACGATAATCTCAAGACAAAAGCAGTTGAAGTCCATCTCTGGACAGAAGCCACAGCAGGCAAGTATGAAGCGTATCAGCAGGATTGCTACGTTGTGCCGACCTCCTACGGCGGTGACACATCTGGCTATCAGATTCCATTTACTGTCAACTATGTTGGCGAACGTGTAAAAGGAAAATTTGATATCAGTTCCGGTACATTCACAGCTGACAGTGAATAAGCACATACACAAGGAGGATATGCTAAATGGCAAAAGTAATTAATACCAAAATTGATGATGGAATTTTTACATTCACGTTTACCAACAACGAAGACGAAGTTTTTTCTTCTTTCAAGCTTAACCCGACTGATATCAATGTAGCAGCACGTGCGGAGGAACTGGGAGAGTACTTTGACCAGCTTAAAAATTCTATTCAAAAAGTCACATCTGGTAAGGAAGTGGCAGAACTGAACAAACAGATCGAAGACAAAATCAACTATCTGCTCGGATATGAAGCATCAAAAGAGCTGTTCAAGGAGCCGATCACAGCAACTACTGTATTCGGCAATGGTCAGGTATTCGCATATATCGTTCTGGATAAGATCGCAGAAGCAATTGCACCGGAAATTGAAAAGAGAAAAAAGAAAATGCAGGCAGCAGTCAATAAGTATACGAAGAAGTATACAGAATGACCGCCTATGAGCTTCCCACCTCACTCAACATCAGTGGGGTGGATTTTTCTATTAGAACCGATTTTCGAGCAATCATTGATATTCTCATAGCCATGAACGACCCAGAACTGGATGAGCAGGCAAAAGCAGTCGTTATGTTACAGATTCTGTTCGAGGACTGGCAGAGTATACCGGCTGAGTGTCTGGATGAAGCTTGTCAGAAAGCATCAGAGTTCATCGACTGCGGGCAGTCTGACGATAATCCAAACCGCCCAAAGCCCCGTTTAATGGATTGGGAACAGGATGGAGACATGATTGTTCCGGCGGTAAACAAGGTTACCGGTAAAGAAATCAGAGCAGTGCCTTATATGCACTGGTGGACGTTTTTTGGATACTTTATGGAATCTGGCGAATGTCTTTTTAATACCGTAGTTGGAATTCGTTCAAAAAAGGCAAAGGGCGAAAAGCTCGATAAATGGGAAAAGAAATTCTATCAGGAAAATAAGAACATTATTGATATAAAAACACGTCTCAGCGAAGAGGAGCAAGCGTATAAAGATGCGCTGAATGAGATGTTAAACCTCAAATAGTTAGGAGGTGGACGCATGGCTGCTGATGGCTCAGTCATTATTGATACCAGAATGGATACAACCGGTGTCCAAAATGGCGTATCAGCTATAAAACAGTCATTTAACGGCCTTGGAAGTGCTGTAAAAAAAATCGGTCTGTTAATTGGTGGGGCTTTTGCTGTTGGTAAATTGGTACAGTTTGGAAAAGAGTGCGTGGAACTTGGCTCTGACCTCGCAGAAGTGCAGAACGTGGTCGATGTTACATTTACCACCATGTCGGATAAGGTGAACGAATTCGCAAAGAATGCCATGACCTCAGCCGGACTGTCAGAAACCATGGCAAAAAGGTATGTCGGTACGTTCGGAGCAATGTCTAAGTCGTTCGGATTCTCAGAAGCACAGGCTTACGACATGTCAACGGCTCTAACACAGTTGACTGGTGACGTAGCATCATTCTATAACATCAGTCAGGACTTGGCTTATATTAAGCTGAAATCAGTGTTTACGGGCGAAACGGAAACACTCAAGGACCTCGGCGTGGTAATGACCCAGTCGGCACTTGACCAATATGCACTTGCAAATGGCTACGGCAAGACCACATCTGCAATGACTGAACAGGAGAAAGTTGCTCTCCGCTTTGCTTTTGTGCAGGAACAGTTATCAGCCGCATCTGGTGACTTCATTCGTACTTCTGACAGCTGGGCGAACCAGGTGCGAGTGATGCAGTTGCAGTTGCAGTCCCTCAAGGCAACAGTCGGACAAGGGCTGATTAATATTTTTACACCTGTTCTGAAAGTAATCAATATTCTTCTCGGCAAACTGGCGACTCTGGCAAACGCATTTAAGTCATTCACGGAGCTTATTACTGGCAAGAAATCTTCCGGTCAAACGAGCGGAAGTGGAGCGGGTCTTGCCGGAACAGACGCGATCGCAGATACAGCGGACCAGTATGGACAGGCGGCAGATAATGCAGAGAAACTGGCAGATGCCACGAACGACAATGCAAAAGCAACAAAAAAAGCGAATAAGGAAACCAAAAACTATCTTTCGTCACTTGATGAAGTTCACAAAGTCACATCTACTGGCAGCAATTCATCTTCCACACCATCTTCATCTGGTGGAAGTGGTGGAGCAGGTAACAGTGGCCTTCCGAGTTCAGTTGGTAATGTGGACTACGGCAATCTCGCAGAAGGCGAAACCGCACTTGACAAGATTAGCGATTCCGCAAAGAAACTTGCTGACCTGCTCAAGAAACTCTGGAAACCATTCCAGGACGCATGGAAAAAAGAGGGTAAGAATACCATTAATGCAGCAAAAGTCGCACTTGATGGACTCAAAAAGCTCGCTGTAAGTGTAGGTAAAAGCCTTGTAGAGGTCTGGACAAATGGCACAGGCACAACGATGCTTACGACCATGCTGAGGATTGCTCAGAACGTGCTTAAAACTATCGGGAATATTGCATCCGGTTTTGCGGATGCGTGGAATAAGAACAATGTTGGAACGCAGATCATACAGAACATTGCAGACGCCCTTGTGGTGGTTATGCAGTTTGTTGAAAAAATCGCAGAGGATACAGCAACATGGGCGGCGAACTTGAACTTTTATCCGTTACTAGAATCCATCAGTAACCTGACCAGTACCTTTGCGCCAATTCTGGAATCTATCGGAAATGTTCTTGAATGGATTTATAACAATATTGTTCTCCCAATGCTGAAATGGCTGATTGAAACAGGAATTCCGACAGTGATTAACCTAGTGTCTGATTTGGCTGGATTCTTTGCAGATCATCAATCAATCATTGAAGCATTTGGCGCAGCTCTGATCGGAGCATTTGCGGCAGCGAAGATTGCAGGCTTAGCTTCGAGAATCGCAGGAAGTATAACGACAGTAGCGAGTTTTATAAAAGGCCTTATTGCACTTATGACTGGTTCTAGTGGCATTATGGGAGGAATTAAAGCTATTGCAACGGCTATCGGACCGGGCGGAATTTTTATAGCAGCAATAACGGCTTGCATTGCCATTGGCGGATTACTGTACAAAAACTGGGACAAGATTAGAGAAGTTGCGGGGGAAGTATGGGATTGGATTAAAAATAAAACATCAACATTTGTCAACGCTATAAGCTCTAGTCTTAAGAATCTCGCATCTAAAATTGTGACGATTTGGGATAATGTCAAATCCAGCGCATATCAAAAATGGACTGCAATTTGGTCAACAGTAGGAAATCTTGTTGAGAGAATTAAAAACGGTATAGTGGAAAAATTTACATCAGCCAAAAATAAGGTTGTCGATATATTTGGCGGAATTAAAGATACCATTCGAAAAATATTGAACAAGGTCATTGGCATTGTAAATAGCGCAATTGGAACTGTCAACAGTGCGATTGGTGGAATTGAATCTGCATTTTCTTTTGGCCCGTGGGAAGTGCCTACACCGTTCGGAAAGAAAACAATCGGATTTAGTGCAACATTTCCGAGAGTGCCAACAGTACCTTATCTTGCAAAAGGTGCGGTTATCCCTCCAAGATCAGAATTCCTCGCTGTGTTAGGAGATCAGAAGCAAGGAAACAACATCGAGGCACCAGAAGCTCTGCTCAGAAGAATCGTGCGTGAGGAATCAGGGCAGCAGAGTGGTGGTGATTATCGTTTTACTGCTCAGATTAACCGAAGAACAGTATTTGATGAAATTATCGAAGAAGCAAAGTTAAGACGTGATACAAGCGGTAGAAACCCGTTTGAACTGGCATAGGAGGTGGAAGCGTGGCAACTATTCCAAAAGGCATAACAGAACGATACAAGATGAATGGGGCTTCCATCTATCAGCCAGATAAAGATATGGGATATAACCTCGAAACAACTTATTCAGAAGGTAGTAACCGTACGCAGTTCGGAAAAGCGTTGTTAACTCCATTGTTTACAGTCGAACAGTATAGCTATGAAGCATCAAACGTTCCAGTTATAGAAGCAAACAAAATTCTCAAAATTATCGCAAAAGGAAAAACTTTCAATTTGTACCATTGGTCGCTTTATCACATGGCATGGAGAACCGACCCATTTTATGTTGGAAAAGCAAGCCTAACTATTGGAGAAATATCTCCAGACTTAAAATTTGTATCAAAAATATCTTTTAACATGCAGGGGGTGAATCCACTTGATTAATGTATCTGATGCATTTAAGCAAAAACTACAGGACGGAGAAAGAGTCTGGCAGGAAGTGGAAATCACCTTTCCTGGCGGAACTGTAAAAACCGTAAAAGATGAAATTATGGGTGAAAACTGCACTTTTTCCGATTGTGCAGAAAGTAGCAGCTTTCCGATTGGCTGCGTTGTTTGTAAATCCATGACATTGGAGTTGGACAACACTTCCGACCAGTGGAAAAACTATAATTTCTACATGGCAAAAGTTCATGCGTATCTTAAAATGCAGACCTCCGTAGCAAGTCCGGCTGCAACAGATGAATTGCTGGATGAAAACTATGACCCAATTCTTGACCAGAGTGGCGGTGCGATTCTGGCAACAAAAGCAGCGACAGAAGACAGAGCCGAAACCATTGATAAAGGTATTTATACAATTACGACACCAGAACAATATGGCGAAATCCTTAGTTTTACCGCTTTGGACGATATGTATAAAACGAACGCAACTTATATATCTCATCTGGTTCTGCCACAGTCAATAGAGACTCTTGTTAGAGATGCGTGTGAGACTCTTGGTATTCCGTCAGAAGTCTCCATGGCTCATGGAAATCTGATCGTGTCAGAGATTCCGGAAAACATGACGTTTCGTCAGTTGTTCGGATGGGCAGCAATGCTTGAGACTGCGAACGCTCGCCTGGACAGCAGAGGATACTTGCGATTTATCAGATGGGATTTTTCCAATGTACAAGAAGATTACAACGCAGTAGTGGACGCTGATGGAAATGTAACATTTAAAGGCGGCGCAAGTATTGACTCAGAAAGTTTTATCAGTCCGACAGGGAACTGGACAATTGATAGTGATGGATTCTTGACACTGATCGAATCAGCAGCTGACACATCCGAAAAGCTCAAAGACTTTTTTACAAGTCCAACCGTTTCTAGTGATGATATTGTGATTACTGGAATCAAGCTAAAAAATAGAGAAAATGAAGCCATGTACGGAAGCACAGGATATGTTCTTGAATTGGAGAACGACCTTGTTGCGGATTCGGACTTGGACACGGTAGCTGCTCAAATCGGTGATTCCATAATTGGAGCTAAATTCCGTAACATGTCGGGAGAACTTGTATATAACCCACTCATTGAGTTTGGAGATATGGCATATACTTATGATCGCAAATGGAACAGATATATAACTCCGCTGACGGACGTTTCTTGTTCCGTTAATGGAAAGACCACTGTAAAAACTCAAGCCGATGATCCGATCAGAGGAATGAGCAAGTTCCAGTCAGAATCCACTAAGGCAATCGTAGAGGCAAGACGACTTGTTAAAAAAGAACAATCAGCTAGAGAAAAAGCAGTAAAGAAATTAGAAGAAACCTTAAAAAATTCTTCTGGATTATATGAAACATCAGTCGCACAGGAAGATGGCAGTACTATTACATATCTGCATGACAAGCCTACACTTGCAGAATCAAAAAATGTAATTAAATTCACAGCAGAAGCCATTGGCGTATCCAATGATGGTGGCAAAACATATCCTTACGGTTTCTTTCTGACAGGCGATTTGATAGCAAAAATTCTGTACGCACATGGTATCAATGCTGATTATATTGACACAGGCGCACTGACTGTCAGAGATAGCGATGGAAATATCATCTTCCAAGTTGATATGGATACCAAAAAAGTAATCATCAGCGGAGATAATGTTGTAATTGGTGACAGTTCTTTGCCGGATAAACTGACAAAAATGGACAACAATATTGCGGATGCCAAGAATATGACATTCCAGCTGTCGAACGATATGCAGACGATCACATCTGACGCAGACGGAAACATTCCGGTATTTCCAACAGTGGCAACTACAGCGAAAGTTATGTACGGCTCGTCAGATATCACAAATGATTGTAGCTATACCATTACAAAATCAGACAGTGTAACCGGCTCTTGGGATGTAGATACACATACTTACACTGTCACAGGCTTGAGTGCAGACAATGGATGGGTGGATATTAAGGCAACGTACCTGATTAATCTTTCTATAACGAAGAGATTTACGATTTCCAAGCAGAAATCAGGGAAAAACGGAAAACAGCTTTATACATGGAGAAAATACGCATCCATGCCGGATGGCTCTGATATGAGTGATAGCCCAGATTATGTAAAACTTCTGGACAGCGCCGAAAGTCCCATACTGGACAGTACCGGGGATAAAATCTATACAGTCACAGAAGCAATCTATGTTGGAATTGCTGATAATAAAACTACAGAAACACCGTCTGATAATCCGAAAGATTACATTTGGAGCCGTTTTCGCGGCGAAGACGGAGCGGATGGAATTGGCATTCCGGGAGAGAACGGAGAAACTTCTTACATCCATACCGCTTATGCAAATAGTATTGACGGAACTGTGGATTTTTCCACAACTGATACAGATAGAATTTACATTGGTCATTATTCCGATTTCGAAAAGACGGACAGTGCAGACCCAGCGAAATATACATGGGCGAGAATGCGTGGAGAAGACGGGCCTCCAGGAAGAACGTATTACCTGAGAGCCAACGCAGGAGTCCTGATGATGGGACAGGATAAGAAAATAACTCCTAATCCATTCAAGGTTCATGCGTATTACAGAGATGGACAGGGTGACGAAGCAGCTTTTAAAACCTGGTGGATAGTAGAATACAGCAAAGATTCCGGAAAAACATGGACAAAACTGGCCTTTAATGTACAGACCAGTGGAATAACTATTAATCCAGATAACTATTCTCTTGGTGCTGACGGAATGATACGTGCAACAATTTATACGGATTCCGGAAGAACTAAAATCGCCGATCAGCAGACATGGCAGGTTGCTGTTGACGTTGGCATGCTTACGCAGGAGCAGATTGTTGAGATATTGTCCAATGACGGAGAATTTAAAGGTCTCTACTATCTGAATGGACATCTGTACATCAGTTTAGACGCATTGATGGGAAATGCCGCAATTCTAGGTGGAGTTAAAAACGGCAACGGATACCTAAAGATTAAAGATAAAAAAGGCACCGTGAAGGGACTGATAGATTACTCAGGCTACACTGCATTTACAAGCTATGAAGAAAATTCTACGCGCATGAAATATACAGGAATTTGTTTTTCAGATACTGGAATAAATCCTGTTAGTGCCGAGAAATACTTTAGCAGCACTGCGGACATTGAATACGTTGAAACGGCGTGGGGAATCGACTGGACTGCCGAAGAGCTTAATATTAGTGCAACAGAAGTATCGGCTGATACCGGTACATTTGGAGATTTAACTGTTACTAATTCTGCATCTTTTACAAAATCGCCAAAGATAGAAGACATGGAGTATACGACATCATCAAATACTGTTTGTTGGGATGGACGTACAGGATACAAACAGCTGATGCTGAAATCTTCATCCTCGAAACGCTATAAAGATATTGGAAACAATATTGCAGAACAAGAAATTGAAGAATGGTACAATATCGAACCAACATGGGCGAAATATAAAGAGGGATATCTAGTTAAAGGGGACGAGAATGAAGGAAGATATATCCCGATGTTTATTGCTGAGAATGTAGAAGCATTCTTTCCGGAAGCTACTCGGCATCAAAACGGACTTGTTGAGGACTGGAATGAGCGTATCATGATTCCAGCAATGTTTGCAATGATAAAAAGCCAGAAAAAACAGCTTGACCGACAGAAAGAATTAATTAATCAGCTTTACGAAAAGCTCAATATAGAAAAGGAGAACTAAAATGGCAAAATTTAACGAATATCCAGTAAAAACAAAGCCAGCGGACACGGATACCTTTTTAGCGTATGATACATCTGAAGAATCAAATAAGCAGGTCACAATGCAGTCTATAGCGGAAGCGATATTATCCAGAATGTCTCACAATATCCCACGCCTTGTGCCAAAAGACATCACTTCGTACTACAACGATGGCTCACTGTGGAAACGCCTTAATGGAACAGGCGGATATTCTCTCTTTGAAGATATCTACGTTGGCGACTACATCAAAATGAGCCGCGCAATCTCAGCGCCGAATCCAGATAGTACGTTACAGTTGACAGGCTCACAGTACGTTACGATTGCCGGAATTGATTCCCTGTGGGGTAACGGAGATAATATCTCAATGGATTATCACCATCTCGTCATGGTTCCGGGACAGGGATTTGGTGGTACACAGCATTTTGGCAGAAGCCGAATGAATCCGACAAATACCACTGTTGGCGGATATAAAGGGTCAGAAATGAACACGAAAGTGATTGGGAATGTTGCAACAGCTGGTTCTACTTCCGCAGGAGCAACCATCAATCAACAGCTTTTCGCAGAATTTGGTTCTCATCTAAAAACCACCAGAGAACTGGTAAGCAAAGCTATCAATGCCAGCGGATACAACCGTTTTGGTACGTCTGGCGGCTGTTCAAATGATTGGGAATGGATTTCTGCGCAAGCAATTCTACTGAGCGAAGTCGAGTTATATGGCTCAATTGTATGGAGTTCATCTGCTTATGATACAGGGAATGCGAATCATCAGCTTGAATTGTTTAGACACTCTAAACAGGCAGTGAATAAACGCAGTGCGTGGTTCTGGCTAAAAGATGTAGCCTCGGCGTCGCATTTCTGCTATTGCAACAACTATGGCAATGCGGGCTACAGCTACGCGTCGCTTGCCGGCGCCTATGTGCGTCCACGCTTCGTAATCGCAGCGTAGCGGAATCTGGAACTGGATGGTCAATAAATTGACAAATGCAGTAATCAATAACTTGCAGACTTCAAACAAGACTGTAGTGGGGGCTCTTAATGAATTAAATAGTAACTCATCAAGAGTGGAAAATCGCATACAATTCGAATGGCATAATAAAGATGAAAAATATCCTTTAGGCTTAAAATTGGTGGTCGATAAAACGACAACTTTATTGCTTCCAATAGAAAGTTTTGTAAATATGGAATGACATTTAAGCAACTTCGTATTCCCATTTAGTTAACTAAGGACTTTGAAAATTTCATAAATATGTTTCATGATTTCATGAAAGGAGCTGATAAATTGGAAATTAAAGGAATTGACGTATCATCGTGGCAAGGGAAACCGGATTGGGCAAAAGTATCAAAATCTGGAGTTAAGTTTGCAATATTAAGAATCCATCAGAAATCTGGAATTGACGAATCATTCGAACACAACTACAAGGGCTGTAAATCCAATGGAATTCTTATTGGTGGATATAAATACAGTTATGCTTTAACACCGGCACAGGCAATTGACGAAGCTGAGAACGTAATTTCTGTTCTTGGTGGACGTGGACTTGACTTTCCAGTATTCTACGATCTGGAATGGGCACAGCAAAGAAGTCTTGGGAAACAGGCTATTGAGAATATTGCAGTAGCATTTCTGACCAGAATCAAGAAAGCCGGTTATAAGGTTGGAATTTATTGTAATCTCGACTGGTACAATAATGTTCTGACAGATGCTCTCAAGCAATATGATTGTTGGATTGCTCGTTATCCAGCGGATGATAACGGCACTGTCCAAACACGACTGAAGCCATCGGTCGGTGTAGGCTGGCAGTATTCCAGCAAAGGAAAAGTTCCAGGAATCAGCGGAAATGTTGATATGGATGTGTTCTACAAGGACTACAGAGATTCTAACCAGAAAGGAGAAACTAAAATGGTAAAAATCAGTAACTGCGGACATGATGAAAGAGGAAGATATGCAGGTGGGAAAGCAGGAGATCAGACTGGTACAGAATATCAGATCATGAACTGGTACAGCAGACCGTGGCTCTGTCTCCTAAGATTCAATGACGCCAAAATCGCAACCATGATCGCAGACATGGCGACAAAAGCGGCACAGAACAATCTCATCGGATACGATCAGGGTACTTCCGGAAACAGCAATGACCGGTATTCGTTCTGGCGGCACTTAAAGGCAAGTAACTACGATCCGGCGCAGATCACGGTAGCTTGTGAATCTGATTGCAGCGCAAGTACAGCAGCTATTGTCAAAGGGGCTGGGTATCGCTTAAATAATGCAAGGCTCAAAGCGGTCAGCATCTATCTGACGACACGGAACATGAGAGCTGCAATGAAGATTGCCGGTGCGAAAGTACTGACGGATAGAAAGTATCTGACATCCGGTGACTATCTAAAGGCAGGAGATATCCTCCTGAATGATAACCACCACGTGGCTATCGCTGTTACCACTGGCGCAAAAGCAAGTACGCTTTCAACGCCAACTATTCTGTCTAAAACTCCGAAGTGGGTGGGAAAGGTGACTGCAAATACACTTAATGTCCGCACATGGGCAGGAACAGAGTATGCACAGCTTAAAAGCTATCCTACACTTGCAAAAGGCAATTTAGTTGATGTATGCGATATCATTAAAGCAAAAGACAAAGCCGACTGGTACTACATCCGCATTGCCGGAAAGTACTTCGGTTTTGTTTCTGCAAAATACATCAAAAAAGTATAAAATATCCCGGGGTTAATTCCCCGGGAGTTTCTTTTTAAAATTAATGATAGCATCATTGCGCCAGCGAACTGGCACATAGAAGATGTCATTAATCATTTTTTTGAATTTTTGGGAAAATGTCTAGCTCAAAATTAATCTCGTTACCTTTGCCGTAAGTGTTTTTTATATTTTTCGAGTAGACGACTTTTTCAACTAGATTCTTGAGCATTCTATTTCGTGATTCTATGTTAAGGTCCCAATAGTTATTAAGCAGCTCTTCACAACGCGGAATAAAATTCGACTGTTGTGCCTTAATATTCTCATCGTGTTCGATTTCTTCTCTTAATTTCGTAATAATATCAGAGCATGATTGGATAGACCTAGCTATGGTTTTGGAGCGTTCAAGGAAGACTTCTGTGGTGTAGATTCCTCGCTCAAGCAGATCGTATTGTTTTGCTTTTTGGACATTTAAGCTTTCCAGCTCACTTTCTTTTTCGCGTATAAGATTTTGCTTAGATACTATACCAGAATTGATAGTATTATATGGAACATTAATATCATTGTTCAGCTTATACTTCTCTGTTATTTCTTTAATTCCATCAAGCACAGCTTTTTCAACTAGAGATAATTTGCTACTCACTGTAGGGCAAGACGTATATGGACACATGAGGGTATCTTCCTGTCCGCGTTTTTGATGAGGGCGGCGAACCATGGCACGACCACACTTGCTGCAATAGACAATTCCGGCAAGCGGATTGCGAACTGTGTTTTTTATGCTAATCGGACGGGGTGGGTTCTTTTGACGTATCTCTTGCACAGAATTATACAGATCGTCTGATATAATAGACGGATGCAATCCCTCACAGATAAGGACATTCCTGGACCGTGGGCGTGTCTTGACTACTTGACCATTCTGTATAGTCTTTACTGTTTTTCGACCATTCCACCGGATTTTTCCTATATACACCGGATTTGTTAGAATTCCCTGTATGCTGGCAGGAGTCCAGTCACCACCTAGCGCAGATTTTATTCCCATGTCGTTTAATTTCCGTACAATCTTCGCAACTCCAATTTGCTCACAACCATCACCGGCATACCATGTGTAGATCATTTTTACAATCTCAGCTTGAGCCGGAACAGGTCGGAGAGTATAACCTTTTTCTCTTGCGAGCTTAATTCTTTCGTATCCGTAAGGCGGTTTGTTTCCACAGTATTTGCCCTCTTTGACTGATGAGATTCTTCCGGCATTTAATCGACGCTTGATAGTTTTATACTCTCTGCGGCTCATAAATAGTCCGAACTCAAAATACTCTTCATCAAATTCATTGTTCGGATCATATATTTTTGTAGGGGTAATAATCTTCGTGTCAGAGTATTGAAAAGCTCTGGACACAACACCTTGGTCGATGGTGTCACCTCTGGCAAGACGCTCTACTTCGACAACCAAAACACCGTCCCACATGCCGGATTCTACTTCGTGAAGGAGTTGCTGCATGACAGGGCGGTCGGCGATAGTTTCTCCAGATACCACTTCGCGGTAAATTGCGCCCACAATGTACTCTTTTTTCTTTGCGAGATCTAACAGAATCCGCTGATGTCTGGCGAGTGTTTCGCCCTCTCCATGTGCTTCAGCTTCCCGATCGGCTCTGGATTTCCTTAAATAGATGCATACTGATTCATTCATTTCATCATTCTCCTTTTTTACACTTGTACGGCAATCCCGGAGATGATATACTTAATGTGTAGGTAAGATTATCACCGAGATTGTCTTATTTTTCAAAAAACCGGTTCCCGTTGGTAGCAGGAGCCGGTTCTTTTTATAAAAGTTCTGATTTTTTCTGGTCAAATTCTTCTTGAGTAATAATACCGCTATCTAAAAGCTCTTTGTAATCCTTCAGTAGTTCAACGGATGTTTTCTGATTTCGAACATTTTCAACAGCATCAGAGCTTTTGGAAATATTGAAGCTCTTTAACTGCATATCTATATTTGAACTACAGCGGAATCCAATAATATTTATTTGATTGGTTTCGATATTCCGCATTTTCATAGATGCATAAGAATCCACTTCAATGTTATCACTTGTTGTGGTAGCAGTTCCAGTAGTAGTGGAATTATTCTTTCCTTTAGTTTTCTTTCCGGTTCCAACAGCTGCACCGACAGCTGCGCCGACAACAGGGTTTCCAAGCGTGACAGCTGTAGCAGCCGTACCAATAACAGCACCAGCTAATCTTCCTTTTCGTTTTGTTTTTTCTTTACTTTTCCCTTTAGTGTGAGATGTTGTAGTTGTCTTTTCTACTGTTCTGTATTCCGGCCCGTTCCATTCATAGTCGAAAAGTTCATATTTGGTTGGAGCATCTGACACTGTAACAGATCCATCTTTCCATTGCTTCAAATCAAATCTTGTGTGTTTGGAACCAAGCTCAAAATCCTCCTTACCGGATATAACTCTCAGATTCAATACTCGAACAGGTTTTTCTACAACCGCCGGCTGGGTTGCTACGGAATTATTTGATATTGCAGGTTTTTGAACCTTATTTTTAATAGACAGCAAAAGTGCAAAAATAAGATACAAAACAGCAATTCCAAATACCTCAAGTACAACAACGACCATAATATTGTCTGATGAAAGATCGTTTGAACTCATCAAGGCCACAATCATTAATACAATTAATGCGGTCCAAACGATCATCAACACATTTCGTATTTTTTTCATATTTCCCCCTTTTGACACGATTACTCAAAATTCTCGATATAATTCTTATATAGATTCCTTATTTTGGCAGCCTCCCTCTGCCTGATTGGAACAATATCCCCCGATATCATCTCAAAATGATCTGATGCATCTTTAATTTCG
>OOAJ01000845.1_pt1 | contig 17279 bp, 8 predicted proteins | sample 1671241 | NCBI WGS metagenome assembly OOAJ01 (sample SAMN06348136, study PRJEB24527) | human gut metagenome | biome: human gut; feature: ankylosing spondylitis patient; material: feces | host: Homo sapiens | place: China | collected 2015-10
ATTTCTTTTCCGGTTATGATTATGTCATGTTGGAGACAAACGAAAATACTTTATTAGGAAATGTTGAAAGAATGAAAGTTGATTCCTCCGTGATAGCCGTGCAAGATAAAGGAAGAATTCTTTTGTTTCAGCATGATGGCAAGTTCATTACAAAGATAGATAAGTTGGGACGCGGTGCCGGAGAATATTTGTCTGTGGAGGATTTTTGTGTTAAAGATTCATTGGTGTATATATTGTCACGTGCCCAAAGGCGTATTTTGGTCTATGATTGGAAAGCTACTTTTGTAGATAAGATAGATTTAGATGACTGGTATCAACATTTTGAGATAGTGGATGACAAGTTGATGTTTCTTTCTTCGGAAAATTCCAATGAGAAACAGTATGATTTTGTGGTGTTCAATTATGCCAAGTCGGAAGATATGAATATGTTTTCCCCATTCGAGAATAATGAGGGGATAACCTTCAAAAACTTTACCCCATTTAGTGGTACTTTTAATGGTGGGTATTATGTACTTCGTCCTTTTGACTATACCGTATATAGGTTAAGCAGAACCGGATTTGAACCTTATTGTCTGTTTGAGTTCAATACCAAGGAACAAATCGAGCAAGGAGCGGCTTTGGTAGATTTGTATGATAAGACATCCAATAAAAATGTAGTACAGTATTTAGGAAGTTATGAAGAATATAATGGTTCTATATATCTGACTTTTACATTGTTCGAGGAAAAACATGGTATCGGTACTTATGTGTATAAGGTCGAATCAGATGGAAAGAATCTATTAATGAAGATTTATGAGAACTTTTCTGATAAATATCCTTATATATCTGCCCCTTATGGTGTTTATGATGGAGCTTTTTATTCGATTCGTCCGGCATTGGACATATTGAATATAGAAGAAATGTACGGCCTTTCTTTGTTTCATGATAAAGGGTTGACGGAAGAAAGTAATCATGTGGTATTCTTCCATAAATTGAAATAATATATGAGGTATACAGGTGTTTTATTGTTGCTGACCGCTCTTTGCTTCGTATCGTGTACGGGGAAGAAAGACTTTAAGGATGGCATCGTGCAGTTGCAGTCCCGTCCGGTTTCGCTATCCTTGGACAAGATGCGTTGCATGTGGAATGGCAAAGACACGGTAGTCAGTGAGGAGAGATATGACACGGACTTTAAGTTGGTGGTCTACTCCGATACGGCAGCATGTTCTTCTTGTGGGTTAAAAACAATGTACTTGTGGGACGATCTGATTCATGATTTGGAATCCTATGGAAAGAGTGTGTCGCTCTGTTTTATCTTCATGCCGTTGCAAAAAGATTTGGAAGAGTTCTATTTCACCATGAGAACGATGGCTCCGTTGCTTCCTGTGCATGTGGATACGGCAGGTGTCTTCATCCGAGAGAATCCCCATATTCCGAGAGAAGCCGTATACCATACCTTCCTGTTGGACAAAGATAACCGTGTCGTGTTGGTGGGAAATCCATCAAGAAGTGAGAAGATAAAAGAAATGTTTTGGCAAATCGTGGAAGAAAAGTTAGGCAAACGAGAATAATATGAAACGCATAATCCGTCATATTCCTTCGTTACTGTTAGGTGCGTGCTTCGTGGCCTCCGGTTGGCTGAAAGGCGTGGACCCTTACGGCACGTCATTGAAGTTGTCGGAGTATTTCCGCGTGTGGGGTTGGAGCGGCTTTGTGGCCGACCATCCCTTGGCATGGTCGGTGTGTCTCTGTGCCGGGGAGTTGTGCTTGGGGCTGCTCCTGCTCTCGGGCGTGTTCCGCAAGGCGGTGGCTTGGGGTACGGTGGCAGTGATGTCTGCCTTTACCGCGCTGACGGCTTGGCTGGCTTTCTCGCCTGTGGGGATGTCGGTGCAGGATTGCGGCTGTTTCGGCGATGCTTTCACGTTGGGGCACGGGGCTACGCTGCTGAAAAACGTGTTGCTGTGGGCTTTGGCGGTCTGGCATTTGTGGGTAGTGCGTGCGGAAACTTGGCACGGCCTGAAAGGATGGCGTACGACTGCTTGCTGTGCGGTCTTCTCTTTGGCAGTTCCCCTTTACTCGGCGGTCTGGCTTCCCCCGGTGGATTTCCTGCCTTTCGGCCGTGGGGCGGCTCTGTCCGCCGTGCCGGGCTTCGGAGTGTACAACGGACGTTATGAAGAGGTGACGGATTCGTTGATGGAGGTGTCCGGGTCAAAGCCCTTGGTGGCGGTGGTGTCGCGGCGCACGCTTACGGCGGACGACCTTCGTAAGCTGTCCGGCCTTCGTGCCGAAGCCGGGGCGGGGCGCATCTCCCTCTGCCTGTGGACGCTTCCCGGCCTGAACGGCGGGGCGGGTATGGATGTTTTCTATACGGACGAGGTGACGCTGAAATCGCTGCTGCGTGCCGAGGTTGGTTTCGTGGTGGTGGACGGGGGTATCGTGCGTGCCAAGCGAAACTTGTCGGTGTTCCGTCCGGCACGGTTCGGTCGGAACGTCACGGTGGGGGAGATGATGGAAGAGGACGCAGGCCTGCCGTGGCGTTACGGCGTTTGCGTATTGGCGGGCTTGGCGGTGATGGTCTGGGTGCGCCGTAAAGAAACGGAGGGCGGACGATGAAGGCGGTATGGGGCGTGGCGTATAAGGTGGCGTGCGGCGTGTGCCTCGTCTGGTTGGCCGTCGTGTTGGGCGTGGCCGTGCACTACGGTTGGCGCGCCTTGGTGGCCGACACGTTCGTCATCCCGTCGGACTCGATGTCGCCCACGTTGCTTCCGGGCGACAAGGTACGGGTGGACAAGACGGTTTTCGGTGCGCGGCTCTACACGTCGCTGGACTTTACGGACGGGCGGATGGAGAGCATCCGCACACGGGGGCGTCGCGGCCTGCGCCACAACGACATCGTGGTGTTCAACTATCCCGTGAATGACAAGGGGCGCATCGGCTTCAAGATGAATTACGTGTACGTGAAGCGCGTGGTGGCCTTGCCGGGCGACACGATATCTTTCGTGCACAGCCGTCCGGTGAATAGCCATTATGAGGGCGTGTTGGGGCTTCCGGAGGCGCAACGGCGATTGGAGGAAACGCCGGACAGCCTGATACCTTGGTACGCGATGCGCAACATCTTGGTGGAGACGGCTGTATTGGGTTATACCATCAAGGACATCCCGCCGGTGTACGTGCCCCGTCGGGGCGACATCCTGCGGATGGACGACTGGCGCAAGGCGGAAATCTACCGCCGGGCGATAGAGTGGGAGACGGGGCGTGCGTTGGCATGGGACGGTGAGCGCAGTGCCTGTCGGACGGTCGGCCTTTGCCGTACTACCGTTTCCGCAAGAATTATTATTTCGTATGCGGCGACATGGCCTACGGTTCGAAGGATTCCCGTTACTGGGGCTTCGTTCCGGAGGAATACATCGTGGGCGTGGTGGATCGTGTGGTGGAGTCGCACCATCCCTTGACGGGGCGCGAACGGAGGGAACGCCGCGGACTAAACCTGACGAACAATGAATAAGGAACAATATACATATATAATAAGGTATGGCGTGGCGGCGGCAGCGGTGGCGGCGTTGTGCGCCCCTGTCGTGTGGCGGACGGAGGCGATGCCTTCCGTGTCGGACGTTTGGGGCTATCGGGTGGTGGCGGCTTTGGCCGTCTTGGCCTTGACGGCCGTATGCTTGGAACAGCGGTTGCCGCGTCTGCATTGGGCGGACGGCGTGGTCTTGTTTTGGTGGGTCTGCGTTTCGCTGAACTATGTGTTTGTGTCGCCCTATCCGGCGGCGGAGGCCTATGGCAAGGCCATGGCCTTGGGAGTGGCTTACGTAGCCTTGCGGTTGGTTATTCCTTTTTGCGGCAGGGCTTTTACCCGGCTTTGGTGGGTCGGACTGTGTGCGGCGGGCGGCTATGAGCTTTGGACGGGTTTCATGCAGTTGGCGGGTCGGGAGGCATCCCGGCATCATTTGTTCGACGTGACGGGTACGTTTTTCAATCCCGGCCCGTATGCCATATTCGTGGCCGTGGTGCTGGCCGTCTCCGTAGCTTGGTGGTACAGGCATGGAGAGGCCTTTGCCGGGCGTGGCCGGTGGAGCCGGGTGGGGGCTTGGAGCGTGGCGGCTGTGGCGGTTTTTTGCTTTCCCGTACTGGTCGCCACGTGGAGCCGTGCGGCTTGGGTGGCTGTGGCGGTGGCTGCGACCTGCCTGCTGTGGAAGGCATATCGGCGGATGGTGTTTTGGGGGATGGGCGTGGCGGTGTGTGCAGGCGTGGCGGCTTACTTCCTGAAACAAGGGTCGGCAGATGGACGCCTGCTGATGACGATGGTGGCCGGACGGGCTTGGGTCGGGGAATGGCTTTGCGGGCACGGGCTTGGCGGCTATGCGCAGGCCTACGGTGCGGCACAGGAGGCTTTCTTCGCCGCACGTCCCGGTTCGCCGCTGTCGGTGGTGGCCGGTAGTCCGGAATATGCCTTCAACGGCGTGTTGGGCGTGGGCATGGAACAGGGCGTGTTAGGGGCCGTTCCGGCCTTGGTGTTGGGCTTGTGGAGCTTGGCGGTGTTGTGCAGGCGTGGTGAGGTCTCGGCCTACGGCTGGTTGGTCTTGTTGGTCTCTTCCCTGTTTTCCTATCCTTTCTCTTTGTGGCCGTTTCTGTCGTTGGCTGTGGCTTGGGTGGCCTTGGCGGTATCGCTCGAGGCAGGAACGGCGGAAGTGCGGTGGTGGAAAAGGACGGCCGTGTGGCCTGTGGTGGCCGTGGGCGGTTGGTGCGTGTGGAACCTGTCGGACGATACGGCCCGGCGCGTGGAGGCATACGAGGAGTTCCGCCGCGTGTGTGGCATTCAGGATGTGGCATTTTTGGAGGATTACCGCAAAAAGTATGAGGATTTGAAAGCTTATCCGGATTTTTTGTTTACCTTTGGTACTGCGTTGCGGGAGGCCGGGCGTTACAACGAAAGCAATGCAATGCTGCGTCAGGGCACAAGGGTAAGTTGTGACCCCGTGTTTTACACACTGATGGGGAACAACTACCGGGATTTGGGTGCTGTGGCGGAGGCTGAATCGGCTTACCGGAAGGCTTTCGGGATGTTGCCGGGGCGCATGTATCCGCTCTATCGATTGATGAAACTTTATGAAGCGGAAGGACAAATGCGCAAGGCGGAGGAGATGGCCCGGCAAATCATTGCTTTCAGGCCGAAGGTGGATTCTCCGGCGGTGCGGGAGATGAAAAACGAAGCGAAGAAGTTAACAAAAAGATAATAGGTATACCATGAAAAGCGAAATAGGAAAATATTTGCGTGGTGCTTGGTGGTGCTTGTGGGTGGCTGTCGTGCCGGTAGGGGCGCAACAGGTGCGTAAACTGTCGTTGACGGAAGCCATAGAAATAGCCAAACGGGATTCGTATGCGGCGCAGGTGGCTCGCTACAGTTTCTTGGGACAGTACTGGAACTACCGTTCTTACCGGGCGGAACTGCTGCCCTCGTTGAACCTTTCGGGCGGGGTGATGAACTTCGACCGCTCTATCGTGGAGGCCCGCGACCCGGACACGGGGCGTATCTCTTATGTGGACAACAACTCGCTCTCGAACGACCTGACTTTGTCCGTGGACCAGAACATCCCGTTTCTGGGCGGTACGCTGTCGTTGCAGTCGTCACTCTCGCGGCTGGACCAGTTCAACTACGATTTGCAGACGTATAACACGGTGCCTCTCATCCTGAATTATACGCAGCCCATCAGGGCTTACAATGCCCTGAAGTGGCGGAAGAAGACGGCGCCGCTACAATACGAGAATGCGCAGAGGGCTTATCTGGAAACGATGCAGGACATCACCATCAACGTGACGAACCTGTTCTTTACGGTGCTTTCGGCGCAGGAAAATTACCGCCAAAGCGTGGCGGACTACGAGGATCGGAAACATCTTTTCGAGATTGCCAAGAAGAGGCTGGACTTGGGGACGACCACAAAAAGCGAGGTGTTGCAGATGGAACTTTCGTTGCTGAACGCCAAGATGAGCGTGAACAGCACGAACCTCACGCTGAGAACCCAGTTGTTCAGCCTGTTTTCTTATTTGCGCATTGTGGACTACGGGGACATAGAACTGTTGCCACCTTATTACATGCCGGAAATCGAGATGAACGCCGAACAGGTGCTCGACAAGGCATGGACGGGGTCGTCGCATTCGATCGAACAACAGTTGAACCTGTTGGAGTCGCAGCGGGCGTTGGCCGAGGCGAAGGCCAACAGGGGCTTGCAGGTGGAGTTTCGCGGAAGGCTCGGACTGAGCCAGTCAGCGAATGAGTTGCCTGCCGCCTACCGCCGCCTGAAAGACTATGAGACGGTGGGGCTTACGATGACCATTCCGATTTACGACTGGGGCATGGGCCGGGGAAAGGTGCGCATGGCCAAGACGGACGTGGAAATCACCAAGACCCAGATAGAACAGGCTAACATCGAATTTGCGCACGACGTGCGGACGAAGGTGTTGCAGTTCAATAACCAGGCCGAACAGTGCAAGACTTCACTCCGGGCGCAGGACATAGCCGCCGAACGTTACGACATCATGAAGAAGCGGTTCGAGAACGGGTCGGTGACGGTGACGGAACTGAACACGGCACAAGAGGAGTTTGAAAGCGCACAGCACCAGTACATCAGCCAACTGCAACAGTTCTGGACGGACTATTACGGCATACAGAAACTGACGCTGTACGACTTTATCCGCAAGGAGAACATCGGGGTGAACTTTAATGATTTGGTAAATTAACGACAGACAGATATGAAACGGATTACGGGAATAAGCCTCGTGGTGTGGGCCGTCTGGGGAGCCGTGTGCGGCTGCAAGGACACGGACGGACAAGACGAAGAAAAGGAACAGGCCATGGAGGGCGCGGTGCAGAAACTGAACGAGAATTATGTGGATACGATGATGTTGCACAAGGTGGTGTTCAACAAGCAAATCAAGTGCAACGGCAAGTTGAGGGCGGCGGCCAAAAGCGAACTGGCCATGCCGGCTACCGGACTGTTGCATGCCATTCATGTGAAGAACGGCTCTTTGGTGAAGAAGGGGGCGTTGCTGGCTTCGGTGGACGACCGTGAAGCCCGACGGGAACTGGCCAAGGCCGAACAGGAGATGGAGAAGGCGGAAGTGGAACTGGTGGACAAACTTATCGGACAGGGATATGACGAGACGATGGCCGACGTGCCGGAAGCGATTCTCAAGAGGGCCAAAGTGACTTCGGGCTATACGTCGGCGGAGTATGCCTTGCAGACGGCCCGGCTCAATCTGGAGCGGTGCAACCTCTATGCTCCTTTCGCAGGGCGTGTGGCCGATATGGACTGCAAACTTTACCAACAGCCGAAGGAGAAGTTCTGCACGTTGATAGACGACACTTGGTTCGACGTGGAGTTCAGTATCTTAGAGGCCGAATTGCAGTCGGTGAGCATCGGGCAGAAGGTCGTCGTGTCTCCTTTCGTGGACGAAAACGAGGAGTTCACGGGGAAGGTGACGGAGGTGAATCCGTCCATCGACGAGAAGGGGCAGGTGAAAATCCGGGCAAGAATCAGGAACCGGGGCAATGTGTTGATGGAGGGGATGAACGTGAAGGTCGTCATCGAGAAGGAGGTGCCGGATATGTTTGTCGTACCCAAGGACGCGGTGGTGATGCGTGACGGTTTCCATGTGCTCTTCCGGTTGGAGGAGGGACGCGCCGTGTGGACTTACGTGGATGTGGTGTATTCCAATATCAGCCAGTATGCCGTGACTGGCAATGCGCGGAAGGAGACGAAGATAGAGGACGGCGACGTGGTGATCACGTCGGGCAACCTGAACTTGGCCGACGGGACGGAGGTCATCCCTCGCGCGAGGAGAGAAAAGAAGATGGACTAAGGAAAGGAGACTGCCATGATTGTACGCAATTTGATTCACCGGCCCATTGCCGTGACGATGTGCCTGATCGCATTGATCGCCATCGGGTGTATCTCTTTCAAGTATATACCGGTGTCGCTGATGCCGGACATCGACATCCCGCAGATTACGGTGCAGGTGTCTTATCCCGGAGCGTCGGTGCACGAGGTGGATGCCGAAGTGGTGGCTCCGTTGCGCAGCCAGTTGATGCAGGTGGCCGGGCTGAAGGACATCCACAGCGAATCGAGGATGGACGCGGGTTCCATCTTCATGGAGTTCGAGCCGGGAAGCAATATCGACCTGATATTCATCGAGGTGAACGAGAAGATAGACCGGGCGATGAACCGTATGCCGAAGGAGTTGGAACGTCCCAAGGTGGTCAAGGCCAGTGCCATGGACATCCCGGCCTTTTATCTGGACTTGTCGTTGAAAAACGAGGGGGGCGGGAAAGACGGCAGCTTGCCGAAGGCCGGTATGAAGTTTACCCAACTGGGCGAGTTTGCAAGGAACATCGTGAGCAAGCGCATCGAACAGTTGCCGCAGACGGCCATGGTGGATATATCCGGTACGACGGGAGCGGAAATCATTTGCATCCCGGATGAAGCGAAACTTTTGTCGATGGGGCTGGATATGGAAACCTTGTCCAAGGCCATCCAGTCGAACAATATCACACTCGGGGCGCTTTCCGTCGTAGACGGGTTGTACCGTTACAACATCCATTTCGATTCGCAGTTGCTGAATCGGGAGGACATTGAGAATGTGTATATCAACCACGAAGGCCGTCTGGTGCAGTTGAAAGACTTGTGCCGTGTGGAAGAAAAACTGGCATCGCGGGCAGGACTGGTGCGCCACGACGGGAAGAATGCCGTGACGATGGCCGTCATCAAACAGAACGACGCGCAGATGGAAGATTTGCAGGAGAGCATCGAGGGGCTGGTGGAAGACCTGAGGAAGGAATATCCGGATATCAGTTTCGACCTGACGCGCGACCAGACCCGACTGCTGACGTACTCCATAGACAATCTGGAACAGAACCTGTACGTGGGGGCGGTGTTGGCCTGTCTGGTGCTTTTCCTTTTCATGAAAGACTGGCGGTTGCCGCTGTTGATTATCATCACCATCCCCTTGACGCTGATTGTGACGCTGCTCAGCTTTCATTTGTTAGACATCTCTCTGAACATCATCTCCCTGTCGGGACTGATTCTCGGTGTGGGAATGATTGTGGACAACTCCATCATCGTCATCGACAACGTGATGCAGCGGTGGCGGCAGGGGATGCCGCTTGCGGATGCCCTCGTGAAAGGAACGAACGAGGTGTTCACCCCGATGTTGAGTTCGGTGTTGACCACCTGTTCGGTGTTTGTCCCGTTGATTTTCCTGAGCGGCATCGCCGGTGCCTTGTTTTACGACCAGGCGATGGGCGTCACGATAGCCTTGTTCGCCTCGCTTTTCGTGGCGGTGTTGGTCATTCCGGTGTATTTCATGGTGTTGTACCGGAAAAGAAAAACATGTCCGGAAGGAGAGGTGCTCGACCGTAAGTTCCATTTTAATTTTTATGCTCCCTACGAACGCGGTATCAAATGGGTTTTACGGAATCCGGTGAAGAGCGTGACGGCTTTTTGTCTGGCTATCCCGGCCATCTTCCTTATCTATAAAGGGCTGGAGAAAGAACGTCTTCCTTATATGGAGCATAACGATGCGCTGATGAAAATAGACTGGAACGCGGGTATTTCGGTGGAGGAGAACGATGTCCGTGTGGGGGATGTGTTGAAGCAGGTGGACGGACTGGTGCAGACTTCTACGGCGATGGTCGGCGTGCAGGATTTCGTGCTGTCCCATACCGAAGACCTTACCACGTCCGAAGCTGTGGTCTACTTTCAGGCGGAGGACGGGGAAACCTTGCGGCAGGCGCAGGAGAAGATAAGAAACTACATGGCGGAACACTATCCGCACGGCACGGTGGAGTTCGGCGCGTCCGGCAATATTTTCGATTTGATATTCTCCAATGACGATGCGGACTTGGAGATACGTTTGCAGCGTCAGGGCGGAGGACGTCCCGACGTGCAGGAAGCCCGGGCTTTTCTGGACACTTTGTCGCACCGTTTTCTCGAGGTGGCGGTGCAGCCGGTCGTTTCCGAACGCAACATACAATACGTGGCCGACACGGAGCAGATGGCGGTGTACCATGTGTCGTATGCCGCTTTACAGGCCCGGTTGAGGATGTTGGTGAGCCAGAATGAGGTGTATGCCATCAATGAGGGTGCCCGTTCGTTACCCGTCATTATCGGCGAACGCAGTATGGACAGCCGTAAATTGTTGCAGTACACCGTGCGCAACGATGACGGGGTGGACATACCTTTGAGCTACCTGATACGGGAAACGCAGGGCGAGGACTTCAAACGGCTGTATTCCGGAAACGGCGGGGATTATTATCCCGTGAAGATTACGGCGGACGACCGTACGGTGGAGAGCATCGTGGATTTCACGGAACGGTTCGTGAAGGCCGACCCGCGCTATTCGGCATCGTTTACGGGCAATTATTATTCCAGCCGGGAGATGATAGGCGAACTGGTGCTGGTGTTGAGCGTGGCTGTGGCATTGCTGTATTTCATCTTGGCCGCGCAGTTCGAAAGCATCGTACAACCGTTGGTCATCCTGTCGGAAATCGTAATCGATGTGTTCTGGGTGTTCCTTGTCCTGTGGCTGTTGGGCGAGTCGCTGAATATCATGTCTATGATAGGTATCGTGGTGATGAGCGGTATCATTATCAACGACTCTATCCTGAAAGTGGATACGATGAACCGGTTGAGGCGGGAGGGGATGCCCCTCGTTACGGCCATCTGGCGCGGCGGGCACAGTCGTTTGCGCCCCATTGTCATGACTTCGCTCACGACTATTCTGGCCATTCTTCCTTTCCTGAGCCGGGGCGATATGGGATCAGCCTTGCAATACCCGTTGTCGTTGACCCTGATTGTCGGTATGGTGGCCGGCACGTTGGTCAGCCTGTTCTTCATACCGTTGGTGTATTACCTTATATATAGAAGAAGGGGATAAGGCTTATGCAAGAGAAAACTCACATACTGGATCGCGTATCGTCGTTCAGCCTGTTGCTCACGATGATTATACTGATGATTATCGGGGCTGCCCTGATTCCGTTGGTAGACGTGGGTTCGTCCCCCAAGCCGCGCCAGGGCAAGACGCTGACGATAAGCTATGGATGGAGGAACGCCTCGCCCAAGGTGGTGGAGCAGGAGGTGACGTCGAAGATAGAAGGGTTGGTCTCGGCGGTGAAAGGCGTAGCCGAAGTCTCGTCGGAGTCTTATTTCGGTTCGGGGCGGGTTACGGTCGTGCTGAAGAAAGAAGCCGACGTGTCCGCCGTGAAGTTCGAGATTTCGTCGCTCTTGAAGCAGGTGCGGAAGAAATTGCCCGAAGAGGTTTCTTATCCAGAACTGACGGGTGGGGAAGTGGTAAATGACGGTGCCCCGCAGAAAGAAAGTCCTGTGAAGCATCTGTTGACCTATCAGGTGAATTCCAACCTGAAAGGCGAACAGATAAAAGAGTATGTGGAGAAAAACGTCGAACCGGTGGTACGGGCATGGGAAGAGGTGAAGAGCGTGGACGTGACCGGCGGGACCTCCAAATATATGGAGATTACGTACGACCCCCTCATCGTGGCGAACTACGGCCTGACGGTAGCAGACGTGGAGGACGGCATCAAAAGTTTTATCGGGAAGTCGGATATCGTGGGCGATGTGATGTACAGGGATGAAGACGGGGAGCAAAGCCGTGTCACCCTTTACCTGAAGACCTCGAGGTTTGCCCGCCAGATAGGCGAGATGCCCCTGAAGACCGTGGACGGGAAGATTATCTATCTGAACGACTTGGCCACCTTCGAATACCGGGACCGGCTGCCGGGCAGTTACTACCGCGTAAACGGGCTGAACACCATCTACATGAACATCGTCGTGGATGCCGATGCCAACGAGATAGAGTTGTCGCGCCAGTTGCGTGCGAAAATAGAGGAATTGAAACCCCGTTTGCGCGACGGCATGTATCTGACTTTGACGTACGACGCAGCCAAGGAGAAACAGTCGGAACTGGAAAAGCTGATTACGCGCACGTTGATGTCGTTGGCCATCCTGTTGGTGTTCGTCTGGTTGGTCCGCCGTAACTGGAAGTATCTGTCGATTATCGCCATCACGTTGGCCGCCAACGTCCTGATAGCCGTCATGGCTTACTATGTGTTCGACATGCGTCTGCATACCTTTTCGTTGGCCGGCATCACGGTGTCGTTGGGACTGATTATCGACGCGGCCATTGTGATGGTGGACCATTACAGTTACTACCACAACCGGAAAGCGTTTTTGGCCATACTGGCCGCCTTGCTTACCACAATAGGGTCGTTGGTGGTGGTGTTCTTCATGCCGGAGTATATCCAGCGCGACCTGTACGACTTCTCTTGGATTATCATCATTAACCTGACGGTGGCGCTTGTTGTGGCCTTGTTCTTCGTGCCGGCTTTGGTCAAACAGTTTCATTACAGCAGCCGCATGCCGATAAAACGTTTGTGGCGTTCCAAGCGGGTGATGGCCTGGACGCGCTTTTACCGCAAATACATCGCTTTCACGCAGAAACGCAAGTGGATATACTATGTCCTGTTGGTGTTGGCTTTCGGGATACCGTTCCATGCCCTTCCAGACCGGTGGGACAAGGAGAAGGTGTATTACCAGAGCGAGGAGGAAGAAGCGTCGCCGTGGTATGAAAGGGCGTACAATGCCACATTTGGCACCCGTTTTTTCCAGACCGAGCTGAAAGAACCGTTGAGCAAGGTGTTCGGAGGAACCATGCGTCTCTTTGCGCAGTCGTTGGACGAGAATACGTATGCCAAAGAGGAAGAGGAGATGAAACTCCACATCCGTGCTCAAATGCCTTTGGGCGGAAGTGTGCACGAATTGAACGAGAAGGTGCAGATTCTGGAGAACTTCTTGGTCGGGTTCAAGGAAATCAAGCGGTTCGAGAGCCGCGTGGAATGGTGGGGGGCCAACCTGACCGTGGAATTCAAGGATGAATACCGCGACACTTCTTTCCCTTACGTCTTGGAGAGCAAGGTCATCGGCAAGGTCATTTCCATCGGCGGGGCGGATTGGAGCACTTACGGCGTGAGCGAGCGGGGTTTCAGTAATTCGCTGAACCTGCAATACCGGTCGAACCGGATCGAGATTGCCGGGTACAATTATAATGCCTTGTACCGGTACGCGGAGGACATTTGTGCCCGTTTGAAGCAGAACCACCGCGTGATGGACATCATTATCGAAACGCCGGGGCATGAGCGGCAGGAAGATGAACTGTACATGGTCTATACGCCGCAGAACTTTGCCTTGTACGGACAATCGGCGGCGGCCATGCACGGCACGTTGCGCGAGTTGCTTTCGGGAGTGGACGTGGGGCGTTACGAGGACGAGTTTATCCGGACCGACATCTACCTGCGTTCGTTGCAATCCGACCGTTTCAATGTGTGGGATTTGGAGCATACCCATGTCAAGACGTCCGAAGGAGACGTGTGGCTTCCGCCTTTTATGGACATGAACCTGCGGGAGGCCAAGAACTGCATTCCCAAAAAGAACCAGGAATATGTGTTGCGTGTGGCTTTCAACGTGTTGGGTTCGTACAACTACACGGCCAAATACATAGAGGAAGTGACGGATGAGTTCAACGACCGCTTCCCGGTGGGGTACCGTTGCCTGAACAACACGCCGAACTGGTATCAGGACGAAGGCACGCAGTATTGGCTGATATTAGTCATTGTGTTGATTATCTACTTCATGTGTTCCATACTTTTCGAGTCGTTCCGGTTGCCTTTCGTCATCATCACTTTGATTCCGGTGTCCTTCATCGGCACGTTCCTGACGTTCTACTTTTCCGGAGTGAAGTTCGGGACGGGCGGTTTCGCCTCGTTGGTCCTGCTGAGCGGACTGGTGGTGAATGCCGGTATTTACATCATCAACGAGTACAACAACCAAACGGCGGCCTGCAAGGCGCAGGCGTTGCCTCGTGTGAATTTGTACGTCAAGGCTTACAACCACAAGATTATTCCGGTGTTCCTGACCACGCTTTCCACCGTTTTGGGCTTGGTGCCGTTCCTCATAGACGGACAGGAGGAAGCTTTCTGGTTTTCTTTCGCCATTGGCACGTCGGGCGGCCTGCTGTTTTCCATCCTGGCCCTGATATTCGTCATGCCCATCTTCATGCCTTTGAAGAAGGCTGCTTCCGGTTTCGTGCGGCATACGCGGACGGTGTCATGCTGAACATCTCTTTGAAGTAGGAAGAGAAGTAGCGCGGGGTGTTGAAACCTACCATCCATGAAATTTCCTGTACGGAATATTGGCCGCTTTCCAACAATCGGGCGGCGCGTTTCAACCGGATGGAACGCATGAACTCCGTGGGTGTCTGCCCCGCTATGGCCTGCATCTTCCTGTAGAGTGAGGAGCGTTCTAATCCCATGTCGGTACTGAGGGCTTCCACGTTGTATTCGGTGTTGTCCATGTTCTTTTCGATGCATTCCAATGCCTTTTGTATCAGTTTCTCGTCCAGACTGGTAATCGTGATTTCCTTGGGGTTGATGTGCGTGCCTTTCCGGAACGAAGCCAACCGTCGCTCGCGTTGTTCCAAAAGCTGACGGATGCGGCTGTGCAACACGTCGATGTCGAACGGTTTGGCGATAAACGAGTCGGCACCGGCTTCGTATGCCCCGCTCCGGCTTTCGGAGGAGTTTTTGGCCGTGAGCAGGATGAACGGGATGTGGCAGCACTGCACGTCGTCCTTGACCGCACGGCAGAAGGCGTAGCCGTCCATGTGCGGCATCATCACGTCGCTGATGATGAGGTCGGGACCGTATTCCCGTGCCATGGCCAGTCCCTCCTGCCCGTCGACGGCGGTGAGCACGGTGAAGTCTTGTCCGAGAAGGTCTTTCATGAACGTGCGGAATTGCTCGTTGTCTTCGGCCACTAAGACGGTGACTTTGTTTCCTTCGGGCACGGGGGATTCGGTTGCTTTCTCCGTGTCGGGAAGCGTGCTTCCGATGGCGGCTTGGGAATCGGAGGCGGCGGTTTGCGGCGGTTGGGCAGGCAGCAGCAGCGTGAAGCGCGTGCCTTTTCCTGGTGTGCTTTCCTCCGTGATTTCTCCTTTGTGCAAGTCCATATAACCTTTGACCAGGTGCAGTCCGATACCGCTGCCGGTATTCACAGGATGGCTTTGTGTGCCTTCGCTTTGGTAGAAACGCACGAAAATATTTTTCAGGTCCTCGGCCGGGATGCCTATGCCGGTGTCGCTGACGGTGATGTGGATGCCGTTAGGACCTTCGCCTCCGGGGAAGATTTCCTGCCATCCCGCCTGTACGGTGATGAAACCGCCTTCGGGGGTGAACTTCATGGCGTTGGAAAGCAGGTTGTTCAGCACGCGTGTCATCTTTTCGGCATCCAGACGGAACAGGTCTTCCTGCCCGAAAGCACACTCGCAGGACAATCCGATGTGCTGTTCGTGGGCGAGTGAGCCGAAATGGTTCACGTTGTCTTCGATGAACGGTTTGATTTGCACGGTCGACAGTTTCAGTTGTTCGCCATTCTGTTCTAGACGGCGGAAGTCGAGCAACTGGTTGACGAGCCGGAGCAAGTCGCGGGCGTTACCGAGTATCTTTTCCAGTTCGCTTTTGAGGGCGGAGTCTCCGGCTTTGCGGATGAGCAGTTCGAGCGGGGTGATGATGAGTGCGAGCGGCGTGCGCAACTCGTGGCTGATGTTGGTGAAGAAGCGGAATTTGAGTTCGTCGAGATGCTGCTCCTTCTGCCGTTTCAGGTTTTCCTGTTCAGCCATCATGCGCGAACGCTTGTCGGCGATGTATAGTTCGATGATGTAGTAGAGGAGTGCCAGCGCGGCGATGAGGTAAATGGCGTAAGCCCACCAAGTCTTCCACAAAGGTGGCTCTACCGTGATTTGCCATTCGGCGGCGGATCCCCACGGTGTGCTTCCCATGGCGGCTTGTACCTGAAGCGTGTACGTTCCGGGCGTGAGGGAGGTGTAGCTGGCCGTGCAGATACCTGTCGGTTCCGAAGTGAGATTCCATGTTTTGTCCACCCCTTCCAGCCGGTAACGGTAGTGCGTGTGTTGGGGCGTGTCGTAATCCAAGGCGGAAAATTTCATTTCGATGAAATTCTCGTTGTGTTTCAGGTACAGGTGGCGGGTGTAGGACAGCCCTTCCGGAAGTAGTTGGCGGTCGCGGAACGTGCCTTCGTTGTTGATGGGATGGTTCATGACGCGCAGGCCGACGAGTGTCGGCCTCAGGTTCTCGTGCCCGTAGTCCGTGGCTTGGGGGGCAATGTCGGTGATGCCGTTCAGTCCGCCCACATATACATGCTCGTCCGGCATGGCGGTGATGGACTGTTCCATCATTTCCCCGTATTGCACGCCGTCTTTTCCGTCTAACCGTGCGATGGAAAAGGTGCCGTCTGCGTTCCGGTTTATTCTCCCGATGCCGTTTGAAGTCGATACCCACAGCTTCCCCTCGGCATCGGCGGTAATGCCTTGTATGCAGTTGTTCGGCAAGCCGTTTTCCGTGCTGAGCCGCAGGGTTTCCTTCGTGCGGAAGTCATGGCATATCAATCCGTTCTGCGTACCTATCCAGACGGATGTTCCTTCGGCGTATGCACAGTTGTATTTCGTGCTGTATCTTTCCCAAGGGACTATCCAAGCCAGACGTTGCAGTTTCCTCCGGGCAATCTCATATCCGAAGAGTCCGTTTTGTCCGCCGATGATGAGTTGGCCGGGTTTTATTTCTATGGCAAAGCTCATGGCACGGCTGCGGTTCAGTTCCGGAAAATCTTCATTGAGGCGCAAGGCTTGTCCTTTTTCCGGCCGACAAAGATACAGGTCTTTCAAATCCATACAAACCAAGATGCTACCATCGGAAAGGGGAAGGCTGAAACGGACCGTTTCGGACGGGAGACCCGGCAGCAGCGTCGGGTCTGCCCGCTCGACCCTATTGCCCTGTATTTTGTATAGTCCTTGCCGGGTGCTGCACCAGAATGCACCGTGCGGGTCTCTTTTGATGTCTGTACAATAGAGGTGACTGAATCCGGAGTGGAATGCTCGGTAGTTTTTGCGGGCCGTGTCGAACAGGTAGATGCCTTCCATCGTGCCGACCAGCAAGTGTCGGCCGTCGTACGGACAGAGGCTGCGAATCATCCGTCCTTCCTCGTGCGCCACCTCCTCGTTGATATAGTATTCCATGTATTTTCCAGGAGGGACGGCCCGCAAGATTCCGGAACTGCTCAACCCTAACCATAGCCCTTGCCGGTCGTCGACGAGGACTGACATGATGAAGTCCGTTACGGATTCGTTTCCGGTCAGTTCCAGACGGTGGGTTTCTTGTA
>OOAJ01000867.1_pt1 | contig 16922 bp, 10 predicted proteins | sample 1671241 | NCBI WGS metagenome assembly OOAJ01 (sample SAMN06348136, study PRJEB24527) | human gut metagenome | biome: human gut; feature: ankylosing spondylitis patient; material: feces | host: Homo sapiens | place: China | collected 2015-10
ACAGTCCACAGGACTGTTTTCTTAACGCTCGCCTTCAAGTCCCGTCATCGCTTGCCGGTAAAATAAAAGAACAACTAACACAAGTGTTAGTTGTTCTTTTATGGTGCGAGTGACGGGACTTGAACCCGTACGTCGTGAAACACACGCCCCTCAAACGTGCCTGTCTGCCTATTCCAGCACACTCGCAAATATTTATATTTTGTATTGATTTTGTTTTCTCTCAATCAACGAGTGTTATTATACCACCAAAAATTACAAATGTCAACACTTTTTTTTGAAAAAAATATCTTTCAAATATAAAAAATTTGCAATTTTCTTTTTTATGTGTTATAATTAAAGAGTTGTGATGTTTTATACTGCGAAAAAATAACAGAAAAAGATATCAAAGGAGAAAATATGAGTAAAAGAATTTGTAAATTTATTTCTTGTGTTCTTGTTGCAACTTTCTTTATGAGCTTTTGTGCTGTTTCTGCATTTGCGGCAGGAAATAATTATGACTTAAACGGTGACGGCAAAGTTTCGGTATCGGATGTAACAGCCTTGCAAATTCGCCTTTCGGGAGATATGAGCAACTGGAACGATGAGTACGAAAAGAGAGCCGATGTAGACGGTGACGGATATGTAAATATTAATGATGCTACCGCATTGCAAAATATCCTTATGAACGCTGCAAGCGGCGGTACAAGCAGTGGTGCAAATGCCGCAAATTCGTTTTTGATAAAACTTCCGTCAAATAAAATTGACAGTAGCTATCAGGGCAGAGCATATAAACTCACCGACAAAGAGAGAGCTTACATAGAAAAAATCGTAATGGGCGAGTTTGGCACTTCATACGCCGGCTCGGTGTTCATTGCTCAGTGCATTAGGGATGCGCTGGTTTACGGCTATTGCAAAGATCCTATGGATCTCAGAAAATCATCTGCCAACGGCGGTATGGGTTATGACGGATACAAAGAAAATGTAAACGATAATGTAAAGAACGCAGTTTCTTATGTTTTTGATAACGGCGGAAATGCAGTTCAGCACCGCATACTTGTAATGTGCACAAGTGAATATTATTACGGCTATCCGAATAATTGGCACTCAACGCAGAACTTTATTACTCAGTATGAGAATATTCTGTTTTTTGATTATTGGAATTAACCGTATAATTAAAGTATCACAAACTAAATAGTATATCTAACAAGCGGCAGAAATTTTATCTGTCGCTTTTTTATGATTAAATTTTCAAAATTCAGTTCTACCCTTTCGTTTCGTGACGGAAAGATTTACTGCCGTACCTTGTTGCCCGACCGATAATCCACTAAACCATAATTTTTAGCATACAACCTTTATTATTTGATGATTGACTTTTTATAATTTATTTGCTATTATGTTTATCAATGGTTATTTTTTGTCAATTAATTATCATTTTGCAACAAAGGAGAAAATAATATGGGTCTTTTTGATAAATTTAAAAAGAAAAGTAAAGCAGAAGATTACAAAACAGAAGATTTCAAAGCTGAAGATTGCAAAGCTGAAGATTGCAAAGCTGAAAATTACAAAGCTGAAAATTACAAAGCTGAAAATTACATTGATGATATAACCTTTATCAGAGATATAAAGCATATTCAATCAGGGCCTTGGCATCAATATGATGTGCTTTTGGCAGCGCAGGGCTATGGATGGGATTATATGATTAGCTCGGCTGATTATATGGCAGCCGCTGACTTGGAAAATATATCACAAGTAACGAGCGGTTTTATTGACTCAGAAGATACCGATATTACAGAATTATACAAAAAGAGCAACTGCAAATGCAGTGAAACAGAAATATTAAAAACCGAAACCGCAAGTCTTTCCGTTGCCGGAATTAGCAAAACTTTAAAAGCACCAATGAAAATAGTATGGTTTAATCAAACGCAGGTTTTGAGATTTTTTACAATAGTTGATGACGAAACACTTATCAAAAAATATATTGAAACTGTTATTCGCCGCACTTTTGGAACAAACGATGCTATGAAATTGGCAAAACCTATTCCGAAACAGTAAATTTTATTATTTAGCATAATGCATTAGAAAAACATTTATAAAAGTTTGATCAACCTTTTCAAAGGTTGTGAGTGTGGGCAAAGCCCACAAATACTTTTTGCTACCGCAATTTAATGCACTAAACCATAATAGGGCTGACGCTTTGTCTGCCCTATTATTTTTGAAAAACCGCTAAACAGCACAACAGCCGGTGCAAAACGCATCGGCTGTTGTGTATGAAGAGATCAGAATAAATTATCTATATGAACAGACGCATTACCAACCAAACATTTGTGACCAAATAGAATTGTCGCCATTTGAATTGTTGCTGTCTGATGTAGGAGTTGTGCTCTTTTGTGAGCCGTTGGAAATCTTAGAATTGCTTACCGCAGGCACATATTCCTCAAGTACAAATGAAATGGTCTTGCTTGTGCCTCGGCGGCTAACTGTAAATGTTACGGTATCGCCTACCTCTGCTTTTTCAAGTGCGGTTGTAATATCATCCGATGTTGAAATATCGGTATCGTTTACCTTTGTTACAAGGTCACCTCTTGTAATGCCTGCTTTTTCGGCATTTGAGCCTGAATCAACAGAAAGCACATAACAGCCTGTTTGGTTTACGCCATAATAGAATGCTGTTTCATCAGAGGTAATATCTGTAAAATCCAAACCAAGGTCAACCTTGCCTGTTACATAGCCGTATTCCTTGAGGTCGCTGAGAATGTCGAGTACATTATTAATCGGGATAGCAAAAGCGATACCCTCAACCTCGGTTGCGCTCTGCTTTGCGTTTACAATACCTACAAGCTCGCCGTTTGCATTGAAAAGTCCGCCGCCTGAGTTACCCGGATTTACCTGAGCGTTTGTCTGCAAGAGTGTCATTTGAGTATTTTCAATAGTAACCTTTCTTGCAAGTGCTGAAATGATACCGTCTGTAACTGTACCGCCAAGCTCGCCGAGCGGATTGCCGATAGCAACTACATAGTCGCCTACTGCAAGTCTGCTGCTGTCGCCGAATGTTGCGGCTGAAAGACCTGTTGCATTGACCTTTAGCAATGCAATATCGTTGCTTGCATCACTGCCGATAATGGTTGCATCGTATTCAGTACCATCTCTGAGTCTTACCTTAACAGAGTTTGCTCCGTCAATTACATGGTTATTTGTAAGAATGTAACCGTCCTGAGAAATGATAACACCCGAGCCTGCGCCCTGCTGAACATACTGCTGTGCGAACGAGCCTGTTACAACGCTTTCGGTTGAAATCTCTACAACGCTGTCGGCTGTCTTTTTAACAATTTCAGAGGTTGAGTTTGCGGTTGAAGTGCTTGAGGCTGTTGTAGTGTTGCCATTGCTGCTTGTTTTGGTAATATTCAAACTGCCGCTTGTTGTGGTGTTCATTTTATTTGCAAAATAACCGCCGCCAAAACCAAGTCCGCAAGAGAATACCATTGTAGCTGCAAGAGCAATGGCAATGGCGCCTCTTGAAACAGGCTTTCTCGGCTTTTTAGGCTTTTTCACCTTGTGCGGCTTTGCGTTTGCCGAATGATTAGGTGCTGCACCGTACGGCTGAGAATTATATACATTCTGCGACTGCTGATTCTGAGCGGAATAGGTATTTTGCTGATAATTATCATAAGTGTTTGTGTTTGGATTATGGTAATTATTGCTGTATCCTGTTTCTGCGCTCTGTGACGAATAGCTTTGCTGTGACGAATACTGTGTCGGCTCATTGTATCTGTTAGGATTATGAGATGCGTCTTTATTGTTGCCGTTTACATATGAATAATGGTATTCATTACCGCTTGCGCTGTTGTCTGATTTTTCGCAGTTCCACTCATAAGATGCCTCGGCATTGTCTGCTGATTTCTCCTGTGGAGTTTCTGAATTTGTGTTTTCAGTATTACCTGAATAGATGTCGTCGAATTCATTTGGATTTTTATTATCAAGCATTATTTTGTCCTCCTTTAATGCTGTGTCTTTCGTATTTCTTACGATGTATATATAATAATTTTACCAAGTGAAAACTATATGAACTCGTTTTGAAATGAATATGAAATAAATTGAAATAACAATGAAACCCGTTTCACATTCTATTCTAAAAGGTTCTTTATTAAAAGTCGGGCGGATAAAGTTTAGTTTAATAAATTTAAAATTTAGGTCAACCCTTTTTAAAGGGTTGCGGGTTTGGGCAGAGCCCATAAAATGATAAAAATACACTGATTTTAAATAAAAGTAAATAGTTGAAATTATATCATAGAATAACTAAATCTCAGACTGCTCAAAACTTTAGCAGAAAACAAAAGTCAAGACCAATGAGGGGCAGAAAGTTAGAAAGTCACACTTGAGCATAAGTAGAGAAAAGATATTTTAAAGGACACAAGAGCTTGCGTGTGTTGCTGATTTGCCCTTGAAAAGTGGCAAATCAGTAGTTATAGTAGCGTGGCTTTTTCTTGTTGCTTTCGCTTTTTAAGGCTTTCGCTATTATGTTCCAGCCGCCAAACGGGCAAGCCGTTTGGCTGTCAGACCTTGCATAAAAAGAAAGCGTTTGTGGGCGTTGCCCACACCCACAACCTTTGAAAAGGTTGACCAAACTTCTAACTTCGGGACGGAAACATTTTCTTTTGCCGTGCTTTCTTGCCCGACCAAAAAAATTGTTAAACCTTTATTATAATCTTGCCCCACTATTCAGAACAGAACTTTCTAAAAATGCCGAACAGTCACTGCGACCGTTCGGCATTGCGTTTTTATATTACTATTATATATGTATAGAAGATTATTATGCTATGCCTCGCTCTCGATTTTTTCATCGGCAGGCTTTTCGTAATACTCTACTATACGCTTTCTTACGGTTACTCCGTCATATTTCTTTTTAAAAGAAATCTTGCCTACAAACTTTCTTCCGCATCTTTTGCACAAGAACGGCGCAACAAAGCTTTTATTCTTGACTTTCCAATTAGATTGCCTTGCAGCCTGTCTGCCGCACTCATCACAATTAAAGCGCATACTGCGTTTGTCAATCTCCGGATTATTAATATCTGTAATAAAATGATTTTTATACAGCAGTCTGTCGTAAAAATCGTGAGAGGTTGCGTCTGTAATAAAGCTGTCTATCGGGTAATCGTCTATAAGATGTTTCATACACTTTAGTGTAAGCTCGGCATCGGCATACGCTCTGTGCTGTTCTTCAACATCAAAGTTTATGGCGAGCATATCGGCACACACCGAAAGTCCGAGCTGTGACGATTTATCATTAACAGAAAGGCATTTCTCGCAGTAATCCTGCACATTGCAATAGCTTGTAAGAAATGGCAGTTCAGGCTTATGTGCATAGTACATATAGTTTTCAATCAATGCGAGAATATCGCTTGTGCCCCATGTTACCAATACGGACTCGCCGCAGAACTTTTTAAATTCAGAAACGGCGTGCATAAAAGTATGACCGTTTTCTCTTAATTCCTCGTTGGTAATCTTTGTCAGCTTTTTTACCTTTGAGCAAAGTTTTTTGCCAATCTGTGGGGCAATCAGCATTTCAAATCTGTCTACAACTTCGAGATTATCATTTGTTTTTACCGCACCAAATTCAATTATCTCATTTACAAAACGTTGCTCCTTACTGCTGAACGAACCGTTCCATTCAAGATCTAATACTACAAAACTCATTATTTTTTACGGAAAGCCTGTTTCATTCTCTGTTCCTTTGAAAGAATACGCTTGCGCATACGGATATTCTCAGGAGTAACCTCTACAAGCTCATCATCAGCTATAAACTCAAGGCACTGCTCAAGTGAAAGGATTGACGGCGGTGTGAGCTTGAGTGCGTCATCAGAACCCGATGCACGAGTATTAGTGATGTGCTTTTTCTTACATACATTTACTGTAATGTCCTCTGACTTAGGGCTTGCGCCTACAATCATACCCTCATATACAGGAACGCCCGGGCCTACAAAAAGTCTGCCTCTCTCCTGTGCGGCATACAAACCGTATGTTACGGTTTCGCCTGTTTCAAAAGCGATGAGCGAACCCTGATGACGAGTTACGATTTCGCCCTTGTATGGCTCATAGCCGTCAAATACATGGTTCATAATACCGTTGCCGTTTGTGTCTGTAAGGAACTCAGGACGATAGCCCATAAGACCTCTTGACGGAATACGGAACTCAATGTGAGTTGAGCCGCCCTCACGAGTGCCCATATTGATAAGCTCTGCCTTTCTTGAACCGAGCTTTTCCATAACTGCGCCAACATAAGCGTCAGGCACTTCGATAATAAGCATTTCCATAGGCTCGTTTAACTTGCCGTCAATCATCTTTGTGATAACCTGCGGACGAGATACCTGAAATTCGTAATTCTGACGGCGCATTGTTTCAATAAGAATAGAAAGGTGAAGCTCGCCTCTGCCCGATACCTTAAATGTATCGGCGCTGTCGGTTTCCTCTACTCTCAACGCAACATTGGTTTCAATTTCCTTGAAAAGTCTGTCACGAAGATTTCTTGAAGTAACATACTTGCCCTCTCTGCCGGCAAACGGAGAGTTGTTTACAATAAAGTTCATTGATACGGTAGGCTCGTCAATCTTTACGAATGGGAGCTGTTCGATATTTTCGGGGTCGCAGATTGTTTCGCCGATATTAATATCCTGAATACCGCTCACGCAGATAAGGTCGCCCATTTCCGCTGTTTCGCTCTCTACTCTTTTAAGTCCCTCGTACTGGTAAATCTTGCCTATTCTTGCGTTCTTTGTTACATTGCCGTCTGTATGGCAAATTGCAACGCTCTGACCTGTTTTAACAGTGCCTCTTTCAACTCTGCCCACGCCGATTCTGCCAACGAACGGGTCTGAGTCAATGTTTGAAATAAGAATCTGAAGTCCGCCCTCGGCGTCACCCTGCGGAGCAGGAATTTCATTTACAATAGCCTCAAAAAGCGGTTTCATATCTGTACCCGGCTGATGTGGGTCAAGGCTTGCGTAGCCGTCACGACCCGACGCATATACAACAGGGAAATCAAGCTGGTCTTCGTCAGCGCCAAGCTCGATAAAGAGGTCTAAAACCTCGTCTACAACCTCTTCCGGTCTTGCACCCGGACGGTCAATTTTATTGAGTACAACCAAAGGCTTTTTGCCAAGTCCCAAAGCCTTTTTAAGAACAAATCTTGTCTGCGGCATACAGCCCTCGAAAGCGTCTACAAGAAGTACAACGCCGTCAACCATCATAAGGATACGCTCAACCTCGCCGCCAAAATCAGCATGACCGGGGGTATCAACGATGTTGATTTTAATACCGTTATACATAACCGCTGTGTTTTTAGAAAGAATTGTAATGCCTCTTTCTCTCTCAAGGTCGTTTGAGTCCATTACTCTTTCAGCCACAGCCTCGTTTGCTCTGAAAATACCGCTCTGCTTTAAGAGCTGGTCTACGAGAGTAGTTTTGCCATGGTCAACATGAGCGATAATCGCTATATTTCTTAAATTTTCTCTTGTTTCCATAAAATTATCCCCCTATTAAAATCTAAATTCAAATAGTCCTGCGCATACTTTTTTATTATATCACCATAAAACAGAAAATTCAATTTATTTTTGAAATTTAGCAACAGATAGTGCCAAAAATGCAAATTTTCGTATTTACATCCATTTTTACTTTACATAAAAAGAAAAATGTTATATAATAGATACTAATAATTGCCTTATAATTGGCAATTAATGTATACGGGTTATTGCTTTTATATTGCAAATACCACAAAAATACTTTTGCGGAGGTAATCAAATGGGCTACACAATTGCACAGAAAATTATTAAAGAGCATTTGGTTTGCGGCGAAATGGTTGTCGGCAACGACATCGGTTTGCGCATTGACCAGACTCTTACACAGGACGCAACAGGCACAATGGCTTACATAGAATACGAGGCTATGGGTATTCCGAGAGTCAAAACCGAAAAGAGCGTTGCATATATCGACCACAACACATTGCAGACAGGTTTTGAAAATGCCGATGACCACAGATTTATTCAGTCGGTATGCAAAAAGCACGGCATTTATTTTTCAAGACCGGGCAACGGTATTTGCCATCAGGTTCACCTTGAAAGATTCGGTAAGCCGGGCAAAACATTAATCGGTTCTGACAGCCACACTCCGACAGGCGGCGGTATCGGTATGCTTGCTATCGGTGCGGGCGGTCTTGATGTTGCTGTTGCTATGGGCGGCGGTGCATATTACATTACAATGCCGAAAATGGTTAGAGTTAATCTTACAGGCAAACTCAGCCCATGGGTTTCTGCAAAGGATATTATTCTTGCAGTATTAAGAGTTATGAGCGTTAAGGGCGGTGTCGGCAAAATCGTTGAGTACGGCGGTGAAGGCGTTAAAACACTTACAGTTCCTGAGCGTGCTACAATTACAAATATGGGTGCGGAGCTTGGCGCTACAACCTCTGTATTCCCTTCAGACGAAATCACAAGAGAATTTCTCAAGGCTCAGGGCAGAGAGGAAGACTACACAGAGCTTAGCGCTGACGCTGACGCAGTTTACGATGAGGTTATTGAAATCAACCTTTCGGAGCTTGAGCCGCTTGCTGCTTGTCCTCATTCACCGGACAATGTTAAGCCAATCAGCGAGCTTGAGGGCAAGAAGATTGACCAGGTATGTATCGGTTCATGCACAAACTCAAGCTACCTTGACCTTATGAGAGTTGCTCACATTTTAAAGGGCAAAACAGTTGCAGACGGCGTGTCGCTTGCTATTGCTCCGGGCAGTAAGCAGGTATTTAATATGCTTGCTATGAACGGCGCACTTGCAGATATGATTGCTGCCGGCGCAAGAATCCTTGAGAGTGCCTGCGGCCCATGTATCGGTATGGGACAGTCGCCAAACAGCAAGGGTATTTCACTTCGTACATTCAACCGTAACTTTGAGGGCAGAAGCGGTACAGCAGACGGTCAGATTTACCTTGTATCTCCTGAAACAGCTGCCGTATCGGCACTTGCAGGTGTATTTACAGACCCAAGAAAGCTCGGCCCTGCCGCTGAAATTGAACTTCCCGAGAAGTTCCTTATCAATGATAATATGGTTATTGCTCCTGCTCCTGTTGAGGAAATGGACAATGTTGAAATTTTAAGAGGTCCAAACATTAAGGAGTATCCTGCTACAAGTCCTCTTACAGAGTCTATCGAGGCATCCTGCTCACTCAAGGTTGGCGACAACATTACAACTGACCACATTATGCCTGCCGGTGCAAAAATTCTTCCGCTCCGTTCAAATATTCCTGCTATTTCACAGCACTGCTTTACAGTATGCGACAAGGAATTTCCTGAGAGAGCAAAAACTCTCGGCAAGAGCATTATTGTTGGCGGCGAAAACTACGGTCAGGGTTCATCAAGAGAGCACGCTGCGCTTGCTCCGCTTTTCCTCGGCGTTAAGGCAGTTCTCGTAAAGAGCTTTGCAAGAATTCACAAGAGCAACCTTATCAACGCAGGTATTCTTCCGCTTACATTCCAAAACACTGCCGATTACGATAAGATTAAGCTCGGCGATATGCTTGAGCTTCCTGATGTTAAAAAGGAAATTGCAGAAGGCTCGGCTGTTACAGTTGTAAACAAGACAACAGGAGAAACCATTGTTGCCGACTGCGAGCTTTCAGACAGAACAAGAGCAATCATTCTTGCAGGCGGTTTGCTTGACTATACAAAGGAGAACAGCTAATGGATAAAATTAAAATGACTACCCCCATCGTTGAGATGGACGGCGACGAGATGACAAGAGTTCTTTGGCAGAAAATCAAAGACATTCTTATTTACCCATACATTGACTTAAAGAGCGAGTACTACGACCTCGGTCTTGAAAACAGAAACAAAACAGACGATCAGGTTACTATTGACAGTGCCGAGGCTACAAAGAAATACGGTGTTGCCGTAAAGTGCGCTACAATCACACCAAACGCTGCAAGAGTGGACGAATACAACCTCAAGCAGATGTGGAAATCACCAAACGGCACAATTCGTGCTATTCTTGACGGTACAGTATTCAGAAGTCCTATTCTTGTAAAGGGCATTACTCCGTATATTCCTACATGGAAAAAGCCGATTTGCATTGCCCGTCACGCTTACGGCGATGTTTACAAGAATACAGAAATGGTTGTTAAGGCAGGCAGCAAGGCTGAGCTTTGCGTAACAAAGCCTGACGGTACAGAGGAAAGAAGTACAATCTTCGATTTCAAGACAGACGGTATCATTCAGGGTATGCACAACCTCGACAAGAGCATTTCATCATTTGCCCGTTCTTGCTTTAACTATGCGCTCGACCAAAAGCTCGATGTATGGTTTGCCACAAAGGATACAATCAGCAAGAAGTATGACCATAGATTCAAAGATATTTTTGCCGAAATTTTTGAAAACGAGTACAAAGAGAAATTTGAGCAGGCAGGCATTACATATTTCTACACACTTATTGATGACGCCGTTGCAAGAGTTATCAGAAGTGAGGGCGGCTATATGTGGGCTTGCAAAAACTATGACGGCGATGTAATGAGCGATATGATTGCCACTGCATTCGGTTCACTTGCTATGATGACAAGCGTGCTTGTTTCACCGGACGGTGTATATGAGTACGAGGCAGCACACGGTACTGTTCAGCGCCACTACTACAAGTATCTCAAGGGCGAGGAAACCTCTACAAACTCTGTTGCAACTCTCTTTGCTTGGACAGGTGCTCTCAGAAAGCGTGGCGAGCTTGATAATCTTCCTGAGCTTATGAGCTTTGCAGACAAGCTCGAAAAGGCTACTATCGACACTATTGAAGACGGTGTTATGACAGGCGACCTTTACGCTATTTCAACTCTTGAAAACAAGAAAAAGGTTAATTCAGAGGATTTCTTACTTGCAGTAAACGAGCGTCTTGCAGCTGCGCTTGCGTAAGGCATAATTATAAATCGGTTAAAAGGAGTAAGGTTAAAGTACAATGTCCAAAAATGACAACATTTCAATGTCTGTAATCAGAAGACTGCCCAGATATTACCGCTTTTTATCTGAGTTAAACGAACAGCACATTGACAAGATTTCATCTACAAAACTGGCTGAAATTATGAATGTAACCGCTTCTCAGGTAAGACAGGATCTTAACTGCTTTGGTGGATTTGGTCAACAGGGTTACGGTTACAGTGTGGCTCAGCTGAAAGAAGAAATACAGAATATTCTTGGTCTTAACAACGATTATAAGGCTATACTCATAGGCGCAGGCAACCTTGGCAAAGCGGTTGCAAAGCATATGAACTTTGAAAAGCTCGGTTTTGAGCTTATCGCCTGCTTTGACTGCAACGAGGAAAAGGTGGGCAAAAAGCTGAATAATCTTACAATAATGCACGACAGTCTGCTCGATGACTTTTGTCAGAACAACAAGATTAACACTGCGTTTTTGTGCATACCGAGAGTATGTGTGGAAAATGTACTTGATAAGCTGTATGGTTACGGCATCAAGAACTATTGGAATTTCAGTCACTATGACATTGCGAGAAAATATAACGATACACTTGTGGAGAATGTCCACCTCAGTGACAGCCTTATGACCTTATGCTACAAAATGAATAACCGAGATAAAATATTATAATCAATCAGCAAAGGCTGTTCCCTATCTTGCGGAACAGCCTTTTAATTATAGTTTAACTTAGTTTATCACAAAGTTAAAAAGCTCAATGTCAATAGTTGGGGTAATTTATGGTTTAGTGCACGAGTTAAGCAAAATAATAATTCACTCCAATTAATTTAATAAAAAGCAACAATTAACTACCGCACTCCATTTGGAATGCGGTAGTTTTTATGAGAGGAAATATTTACATAAATTTACTTATTATCGGTTAAATGCAAAAGTCTTGCGGCATAAAGTACGCAAAGTACGCTTACACCTGTATCCGCTAATACAGACAGCCACATTGGTGCTATGCCAAGTATTGCGAGGATTATTACTATTGTTTTTACTCCGAGCGCAAATGTGATATTTGTTCTTACGGTTGCTACAACCTTTTTTGCAATTTTTATCGACCTTGGCAACTGTTTCAGGTTGCCTGCCGCAAGCACTGCATCGGCAGCCTCAATAGCAGCCTCACTGCCAAATCCCATTGCAAAGCCGCAATCACTCGCAGTAAGTACAGGCGCATCGTTTATGCCGTCACCTATAAAGCAAACCGATTTATGTGTTTTCTTAATATCAATGAGCTTTTCGAGTTTGTCTGACGGCATAAGCTCAGCCGCATAAGAATCGAGTTTCAGCTCGTTTGCTATTTCCATTGCATTTTCTTTCTTATCGCCCGTAAGCATTATGCTGTCCTTAACACCGAGTTTTCTCAGCTCATCAATAACAGACTTTGCCTCCGGTCTTAATGTATCGCTTACAGAAATTGCGCCGATTAATTCGCCGTCATAAATAACATAAACCGATGCGGTTTTTTCGGCTGTTGCTTTTTGGCGGTCTGTCAAAATCTTTGAACCGCCGCAGACAAGGCTCTTGCCGTTATACTTAGCCGTAACGCCCTGTCCCGCCTTTTCGCTGTAATCTGAAAGCTTAGGCAAGTTATTCTTTTCGGCTTTTGCTTTGATTGCCATAGCTATTGGGTGAGAAGAATATTTTTCGCAAGCGGCGGCAAGCGATAATATTTCGGCTGACGAATGACTGCCGTAAGCAAACACCTTATTTACAGACAATTCGCCTGTTGTGAGTGTGCCTGTTTTATCAAACACAAATGCGTCTGCCTTTGCGAGTGCCTCAATGTATTTTCCGCCCTTAATAAGCACGCTGATTTTTGACGATGCGCCAAGTCCCGAATAGTACGAAAGCGGAACTGAAATAACAATGGCGCAAGGACAAGAGGCTACAAGACATACCAAAGCACGATAAACCCATGTGCTGAAACTGCCCAAGCCTACAAGCGGCGGTACAATGGCAACGATGATTGAAATTAAAATGATGATAGGTGTGTAAACTGCGGCAAAGCGGCTGATAAACTTTTCGCTCTTGCCTTTTGTAGCGGCGGCATCCTCAACGAGCTTTATAATTCTTGCGGCGGTGCTGTCGCCAAATTCCTTAGTTGTTTTTATTTCTATTAAAGAATTACCGTTAATCATTCCGCTCATTACTTCACTGCCGACCTCTGCGTCAACAGGTACACTCTCGCCTGTGAGCGCCGATGAGTCAAGTGTGGTATTTCCCTTTGAAATCACGCCGTCAAGCGGCACTCTTTCGTGCGGTTTAACAACAATGGTACTGCCGATTTTCACATCTTCGGCGGCTTTTATAACCTCTTTGCCGTCAATGAGTACCGTTGCGTTATCGGGCCTAATCTGAGCGAGCTTTGCTATGTCGTTTCTCGATGCGGAAACTGCCTTTTCCTCGACAATTTCGCCGACTGCAAAGAGAATTGTAACCATAGCCGCCTCAACATATTCGCCCAAAACAAAGGCGGCAACAACCGCAATGGTGAGCAAGGTAGTTTCATCTATTTGAACTTTAAATATAGATTTAACGCCTTTTACAAAGGTTCTCCAGCCTGATATTACGGTAGCCGCAAGGCTGAGTGCGAGCAGAACAAACGAGCCGACCGAGCCGGACTCTGAGTCGCCGAAAACGGTGAGCTCAAGTCCAAATGCCGTTATGCCCAAAACTGCGGCGATGATGATTGAGATTATCTCGTTTTTAATTTCTGTCTTTTTGTCCTTTTCAGCTGAACCTGCATTTTGCTCGGCTGAGTTGCTCTCCCTTACACTGTTGTCTGCAACCTCTACTCCGTCTTCTATGCTGTCGCAAACCGCCTGTATATCCTGCGCTGTTACATTCTCGGCACTTTCAAGCACGAGCTTTTTATTGGCAAAGTTAAAGTTTACATTTTCGTATCCGTCTGTTTCGGCGAGTTTGGTTTCAATTTTGCCTGCACAATGCGCACAATTAAGATTATTTAATGTAAAGGAATACTGTTTTACATTCTTCCTTTTTGTGTTGTCAATAACCTCTACTCCGTCCTCTATGCTGTCGCAAACCGCCTGTATATCCTGCGCTGTTACATTCTCGGCACTTTCAAGCACGAGCTTTTTATTGGCAAAGTTAAAGTTTACATTTTCGTATCCGTCTGTTTCGGCGAGTTTGGTTTCAATTTTGCCTGCACAATGCGCACAATTAAGATTATTTAATGTAAAGGAATACTGTTTTACATTCTTCCTTTTTGTGTTGTCAATAACCTCTACTCCGTCCTCTATGCTGTCGCAAACCGCCTGTATATCCTGCGCTGTTACATTCTCGGCACTTTCAAGCACGAGCTTTTTATTGGCAAAGTTAAAGTTTACATTTTCGTATCCGTCTGTTTCGGCGAGTTTGGTTTCAATTTTGCCTGCACAATGCGCACAATTAAGATTATTTAATGTAAAGGAATACTGTTTTACATTCTTCCTTTTTGTGTTGTCAATAACCTCTACTCCGTCCTCTATGCTGTCGCAAACCGCCTGTATATCCTGCGCTGTTACATTCTCGGCACTTTCAAGCACGAGCTTTTTATTGGCAAAGTTAAAGTTTACATTTTCGTATCCGTCTGTTCCGGCAAGCTTGGTTTCAATTTTGCCTGCGCAATGCGCACAATTCAGATTGTCAAGTGTAAAACTGTATTTCATAAAAAGTGCCTCCTTTACTCAAGAACATGGTCGAGTCCCATCTCAATAATTTTCTTAACATGGTCATCGTCAAGTGTATAGTAAATCTGCTTGCCCTCTCTCCTGACTTTTACAAGTTTGTTTTGTCTTAAAACCCTCAGCTGATGAGAAATAGTGCTCTGCTCCATATTGAGAGCCTCGGCAATGCTGAGTACAGACATTTCGTTGTCAGAAATGGCAAACATTATTCTTATTCGGGTTGAGTCGCCGAAAACCTTAAACAAATCTGCAAGATCAAACAAAATCTCAAGGTCGGGTATCTCTTTGTTTTTGTTATCATTATTATCTATCATAGCAATCGCTCCGTTCAATAACTTGTTCATATGTTTATATGTTCATATGTTAGTTTGAGTATAGCACACCTATATGGCTGTGTCAATAGATTTTATAAATAATTTTCAGATTTTACCGTAGATTTCGGGATTTATAAATTAATAATTTAATTGCAAAGTTTTAATTCTATATTGCAATTATGACAAGTTTATTATTTCTTATAAGAATAATTGCAGCGTTGTAACTACATTTAGCCATAATAAGAATAAACTCAATTTTATAATTCTAAAATGAGTACATTTTAGCTAAAAATAAGTTACAATTTCAAATATGCGTTGACTTTACTACAATTTTGTAGTATCATTTTCTATATAAGAATGTTAGTGTTACCTTGTTGTAATGCGGCATAATGTGTGTTTTAAGAAAATGTAATATATTTGTGGATATACTATTATCTAAAGAGTAGTTTGGCAGATACTCATTTTTACAGCAATTACAGTTGCTGTCTTTTTGCACGCACTTTATTTTATTTAGTTTTAGATTATGGAAACTCACATATTCGTTATTGTGAATGTGCAGTATATGGAATTGGAGTGTAACAGTTTGGAAAAGTTTGTAGTAAACGGCGGTAAGCCGCTTTTTGGCGAAGTAAATATAAGCGGTGCTAAAAATGCCGCAGTAGCAATTATACCGGCAGTAATTCTTTGTGACGAACCTTGTCAGATTGAAAATATACCAAATATCAGCGATGTTGCCCTTATCAGCAAAATTCTTCAGCAGATGGGTGCGCAGGTAAGACGAATTAATAAATCATCACTTTATATAGACCCAACACATATTTCAACACACTCTGCTACAACAGAGCTAGTAAGAGGTATGAGAGCATCTTACTACCTCCTCGGCGCTCTTCTCGGCAGATGTGGCAAAGCTCAGGTGGCTTTACCGGGCGGCTGTAACTTTGGCGTTCGCCCTATTGACCAGCATTTAAAGGGCTTTGAGGCTATGGGCGCAGTTACTCAGCTTGTTGACGGCGCTATTATTGAGGCAAATGCAGATAACCTCCATGGCGAGCACATTTACCTTGATGTAGTTTCAGTCGGCGCAACAATGAACATTATGCTTGCGGCATCTAAAGCCGAGGGTATGACAATCATTGAAAATGCCGCAAGAGAGCCGCATATTGTTGACCTTGCAAACTTCCTTAATTCAATGGGAGCAGATGTAAGGGGCGCAGGTACAGATGTAATTAAAATTCGTGGTGTAAAGTATCTGCACGGAATCACATATTCAATTATTCCTGACCAGATTGAGGCAGGCACATATATGTGTGCCGCAGCTGCCACAAGAGGCTGCATTACAGTAAACAACATTACTCCAAAGCACCTTGAGTCAATTACAGCCAAGCTGCGTGAAATGGGTGTTGTAATTACAGAGTATGACGAGGCTATTAAGGTTGACGCTACTAAAAATCCTTTAAAGCGCTGCAACATTAAGACTATGCCTCACCCCGGTTTTCCTACCGACTGTCAGCCACAATTTGCGGCACTTTTAGTCAGCGTACCGGGTACAAGCATTATTAACGAAAATGTATGGGATAACCGCTATCAGTATGTAAGCGAGCTTATCAGAATGGGCGCACATATCTCTGTTGAGGGCAGACTTGCGATTATTGAGGGTGGCTCACCGCTTACAGCAGCACCTGTAAAGGCTACCGACCTTAGAGCAGGCGCAGCAATGATTATTGCAGCTCTTGAGATTAACGGTGTAACTGAGATTTCAAGTATTCAGTACATTGAGCGTGGCTATGAAGATGTTATCGAAAAATTCAGAGCCTTGGGTGCAGACATTAAAAAGGTTTACTATGCAGGTGAAAACGACGAGGAACTTCGTGCTTAAATCGAATAAATAATGGCTCTATGTCAATAGTTGGGGTAATCCGAAAAATGAAATAGAGATATTTAACAA
>OOAJ01000902.1_pt1 | contig 16229 bp, 8 predicted proteins | sample 1671241 | NCBI WGS metagenome assembly OOAJ01 (sample SAMN06348136, study PRJEB24527) | human gut metagenome | biome: human gut; feature: ankylosing spondylitis patient; material: feces | host: Homo sapiens | place: China | collected 2015-10
GCACATTAGAAATAAAACAATTCAATGTATTTACTGGCCCACAGTCAAACGGAAAAAGTACTGTTGCAAAAGCTATATACTATTGTCGTTCGATTAAGCAAGACATTTTAAATATCATGATGCAGGGTGGTCCTTCTAAAGTCTTTTCAGCCAAGACTGACTGGAAATGTGCTATGCAGGCTAGAATGAAAGATAAATTTCTGCAAATTTTTGGAACTTCGTGGATTATGCCCTCTGATATGATGCTGGATTACGTCTACGGCGATGAAAAAATGTCTCTTTGTGTTTCTTTGAATGAAGATTACGAGCGTCCGGGACACAATTATGTTAATATTCAATTTTCGGAAGGCTTCTTAGAGCTATTTCAAGAATTGGATGACAACGTATTTCTCGATCCATACGCTTTTAAGAAAGGCCATTGGGAAGAAGTGCTCACCAAAACCCTCCATGATCCATACGAGACCGTGTTTATTCCAGCAGGCCGTAACCTGATTACAATACTGAGTGAGCAGATGAACTATATCTTCACTTCATTGGAGGGATCACAGCTTCGCCAGATTGACTATGTAACCAAACGTTATATTGAAACCATTTTAAAATTAAAGCCTTTATTTGGGCGTGGGCTATCTGGATATATAGATGATGTGATGGCTTCCGAAGATTCTGAAGCTGCAAAAAAATTCAAATCAAATCGTCCAGCCATCAAGTTTCTTTGCGAGAAAGCGACAGAAATTTTGGGTGGTAGCTATCGTTATGTAGATGGTGAAGAGCGTTTGTATTTAGATGAGCGGAAATATATTAAAATCAATTTCACCTCCTCTGGCCAGCAAGAAATCATTTGGGTATTCAATTTGCTTTTTTATTATCTGATTGAAGATAAAAGAGTTTTTTTAATCCTTGAAGAACCAGAGTCTCATCTCTATCCAAGTTCGCAACGTAGTGTTGGTGAGCTTTTGGGACTTTTCCTCAATGACGAAAAAAATGCAGAGCTTATTACGACCCATAGTCCTTATTTGCTCGGAACTTTTAACTATATGCTTCAAGCCGGGCAAAGCAAAGGTAATGCTGCCGAAAAGATTAAACAGAAGTTGCGCAAACGATATTGGCTTGACCCAAAACAAGTGAGTGCCAGTTATATTAGGGGCGGTTCTATAGAAGATGCACTAGACCAAGATGATGAGTTGACTCTAATAAAAAACGAATTGATAGACCAAGCGTCTGTTGACATCAACAATATGAGTGATTTCATTATTGATAAAAATTTTGAGGATTCAGATAATGCCGAACATCAATAACTGTGTACCTTATCGTGCAGGAACTTGCTCATCATTTGTATCTTCAGAGAATGGATGTAAACATGAGGCAAAAAATCCTGACAAGAAGGCTATTCGACAATTCAAAGTAGATGGAGAAGTCTTTCCTAAAGGACATGATCCTGAACGGTGTGATTGGCTTTTATTAGATGATACTAAAGGAAATGCCTATTATATTGAACTCAAAGGCTCTGATATTCCTCATGCCATTGAGCAAATTGAAAATACCATTCGAGAGATTCATTGGTCGATTTCTGAGTACATCGTTTTCAAACGAATCGTATATAAAACTGGAACACATAAGATTCAAGAAAGCTCTGTTATAAAGTGGAAACAGCGCAATAAAAATGCCATTATAAAGGAAAAGCAATTATCCGAAAATATATGATTCGTAAAAATCGGTTGAATTTTGTTCAATCGATTTTTTGATATATAGTATTTTTTGCGTAAGACCTTTGTTTGGTCGGTGGAAGGAAATCCAGCATGAATACAAGACTGTATTGGACTATCAAACAATTTTTTCAAAAAATTGTTTTTGACACGAAACGATTAATATATGTTTTGAAGGAAAAGTTTTCCAAACAATGCAAATTACTGCACATTCAGTTTGATATCTTAAAGGTCGTTTTATGGCAGATATTTCTCGCAATCGTCTTTGTTCTTTTATTAAAGAAATGTGATGCGTTACTGCTTTCTTACCTAAAGCTGAATTCTGTATCTTTGGATATGTTTAAAGATATCACAATTGGTGGAATGGGCATCGCGGGGGTGATTTTAGGACTTTATTGTGCGAACATTTCTTCTATTTTTTCTGCAAAATATTCGAATGTTCCTTCAGACTTAGCAACGCTATATCAAAGAGATGTTATAACCAATAGCTGCATTAATCAAATTATTAGATATATCGTTGTTTGCTCCATTTTTTTGTTTGAATGTGTCTTTAAACAACCTTTAGGAATAGCATCCATTATTGTTCTACTTTTTCTAACTGTCCAAATGGTTATAACATTCAGTGTTACAGGAAATCGTTCGTATATGCTTTCAGATACTTTTTCTGTTGGAGATGCAAAATTTCAGAATCTCTATAATATCATTAAAAAAGTCTCTAAGCGCAACATATTTACAACAGATCAAAGCTTTCAAAATCATTATAAGAAAATTGCAAGTCATGACGTTTATATTCTCTTTGAAATAGGTCAATATAATGCAAATATTCCCAAAAATCAAAACGAATCAATGGGTCTATTTATAAATAAATCCGTTGCGCTCCTGGAATTTTATTGGGACAAAAAACAAAACATTCAATATGACTCTCTTTGGTTTGAGAAAAAAGCTCAATATCCGCAATGGCATGCAACGGATGATACCGAAATAAGAGTAGCTCTTCAAACCGGAACATCTATACAACCGAAAATGGTAACAGATAATTATTGGTTTGAAAACGCATTATTAAAAGTAAATCAAGAATGTCTCAATAAAATCCTTAAAGATGATGACATTCTAGTATTGCAACAATATTTTGTGTGTCTTCAAAGTTTGACCCTGATAGCTGGAGAAAAAAGACAATGTGACTATTGGAGTTCTGTTCTGAAAAAAATCAAAATATCATCATGGACTGTTATTTGTAAACACTTGTCGAGCGATGACCTTGATAAAGAAAATGCACTGTCTATAGTTGATATTATGTGTTCAAATTATGTTGAATTGATTCTTGGAATAACTAGATATCTTTCGAATCTGAATGTCGAAAGTGTTTTGCATCAATGCACAACCTATTCCAGTTTTGACCAGTGTGATATTCAGTATGTTCCATATCTGAATGGAGAAATGTGCAAAAGATTATTTACCCAGATTTCCGCAGAGCTATCCATTGAAAACAAAAAATTGACAGCCAATTGGTATATTCAGCAAATTGTTGCTAAAGAAATATATCAATATATTGGTATTGTAATCGGCACCATTGAGTTTTCAATTAAAGAAGTGTATGAAATTGGTATACAGCTAAATACAGAAAACCATTGTCAAGCTGCTGCAACTGCTCTGTCACACGTGTTTGAAATACTCAACAAAAGCAAACGCGCTATTCTTTTAATTGAAAAGATTTTGATACAGTTAGAAAATAAGCATATTGAAAAATCAATTCTTTGGCAAAAAGTTTCAACAGACTCATTAGTTCAGACTATTCAAAAAATAGAAACTAATCTTCCGGCTGTTCTTATAAAATGTAGTGTATCAGATGCGCTAGACCACTGGAAAAATCGAGAAGACTATCCAGACTTTTTGGGGCTTTGCTATAATCATGTTTCGGAAGCACTTATTCGGTCAATTGAATCTAATGACTTTGAAAGATTCAAAAAAATATATAGAGGATATTTTGACTTGGTGCTTCTCTACCAAGAATACATTCGAACGGATGTAATAAAACATAAAGAAGCTTATCTGGCGGAAATTGTATTTCATGTTGCTAGTGCGCCATTTTTTGAGTATGCTCTAATTAGTGGGCTTGCTATTATTTGGGGGGAATTTAACGGGGCATCTTGTTGGAAAGACTCAATCGATACAACTTTAAAGGAGTTTATCAAAAAGGACTCGAAGAATCTATCGATTTTGTCGGTCATCGCACAACAACTTCAATTTCGTCAACATGACATTGTCGGTATTGGAAATCGTGATATTCTTCAAACAAATTGGAAACAGCGAATAGCTCATGTGATGTCCAGCAGTCCAAGTTTCGAGGTTACTTATGATCATTTTAGCGAAAGATTAAAGACAGCAAGTAAAATTTTACAAAGTTATAGGGGAATAACCATAATGAATCACCATGTAGACTTAACTAATCCAGAGGATGTTTTTATGATCGTCTCCGTTAACAACTATCTTCCAGATGAGAAAAAATATAAAAGTTGCTGGGGTTGGAGCGAAAACTATGAATCATGAGATAGAGAATTTTAAATCTTCTCAAATTAGTCCGAATTTCGAAGTTCATAAGAATTCAAAAGTTTTATCTGGATTATATACGCAAATGCTTTTGGATGATTTTTGTAGAAGTTATTCTATTGAGTTTTCGGTAGACAAAAATAGGCAATACTTTTATGATATTAGTCCAGTAGGTGATACGTTGAAAAGCATATTATCTTCTCAGCAGCCTTGGAAATTTGAAAACATTATGGACGATCTTCTTTCCCATATGACAGCTAATCTCATTCAATATGGGAGATTTTTCGCAGAAATAGTTTTATTGACAGATTGCAATAACATTATAATGGGAATTTCATTCGTCCCAATTCATCCAATTGTTTCGATTGTGGGGAAAAAAAACACTTATTTTATTTCGCATAGAAAGCAAAATGATGTCAAGCTATATAATATAAGAAACGACAGACTCATCACATTCGATTTACATGAAATAGGTTGTTCTCGTAAAATTTTCACTAAAGCCTTAAAGAAAATCAACAAGCGTGATATTACAGAAATCACTAATTTTATTTTGGATAAAAACTTAAAGTTTGATTTAACGAAGTATACTCAAAGCGAAGAATACCAGTTACTTAAGAATACAAGAGAAATTTATTGGTACGGTCGGAATAATCATAATCAGTTTATGGATGATTTTTACCTTTTATGGCGTACAGCAAAGTTCAAGGAGTTCAAAAGAGAAATCCTAGATTATCTACTGCGCAAAATAAATACTGCACTTTTACCATATCGTAATATTGCGAATTTCTCCGGCGAAATTATCACTCACTGCAAAGAATCTAATTACTCCCAAGACTTTGATCGTCTTCAAAAAGGTGATCTCACAATTTCGCAATTTAGTAATAAATTATATCACTCTAAATAAAACGGTACCACTCTTTATCTTTGATTTTGTCGATCATCAATGTTTCCATGAATATTTTATGGGCAAAAAGCGAAGCTTCCATTCTTTTCGAGTGAAAGTTGCGCTTTTACGGTACATCGTGTTTTCTTTTGAATCGGGATGCGATACATCTGAACCCCATGTGAATTACATCTCAGGGGCCTGTAGCTCACTTGTCCGCCAACCATATTACATCCCAAATCGCTTCATCCTGAAAATCAGAGGCTTGGTGGTCGTACTTACAGTCAGGAAAGTCCATTGGGCTGGCAGGGCGTTTTGCTTTTTTATGCTGACCTAAGGAGAATTTGAAGAAGGGCGGTCAGCCGCAGCTGGCAAGGATCCTAACCAGTAGGAATATCTACCGGGGAGACTGCCGTTTTGCCGCATCGTTTTCATTCCTCTTTCTTCGAGTTTTGCATAGCGTTGCAGGCAAGCGTATCGCTTTTTTCGGTTGACGGGATACCTCTTAGTAATCACTTTAAGAACCATTTCCATTCGGTCATCTTCTTAGCTAAAATAGTTGATGAGAAGGTTCAGAAGAAAGATAATGTGGGTCAAAAACTGCATAGAAAACATTTCCTTTCGTTGATAGGTGAATAAACCAAAAGCACGATTTGAGGTATGGATATTCAATAAAACTGCTAACCGCAGAGAGCCATCCTCTTATACTCAAATCGACCACACAAAACAATGACCTCATTTTCATCTATCATTTTTTTAAAATTCTGATTGATGAATGATAGATGAAATGATATGATAAAAGAAAGAATCAGGGAGGTATACGCCGTGCGAAACAAGAAGCCGCCATTTGAAATTACAGAAGCAGCCCTTTCGGACGTGATGGAGATCAGTGAACTGGTAGGCAAAATCAGTTCCACTCAAAATCTTTCCACAAGCCCGATCTTACGCCACCAGAACCGCATCCGAACGATTTATTCTTCTCTGGCAATCGAGCAGAACACTCTCTCGTTGGAACAGGTGACTGCCGTTCTCTCCGGCAAACGTGTGCTTGCCCCTCCAAAAGACATTGCAGAGGTAAAAAAATTTACGACCACCTTGCAGAGTTGAATCCATATTCGGTTGATGACCTCCTGCTTGCACATCGGACGATGATGCAGGGGCTTGTGCGCGAAGCTGGCGAGTTTCGCTCCCGGCCTGTGGGTGTTGTGGACAGTAAGGGAAATGTCCTGCATTTGGGAACACTGCCGCAGTATGTTCCCACTTTGATGGAAGAACTGGTTCAATGGACAGAAAGCAGTCCTTTCCCACTTTTGATAAAAAGCTGTGTGTTCCACTATGAATTTGAAGTGATCCATCCGTTTGCCGATGGTAATGGACGCATGGGGCGGCTTTGGCACACACTACTGCTGTCAAAGTGGAATCCATTGTTCGCATGGCTACCAATAGAATCTATCATCCACGACCATCAGCCTGAATATTATGCAGCCATCAACCAGTCCAATGCGCAGGGAGAAGGGACAGTGTTTATTGAGTTCATGCTGGGCATCATAAAAGAAGCCCTGCAAGAAGCAATCAGCGAACAGCCCGCAGAGAAGCCCACTATGCAGAGCAAAGAAGAAGTGCGGTGGGAGAAAATTGCAGATTTTCTCCGCACAAACGGTACGATACAAAATTCTGGTGTTCAGAATCTTCTGGCTGTTTCTTCTGCAACCGCAAGCCGAATTTTGAACGCCTTGACCAAAGAAGGAAAACTTGTCAAGGTGAGAAGTGGCCGCTACTGGGCATATAAAGCGGCGGAGTGATATGTACAGGCGGGATAAACCCGCCCACGGCTCTTAAGCCGAACAGACTGCTCAGCAGAGAAAGCCTCAGTACCATTTTTCGGAAAGAATCCGAAACAAATGTGTTTCAGTAAAATGACCTTTGATCGGCTCCTGCAACAGAGCCATCTGCTTTACTTCTGTAAATTCTTCTTCGGCCTGTTTGAGTTCTGCTTTGTCACGGATATCTAGCTTGTTGATAAGCACATCAGTATTTGGCTAGCAGTACATGGACTGCACTGTGGTGTAGACATCATACATTGAGAACACAATCAGCCCTTCTTCGCGTACTTTGCACGCAGTTCATTCACGATTTGCTGATAGCTGGCCCGACCATTGCCAATGCGATCAAAGTTGTCACTTGTTATCAAAAGAAAAAGCACAGTTTCTATTTATCCCGTCAGAAGATTTCTCAAATCCATATAATAAGTCCATATTGATGGAAATCAGCAAAAGTGCCAATACAAAAGCAGTCAAGCTATCAGAATTCAACAAATTGACAAATTCATAGAAATATAGTAAAATAAATAAGACTATCTATTTTACTTTCACCCTTTCTCCTCAAAAATATCCTTCAAAAAAGATAACTGCGTCAGCAACCAAAACCCACCACAACGAATGGAGGTAGTCCTGTGGCAAACAACAGACCGATCAAGCAACCGCCTCGGTCAGCAAAAACGGCAATATCAACTCAATTAATTCAGGAAATCCGGCTGTGGTATGACCCATGCTGTTCATCAGAAAAGGAAGCAATCAAGGAATTTTTTCGCTTTGTTGGATGCATGGTATATGAGCAGGTAATTGCACCGAATTCAAGCTTTGATAAAATCTTTGAGCACAACAATGCTGGCGTCCAAATCATTTTGAGATCTGAAAAAACGGCAGCTTCTGATGGAAAAGCCCTGAATACTGTATGGTTCATGAAACGTGTGCCACTGGATCCGTATTTGTATCTATCTTGTAATGCAGCAGTACACCGTTTTAGAATCGTAAGGCGAGACAATGCATTCAAGGCAAGGAAGTTTAAATACGGGAAAAGTTATGAGAAAAAACTGATTGATGACATCATTAAAGTGCTTTGGGGGGCACAGTCATTTCATCGAAACGAGTTATTGGAAATAAGCAATATTTATCATAAAAACGACCTTTTGTTCTATTTGCAATCCAAACGGGCTTTTCGCATCATGAGAATGGGCGAAACCATGACCCTGAAAAAAGAAACATGCTACCTCCAGGATGAGACTTTTGTCAAACAGATGCTGCGTGCATTTCGCAATGTATCATTAAAAATCCAGAACGAAGCTTGTATTTATACTATTTATGCAAGTATCAATGCGGAACGAAAAATCCGGGAAATTCTCCAATTGATGAATCCAAATGAACAAAAGGGGTTGATTCATGCAGTTTCTTCGAAAAGTCTATTGAAAGATCTGCAAAAAATTGAACGTCTCTCTCCTAGCTATTGCGCAAGATATTTTTTAGCTGCATTTATCTGTCTGTCTGATCAAAACTTAGAACTTTCAGCACTACAGTATTATAACAAAGCACTGGAAATTGCAGGTCAACTGTCTGGGGAACGGAGTGACTTCTATGCATTTGTTTACTATCAACTGGGGACCTTTTACGAAAAAATTCTTGGACGTGAGAGTGGAGCTGCACTTTTTTATGAAAACGCAGTTCTTAAAAACGCCAATTGCTATCAAGCTACATTCAAAAACGGATGTTATTTAGCTCAATGTGGAAAACTGCAGGAAGCAGCGGAAAGTTTTCAGAAAACGATGACAATTTTGTCAAAGGGATTAAAAATTCGGGAGTTAGGTTCCCCGAAAAACGCGCAATGTTTATCGCTGAAAGAGTGGCAGTATATTTACAAAACAAATATCTGGCTTGCAAAAATCGAATGGAATACAAAAGGCCCGGAGCACACTTGGTATTATTTGACACACGCAAAAGTTGCGGAACAGATGTACGAGCAGAATGCATGTCTTACCCAGCTGTTGGATGATAAGCCAGCTGCAGCAGGGGGATTGACAAGGGAGTCGTTTCTGCAGTATCATCAAAATAGTATGCCTGTGTATCTATTAAGAGGTACTTTACAGCGGTGGGAAGAGATTACCGGAATGAGTCGTTACTTAGAGTAAACGACATTCTCATCTCGTGAAAGAGGAACAGAAAATGAAAAAGGATCAGAAATCGTTTCGTTACCAGGATCTTTTGTTGGATGGATATGTTCTAAAGAAAACGATTGAAATAGACGACCCATTTGCATCGTGCTATCAACTGTCAAGAGAGAACATCATCAGCATTCTTCAAGAAAATTCAAGTATAGCTTCTACACGCGAAAGCAAAAAGGTAAATGAGCGGATACACAATATCATTTCGTTCATGGGAGCACGTGGCACCGGAAAAACTTCCGTTATGTTTTCTTTTCTGGAGAATCTTAAATCCGGGAGTTGTTCCTCTATGACGCCTATGGCGCCAGAATTGGAAAGAACGGAATTTATTGTCCTCAGCCCCATTGATGCCGAAATTCTGCGATATCACGAGGATATCATGGAGATTGTCCTGGCACGGATGCTAAATAATATTCTGGCGGCTGCGAAAAAAGCAGCTCATCTTCAGGAACCACTTCGGGATCTGTACCGAAGGTTCGATACAACATTCAAGAACTTGCGATATTTACGGACAAATCAGGCGGAACCCTTGGAAGCTGGTGAATCAGCACTTCATGTATTAAAGGAACTTTCGGGCAGCCACACAGTAGAGAGGGACTTCCGCGAATTGGTACAGAAGTATCTCGAGGTTTATAGGAGTATTCAGGACAATGCGTATGTAAGAGAATCTTATCTCGTTATCACGATTGATGATGTTGATTTGTATCATCCCCGGTATAAAAATGAAGAAAAGTATGCATACGATCTATTAAAACAGATCTATGATTTTCTGTCGATTCCTAATGTGATCGTTTTTGTGGCATGTGATGAAAGCCGCCTGAAAAGAGAATGTGTCGATTACTTTTTGAGTAATGCTAAAAATAAAGAGATTGCTGACGATGAAGCGCAGTATACAGCGCAGCAGTTTTTACAGAAAGTTCTCCCGACGCATCGGCATATTTATCTACCTGATTTCGAGAATATTGATATTGCAGAAGCCGACCAACCGAACTCCATCATGAAGATTCGTTTGCAGCCTGAGCAGCAGAAGAATTTATTGGGGAAAAACCAGGAGAACAATCTTATTCTTGGCTCAAAGGAACTCATTCTACGATTGATCGCGCAGCGTACGAATGTGTTTTTCGATATTGCGGGCGAGAAAAAGCACTTTTTTGAGGAGCGGAATCTGCGCGAGCTGCATGATTTCCTGCGGCTTATCACAGAGTTGGACTCACCAGAAAAAGAAACGGATAGAGCAAAAAAAGAGCAGATTTTTGCGCAGAATCGCACAAGAATGCTTAATTATCTTTATAATTCTTTCATTTTGCGTGTGTTGAATGTTCAGGAGGATCAGCAATTTAAAAAATGGATGACCTATCCTCTTCCCAGAAGAAGTCGAGAAATCTTAGATATAATTCGTAAAAATGTTGAAAAACCGAATCCTGAACTTTATCAGTCCTATCGATACAGTTATGGCGAAATGCTGCAGTATCTTTATCATTCTACAAGAGGTCAGCACTCGTACGGATTGTTTCAATCTGGGCGGGACCCGTTTTTATCAAAGCCCATGGTACATTGCATTCTTTCAACCTATTCTTTTGCCTTGAGCAATCTGTATTGGAAGAGCCTGTATGCAGAGGATGAAGATGCAAGCCAGGATGCGCAAGGCTATTTTTACGATACTTTGGGATCTTCCATTGCAGGCCGCTGGGCAAATAAAATGATCGTTCAGGGAATGGTAAAGGGCGTTGATGTCACTTCCAAACCGCTCGGAATCGGCTCAGCTTTTGTTGACAAATTAGTAAATGCATGGAAGCTTCCTATAAGGCTGCCAAAGGATTTTTCAGAGTCGAAAGTTTTCTCGGCTGCTTTTCTAAAAGATTTGATTCGCCGTACGGAATGGCTGGGCATGTTCTTTACAGAAGTCTCCGACTTTGATGATGCTGGCTATCAGTTCGAGATTTCGCGGAACGCGGAATCGCCTGATTCTGAGGCAATGCTGACGATTGGAAAATCAGATGTAACTGCGTGTTACAATATTCTGAATTTTTGTATCAACTCCCTTAAGTGGAAAAGTTATTTCCCGGTGATCCATAAATCACTTAAAGCTGCATTGGGACAGTTTCTTTTTGATACAAAGTGGGAAAAGCCGGAAGAATGCGACGAAGAAACTGTGGAAAAGATACGGAATTTTGATGCCGCATTTACAAAGATTGCACGAGAAGATACATTTTATCAGGAATATAAGGAATGGAATGAAACTTACGGTTGCCTTGTATTTCCCGTGCAAAATTTTGATATGTCCTATAATATTTTGAAGCGGCTTGCTGACAGTAGTAAAAATGGAATGCCGAAGGAACCGATTGTTCTTTCAGACAAAGGAAAATTTAACGTGTCAGCAGATAAAATTCATCAGTATTACAGACAGCTTCTGCTGAACATCACAAATGCTCTCAAGCAGCAGGATGAACTGTATCAGACCCAAAATACGTTTGAAAAGATATTTGTTGAATGTCCTTTTGTCAAAGTCCTTCTTAGTCAGAAGTCGTCTTATGCGACAGATTTAAAGAGGCTTTTTGAAAATATTGTGCTTATTGCAAATAGTGCAGAGTATGTTGAAGATATGAAGAACCTCTTCTAAAATGTACACTGCGCTAGAAAAAGCGGATATAAAAAGGTGGTGTGAACCTTGGCATCAAAACAAAGCATTACAGACGAGTGCGTTGAAATGCTGCGCGTTTTGCTTGGGCGCATTCCCGCAACTGATATTTTAAATAATCAACTCTTTTTTGATGACGTCCAGTATCCCGTTTTAGAAGCGTATATGCAGAAGGAAGAGGATATTTTTCTTCCGTATAGTGGCGTTGAATGCCGGAACATGGCAGAAAATATTGGAAGATACCTGAACATTATGGATGAACCACATCTTCGCTGTTCGCCGCGCGGGCGACTGCATGTGTTTTATGCGCTGTTTGAGACAGCCAACCTTTTGTTAAAGATGGAAAACACTGTAGTTTGTCGATACGAAACAATCCTTCTGTGGAGAAAACTTGTGCGCGAGATTGGTGAAGATATTCCAGTGGCCGCTAAGTACGCACTAACTGATATCTTGAATGGCAACGCGCATCGTCAATTCTTTGATTGGGATTGTGTAACCAACCACAATAATCGTCAGTTGAATGCCCTGGTAAAACGCGGCATTTCGGAGCATCATTTTCATCTGTTTGCATCGATGCCATATTTTCAGATTGCCTGGCTGAACCTGATGAATCGATTCCAGACAAATGCCTATCGCGAAAATTTGCGCAGAATCGAACAGCAACTCAGTATACCGCACCGCATCACTTACATCGAACAGCCAGCTGGTGGACAACGTTATAAAAGAGGAACCGGAAAGTTCTCCATTGGAGAATGCCTGCATGCAGGCTGCCGTGATTCGCTTATATCTGATTTTAAAATTAGCAGGACGGGAACTGCCAAAACCTATCGAGAATCTGCGCGATTTACAAGCACTGCTGCGTGATCCAACAATGCTGATCCTTAATGTGGATCACCTTCAGAGTGATGTGATAGCACTTCAGGAAACAAATGAGAGTCCAGAAAGGGACTATGCTTTGTTATTTGCACCTGGACAGAATGGATTCTGCAATCGAGAAGTTTCCCACCTGCGCGGTGAGAGATGGTTCCTTTACACTGCACTTCGTGACATCTACCATTCTGGTCATGGGGCAATATTATCGCGAGAAGAGCAGAACTTATTTTATTTGTACTTACGGTTTCAGGTCGATTTTCGAAAGAAAATCGTGCAGACAAACCGCCATGTGGGGTTTGATAACTTCCAAAAATATGAGAAACGAAAGCTGTATTTTGTTCCAGCTGGAAAACTTGCAACCCGTATGGCCGTTCGGGAACCGTTAAAAATGATGCCCTATCTGTTGGAACTGGAGACACGCATCTCGCCATCGGATACGGCAAAGAAAAATTGCATCTGGCTGCATCGCCTGGATGATATGATTCTCAGCAATGAACTTGCACCGGAAGACTTTGGAAAAGAGGAACAGGATGAATCGCTGAAAAAGCGTTTCTATTATGTATTTCACTTCATCAAGCGTTCGGATACAGAGCTTGCCCGGCTGCAGAGGCGGCGAGATGACAAGGATTTTTTGCTCTCAGCGGTTGAGTATCGGCACTACCATCTTCGTGCCCGGTTGAGAGAACAGGCAGATGCATTGCTGGAACTTCGGGAGCGGTATTCGGAAACAGCAATGCGTGTCCGTGGAATTGATGCGGCCTCGCAGGAAATTGGATGCCGACCGGAAATATTTGGCCCGATATTTCGGAGACTCAGTACACACCATGTGGAAAAAGACGAGTTTCCTGAGTGCACATATCTTCCAATTTTAGGAAAAACATATCATGCGGGAGAAGATTTTCTTGATGTAGTAGATGGCTTGCGCGCCATTGATGAAGCAATTCGCTTTTTGAACTTGGACTGTGGAGACCGTATAGGTCATGCTTTGGCATTGGGCGTAAATGTTGCAGAGTGGTACCAGGGAAAAGGCTGTCAGATATCGCTTTCGACCCAGGATCATTTGGATAATATTGCATGGATGTACCATGCTTTGAAACGTTATAAAATCGAAGGATGTGAGGTATTAAAGGACTATCTGCTGGAACAGTTCCGCTATTATTTTTCAAAATGCTACCTCAGCTTTATGGACAGTGCGCAGCTTCATAATATCATGGAAAATGCAACCGCTGCCTATCGAGATTTGTCTGGAAAAAGTGAATATCGAATGCATGACTGCAATTTTGATATCGACCAGTACTATAAAGCGTGGGCGCTAAGAGGCGATCATCCAGAACTTTACAGACAAGGTTTTTACAATCCTCCTCCGGAAGACGATCCGTGGGATATGAGTTCAACTAATTTTGCATATCCCACGTATTTTGATGTTCGGTATATTCCGGAAGTTGCATTGTTGAACTACTTCTATCAGTACGATCCACAGGTGAAATCCGAAGGTGCTCAGCAAATTACGGTCGATATACCAAAGGTTTACATAGACGGTTGCGCTCTGATTCAAAAAATGATGCAGATGGATGTTGCACGAAGAGGACTTTCTATTGAAACAAATCCTTCGTCAAATGTCCTGATCGGCACATTCCGAAACTATGAAAAACATCCCCTCACAGCCTTTTATAACCGTGGTCTCGTTTCGTTTGAGGATGAATTAGAATGCCCCCAGCTGAATGTCTCCATAAATACAGATGATAGCGGCGTATTTTTTACAAACCTTGGAAATGAATATGCGTTAATGGCAAATGCCTTGGAAAACAGCGCACAACCCTATCCAAAGACTCGAATCTATCAATGGTTGGATGATATTCGGAAAATGGGAAATGAACAGGGGTTTCCAGAAGGAGATTTTTAAAAACTATAGCTGCCGAAGAGAAGAAAAGATGTGACAAAATGTGTAAAAAGAAAGAGCGATTTGAAGAAGATAATATTTTGCACGCTTGGAAAAAAGCGTGGGAAAATAAAGATATCATTTGGGAATTAGTGATAATCAGTTATCAGGCTTCTTATCGGGGCGCGAAAAAAAATAAAAAGGAAAACTTTTTGCAAAAGCATTTATTCATTGCTGCCGTTCAGATCGTTTTGTGGGCGGAGTGTGTTTTTCTGGTTTATTCTGCTATTCAGGGAACCTTAAAATTGGAGGGAGGCGAGTTGATAACAGGTGCTGTGTTCTTTAGCGTTTTTCAGGCTGGTGCGTTTTACGCAAACGGAAAACGTATCGCGGTGGATAAAAAGCAGGAAACGTGGGTGAGACATAGTACCACACTTGAGATGATGCGGGAGGAGATGGTTCGATATGTTCAAAAATTACCTCCATATAAAGATCTTGACAAATCCACCAGAGACATGATTTTTTCTGAAAATTTCCTAAAGATCCAGGAAGCCAACCAGAAAAAGTTTGCGGAAAATATGGAATCTAAAGAGGCCAGTATATTAGACATTGTAGAAAGAATGAAATTTCCAAAATCGTAAGACTGTTTTGAGACTTCAAAAATCACAGGAATTCTTTTCTATATTTCACTTAAAAAGCCTTCGTGTGTAGTTTATCATTCTCCCCATGGAAGCTTTTATGTCATAGTATCCCAAATCTGGTACCGAACACGACAACCCGCCGTTCGATAATAGGCGGCCGAATAAAATGCGCTAACGATAAATGTCATCAGCTACCATGAAAGCACTAAGCGTAAGCTAGAAGTCTATACCCAACTGAAAATAGAAGTCGCCCAAATGCTGTGTCATTTTTTGGAACCCCTTCAACATCTTGTGCTTGGCGGAATAAGTACCTACAATTAAGTCCACAATCCGATAAATCACATTCCTATCATCCGGGCAAAGCTGGAGCAGCAGTTCAACTTCCAATGTCTGATAAAATAATCTTCATGCCGGTTTCTCCAGGTCAGCCTATCCGTTTCATCCGGAAAGAAAGAAAGGTTCTTTTCAATTTTATTTGGTTTTATTAGATTGCATTTTTAGTTACTCATGAACTGCGGTTTCAGCAATACATGAATTGCGGGTTGTGTAAATTAACATTTGCACTTTTACGGTACATCGTATTTTATTGTGAATTGGGATGTGATACATCTGAACCCCATGTGAGTTACGTCTCAAGGGCCTGTAGCTCACTTGTCCGCCAACCATATTACGCCCCAAATTGCTTCCTTTTGAAAATCAGCGGATTGGAAACCATACTTGCGACCAAGAAAGGCCGTTAAGATGGCAGAACATTTTATATGAACGAATATACGTTTATTTTCCTTTTCTTATGGTGTGCAAGGTGTGCACAAAAGCGATATTGCTGGGAGTGCAAGCGTATCGCTTTTGTGCCCCACAGAGTTGTGGGCATTCAAATGGGGAGTATGTCGGTTGGTCGCCCAACCGAGTCACGCCCCTAAATATGGGCCTATAGCTCAGCTGGGAGCGCAGGTGTCCACCAACAAATCTACGATCTGATAGATGGTGTCCTCATCATCCGGGCAGAGCCGGAGCAGAAGGTCTATCTCCAAAGACTGAGAAAAATATTCTTCCAGTTGGGTGCGTTTGCTC
>OOAJ01000921.1_pt1 | contig 15943 bp, 11 predicted proteins | sample 1671241 | NCBI WGS metagenome assembly OOAJ01 (sample SAMN06348136, study PRJEB24527) | human gut metagenome | biome: human gut; feature: ankylosing spondylitis patient; material: feces | host: Homo sapiens | place: China | collected 2015-10
GCAGATGCCGTGCCGCAGCTGCCGGAGCGGTGCTTAAGCCGCAAGGCGGGAATTGTGCGGTATTGCCTTAAGAAAATGGCTTGTTACAGGTTGGTGTAGCCCATCAGGCTCTTATCCACCTCGGCGGCGGCATCGCGGCCTTCGCGCAGGGCCCAAACAACAAGGCTCTGGCCGCGGCGCATATCGCCGCAGGTAAATACATGGGGCACGTTGGTGGCGTACTTGGTATCGGCCACGGTGCCGCGCTTGGTCAGGTCAACGCCAAACGCTTCGGCCACATAGGGCTGGCAGCCGGTAAAACCGGCGGCAATCAGCACCAGGTCGCACTCGATGGCAAATTCTTCGCCGGTGGGCACCATGGCGCGGCGGCCGGTGGCTTCATCCACCACTTTGCTTTCCAGCTTGGCAATCAGCGCACCGCAAACCTGACCGGCTTCATTCTTATAGAACTCTTTGACCGTGGTCTGGTAAATGCGCGGGTCACTGCCAAACACGGCAATGGCTTCCTGCTGGCCGTAATCGGTTTTCAGCACCTTGGGCCATTCGGGCCAGGCGTTGGCGGCGGTGCGTTCTGTGGGCGGGCAGGGCATCATTTCCAGCTGGGTCACGCTTGCGCAGCCCTGGCGGATGGCGGTGCCGACACAGTCGTTGCCGGTATCGCCGCCGCCGATGACCAACACCTTTTTGTCCTTGGCACTCACGGCCTTGCCATCGGAAAAGCCGGAATCCAGCAGGCTGCGGGTCACGCTGGTCAGGTAATCCACGGCAAAGTAGATCCCCTGTGCATCGCGCCCCGGGGCGTTGATGTCACGCGCCTGCTTGGCACCGCAGGCCAGCACAACGGCATCGTGTGCATCCAGCACATCCTGGGCAGGGGTGCTGCCGCCAACATCGGCGCAGGTTACAAAGTCAATGCCCTCGGCCTTCATAATGTTCAAGCGGCGGTCAATGACCTGCTTTTCCAGCTTCATGTTGGGGATGCCGTACATCAGCAGGCCGCCCACGCGGTCCTCACGCTCGTATACGGTCACTTTGTGGCCGCGCTTGTTCAGGTAATCGGCAACCGCAAGGCCGGCAGGGCCGGCACCTACCACGGCAACGGTTTTGCCGGTGCGGGTCGGGGGCGGGCAGGCGGTCAGCAGGCCGGATTCATAGCCATATTCTACAATGGCGTGCTCGTTCTCCTTCACGGTAACAGGGCTGCCGGTGGTGTAGCCGCAGGTGCAGGCAGCTTCGCACAGAGCGGGGCATACCCGGCTGGTAAACTCCGGGAAGCGGTTGGTGGCGCGCAGGCGATGTACAGCCAGATCCCACTTGCCCTGGTAGACCAGGTCGTTCCATTCGGGGATCAGGTTGTTCAGCGGGCAGCCGCTTGCCATGCCGCCAATCATCATGCCAGCCTGGCAGAACGGTACGCCGCAATCCATGCAGCGGGCACCCTGCGCCTGCTGTTCATCCTGCGGCAGCGGGATGTGAAATTCGTTAAAGTTTTGAATGCGTTCTTCGGGCGGCAGCTCCGTGCTGGTCTGCCGGGCAATTTCCATAAATCCTGTCGGTTTTCCCATCGTTTGCGCCTCCCTTATTTGTTAGCAGCGTTCTTCATTGCATAGAACGCTTCGATCTGTGCCTGCTCGCTGTCCTCGCCCTTTTCTTCCATCTGGGCAATCAGGCGCAGCATCTTGTCATAGTCATGGGGCAGGACCTTTTTGAACTTGGGCAGATACTCGCCAAAGTTGTCCAGGATTTCCTTGCCGCGGGGGGAGCCGGTAGCTTCCACATGCTCGCGGATCAAATCCTTCAGCAGCGAAACATCGTACTTGTGTTCCACCGGCTCCAGGCTGACCATATCCTTGTTGACGCGGGTGTAGAAATCCCAGTCCTCATCCAGCACATAGGCGATGCCGCCGCTCATGCCGGCTGCAAAGTTTTTGCCGGTCTTGCCCAGCACCACCACGGTGCCGCCGGTCATATATTCGCAGCCGTGGTCGCCAACGCCCTCCACAACAGCGGTAGCACCGGAGTTGCGCACGCAGAAACGCTCGCCAGCTACGCCGTTGATGAACGCTTTACCAGCGGTTGCACCGTACAGGGCAACGTTGCCAATGACAATGTTCTCGCTGCGGTCATAGGTGACATCCTTGGGCGGGTAAACGATCAGCTTGCCGCCGGAAAGGCCCTTGCCCATATAGTCGTTGGAATCGCCAACCAGTTCCAAGGTCAGGCCAGCGGGGATAAAGGCACCAAAGCTCTGGCCGCCGTACCCGTTGCAGATCACATGGAAGGTATCTTCCGGCAGGGTGTTGCCAAACTTGCGGGTGATCTCACTGCCAAAAATCGTGCCGAACGCGCGGTCGGTGTTGCCAACTTCCAGTTCAACGGTCATCGGCTTGGGCTCTGCCATGTCAAAGCTCTTCTTGAACTTCTTCATCAGCACGCGCATATCCGGCGTTTTTTCCAGGCCGAAGTTGTAAACATCCTTGGCGTTGAAGTGTACGCTGCTGTTTTCCACCAGCGGGTTTTTCAACAGGGCAGTCAGGTCCATCTCGCTTGCGCGGGAACCAGCCGGGGCATCCTTGACTTTCAGCAGGTCGGTGCGGCCAACCAGTTCATCCACGGTATGCACGCCCAGGCGGGCCATGTATTCGCGCAGATCCTCGGCCATAAAGCGCATAAAGTTGATGATGTATTCCGGCTTGCCCTTAAAGCGCTTGCGCAGCTCGGGGTTCTGGGTGCAGATGCCCATGGGGCAGGTATCCAGGTTGCACACGCGCATCATCACGCAGCCCATGGCAACCAGCGGGCCGGTGCCAAAGCCGAACTCTTCAGCGCCCAGCATGGCGGCAATGGCCACATCGCGGCCGCTCATCAGCTTGCTGTCGGCTTCAATGCGCACGCGGGAACGCAGGCCGTTCATGATCAGGCTCTGGTGTGCTTCGGCAAGGCCCAGCTCCCACGGCAGGCCCGCATTGTGGATGGAGTTGCGCGGTGCAGCGCCGGTGCCGCCGTCAAAACCGGAAATCAAAATCACTTCGGCGCCGGCCTTGGCAACGCCGGCGGCAATGGTGCCGACACCGGCCTCGCTGACCAGCTTGACGTTGATGGCAGCCTTGCGGTTGGAGCATTTCAGGTCATAGATCAGCTGGGCCAGGTCCTCAATGGAGTAGATATCATGGTGCGGCGGAGGAGAGATCAGGCCCACGCCGGTGGTGGAGTGGCGGGTCTTGGCAACCCAGGGGTAAACCTTGCCGCCGGGCAGCTGGCCGCCCTCGCCGGGCTTTGCGCCCTGTGCCATCTTGATCTGAATCTCACTGGCGGAAACCAGATACTTGCTGGTCACGCCAAAACGGGCGGATGCTACCTGTTTGATGGCGCTGTTGCGCTCGGTGCCAAAACGGTCTTCGGCTTCGCCGCCTTCGCCGGTGTTGCTCTTGCCGCCGATGCGGTTCATGGCAACGGCCATGCACTCGTGGGCTTCCTCAGAAAGGGCGCCATAGCTCATGGCAGCGGTCTTGAAGCGGTGTACGATGGAATCCACGCTTTCCACTTCGTCCAGCGGGATACCGGCGTCAGGATAATTGAAGTCCAGCAGGCTGCGCAGGTGCATGGCATCGCCGCCCTCGGCGTTCACGGCATCGGTGTAAGCCTTGAACTTGTTGTAATCGCCGGTCCAGCAGGCCTGCTGCAGCAGGTGGATGGTCAGCGGGTTGTACAGATGATCTTCGGCCAGCTTGCCGCTGCGGAGCTTGTGCTCACCCAGGCTGGTCAGCTCCATGCTGATATCCAGGCCCAGAGGGTCGAATGCCTGCTTGTGGCGGGCTTCCAGGTCGTTCTGGATGTCGCGGATGGTAATGCCGCCCACACGGCTGACGGTGTTGGTAAAGTACTTATCCACTACCTCGTTGCTCAGACCCAGCGCTTCAAAAATCTGGCTGCCCTGGTAGGACTGGATGGTGGAAATACCCATCTTGGAGGCAATCTTGACTATGCCGGCCAGAACGGCTTTATTGTAGTCGTTCACGGCGGCATAGTAATCTTTGTCCAGCAGACCCTCATTGATCAGCTCGCCGATGGTCTCCTGTGCCAGATAGGGGTTGATGGCGCAGGCACCGTAGCCCAGCAGGGTGGCAAAATCATGAACCTTGCGGGGCTCACCGCTTTCCAGGATCAGGGCCATGGCGGTGCGCTTGCGGGTACGAACCAGATACTTGGAAACTGCGCCCACAGCCAGCAGGCTGGGGATGGCGACATGGTACTCATCAATTTCGCGGTCAGACAAAATCAGGATGTTGGCACCATCGCGGTAGGCGCGGTCCACATCAACGAACAGGCGGTCAATGGCCTTTTCCAGGTCGGTGTTCTTATAGTAGCAGATGGAGATGGTTTCCACCTTAAAGCCGGGAACCTTCATGGCCTTGATCTTCATCAGGTCGGTTTCGGTCAAAATAGGGTTGGTGATTTTCAGCACCTTGCAGTTCTCGGCGTCCTCTTCCAACAGGTTGCCTTGTGCGCCAACGTATACGGTGGTGGAGGTCACGACTTTCTCGCGCAGGGCGTCGATGGGCGGGTTGGTGACCTGGGCAAACATCTGCTTAAAATACTCAAACAGCGGGGGATGGGTGTGGCTCAAAACGGCCAGCGGGGTATCGCTGCCCATGGCACCGGCAGGCTCTGCGCCGTTCTTTGCCATCGGCAGGATCATGGTGGAAACATCCTCGTACTGGTAGCCGAATGCTTTCTGCAGCCGCACCAGCTCGTCATGCTCGTGGCTGGGCACACGCTCGTTGGGAATCTTCAAATCGGCCAGGCTGACCAGGTTGCGGTCCAGCCATTCGCCGTAAGGCTCGCGGCTGGCGTAATCGGCTTTCAGGCTTTCGTCGTCCACCAGCTCACCCCTGGCGGTATCCACCAACAGCATTTTGCCGGGGCGCAGGCGGTCCTTGCGCACGATTTCTTCGGCGGGAATATCCAGCACGCCGACCTCACTGGAAAGGATCAGGCGGCCGTCTTTGGTGATATAGTAGCGGCTGGGGCGCAGACCGTTGCGGTCCAGCACAGCGCCCATCACATCGCCGTCACTGAACAGGATGGAAGCAGGGCCGTCCCACGGTTCCAGCATGGTGGCGTAATACTGATAGAACGCACGCTTTTTGGGGTCCATACTATGGTTGTTTTCCCACGGTTCGGGGATAGTGACCATAACAGCCAGCGGCAGCTCCATGCCGTTCATAACCATAAACTCCAGCGTGTTATCCAGCATGGCGGAGTCGGAACCACCCTGGTTCACAATGGGCAGAACCTTGGTCATATCCTCTTTCAGGTAGTTGGAACCAATGGTTTCCTCGCGGGCCAGCATGGTATCCACGTTGCCGCGGATGGTGTTGATCTCGCCGTTATGCAGGATAAAGCGGTTGGGGTGGGCGCGGTTCCAGCTGGGTGCCGTGTTGGTAGAAAAACGGCTGTGCACCATGCCGATGGCAGATTCATAATCTTCGCTCTGCAAATCGGGATAGAACAGGCGCAGTTCTTTAACCAGGAACATGCCCTTGTACACAATGGTGCGGCTGGAAAGACTGCACACATAAGTATCCTGGCTGGACTGTTCAAACACGCGGCGGGCAACATAAAGCTTGCGGTCAAAGTCAATGCCGGGCTTTACGCGGGCCGGGCGTTCCACAAATGCCTGCCAGATGCTGGGCATGCAGGAACGTGCCTTGTGGCCCAAAATTTCCGGGCAGGTGGGCACTTCGCGCCAGCCAAGGAAGGTGAGCCCCTCTTTTTTGCAGATGATCTCAAACAGCTTTTTGTCCTGGTTGCGGTTCAACTCTTCCTGTGGGAAAAAGAACATGCCAATGCCGTAGTCACGCTCGTTGCCCAGCGTAATGCCGGCTTCTTCGGCAGCTTTTTTGAAGAACTTGTGGCCGATCTGCAGCAGGATACCGACACCATCGCCGGTTTTACCTTCGGCATCCTTACCGGCACGGTGTTCCAGGTGCTCCACGATCTGCAAAGCATCGTCGATCGTTTTGTGGGTTTTACGGCCCTTGATATCCACAACTGCACCAATGCCGCAGTTGTCATGTTCAAACCGCGGATCATACAGCCCGGCGGGGGCCTTGCGCTCTGTAAAGTTTTCCATCCGTTTTTTGCTCCTTCCCGTAATTCCCTGCGGGGCCGGGCGGGAACGCACATTTCCCACCCTGGCATAGATACGAAAAAAGACGTTCCCCAACGGGTACACTAACCCGTTTGTGGGAACGTCTTTGTTCTTAGCAATACTATACCACACCAATAGGGAAATGGCAATCATCAAACAAAAGATTTTTATGAAATTAACGCGAAAACCTTATTTGCTTTGCTTTGCAAGGACTAAACTTAATAAAATTAAGCTGCGGCAATAACTGCCGGGCAAAACGGTGTGTTATTTGCCGTTTGCAGCCTGCTGCTCTTTCAAAACAGCCAGGATCTCGGTCAGCAGCTCCTCCTGCGTCGGGGCCTTAGGGGCTTCCGGCTCGGCGGGCTTTTCTTCTTCATGCTTGCCCAGATCCATGAGCTTGTTCATGGCTTTCAGCATACAGAACAGAACGAATGCCAGAATGATAAAGTTAATGACGGCAGAGATGAATGCACCGATGCCCAGGTTGATGTCAAACGGCAGGTGCAGCACAACATCACTGAAATCTGTCTGGAACAAAATGCCAATGATGGGGTTGATGATGTTGTCCGTCAAAGAAGTGACCAGCGTGGAGAATGCGCCGCCGATGAGAACACCGATGGCCATGTCCATCATGTTGCCTTTCAGGGCAAAAGCTTTGAACTCTTCCAGGAACTTTTTCATAATGTGTTTCCTCCTGTATGGATGAATTTTTCAAGGCCATGCCCCACACAGGCTGCAAACGGGGCATGGGGCCCGGATTCCAAAATAAAAAAGTTACTTCAGCAGCTTGGCTACAGCGTCTGCTGCGCCGTCCAGATAATCCCCGGCAAAGGTTTCAATCATACCGGCGTCCGCCTCTTTGGCAAATTCGGGGTTCAGCGGCATTTTGGCCAGCACGGGCAGGTGGTACTTCTTGCCGGTCTCGTCCACATGGCTGTCGCCAAACACGTTGATATGCTTGCCGCAGTCCGGGCAGAGCACATAGCTCATGTTTTCCACAATGCCAAGGATGGGAACCTTCATCATTTCGGCCATCTGCACAGCCTTGCCAACGATCATGCCGACCAGCTCCTGCGGACTGGATACAATAATGATGCCGTCTACCGGCAGGGTCTGGAACACGGTCAGCGGCACATCGCCGGTTCCCGGAGGCATATCGACAAACAAAAAGTCAACGTCGTCCCAGATCACTTCCTGCCAGAACTGCTTGACCGCACCGGCAATCACGGGGCCGCGCCACACAACGGGGGCTTCCTCATCTTCCAGCAGCAGGTTGATGGACATGATCTTGATGCCGGTGTGGCTTTCCACCGGGTTGATGCCGTCCTCGGTGCCCATGGCCGGGCCATGAACGCCGAACAATTTGGGGATGGAAGGGCCGGTAATGTCAGCATCCAGCACGCCGACCTTGTAGCCTTTGCGGCGCATGGAAACAGCCATCATGGCGCTGGTCATGCTTTTGCCAACGCCGCCCTTGCCGGAAACAACGCCAATCACTTTTTTGATGTGGCTTTTTGCGTGCGGCGGTTCATGCTGCGGCGCACGGCTGGAACAGTCAGCGTGGCAGTTGCTGCAATCGTGGGTACATGCTTCACTCATGTGGGTATAGCTCCTTTTATCTGTGCCGGGCGGGACGCTGCAACTGCCCCACTTCGGCATCGTTCTCCGTTTTGCGGCATGGGCCGCACTTTATTAGTGTACCGCGTCAGAGCACAAAATGCAAGTACTATCAAAACGAATAGCACGCCAAACCAGCAAAAATGTCCGAATTGTATGGGTGATACTTCTTCATAGAACCCTGCCATAAACCGCAGCAATGCAGAATATACTGGCTTTATACGGGCAAAGGGGGCGGCAAAAACGGCACTGCGGGGGAAAACCTATCTGAAAAATGCAGCACTGCTGACAGTGGCGGGCTTTGCGCTGCGGGCGCTGGGCATGGTGTTCCGGGTGTTTGTGGCTGCGCGCCTGGGGCCGGAGGGTATGGGCCTGTACCAGCTGATCTTATCCGTCTATATGGTGTTTGTTTCGCTGGCTTCGGCGGGCATCAATGTAGCGTCCACACGGCTGGGTGCGCAGTGCCTGACCCGTGGACGCGGCATGGCCCCGACGCTGCGCAGCCTTGCGGCAACAGCGGCCGTATTGGGCACCGCCGCCATGCTGGCGCAGCTGGCGCTGGCGGACCCTTTGGCCCGCTTTGCCCTGCATGATTCCCGCGCGGAGCTGGGGCTGTGTACGCTGGCCCCCAGCCTGCCGTTTATTGCGGCGGCCGGGGCGCTGCGGGGGTGCTTTTTGGCGCGGCGAAGGGTGGAACCGAATATCATTGCCCAACTGGTGGAGCAGACCGTGCGGATGGCCGTGGCCGCATTGGCGCTGGTAAAGCTGGCCCACTGGGGCGCGGCTTACGCTTGCTGTGCGGTGCTCATCGGCAATACTGTCAGTGAGGCGGTCTCCTGCGGCATTATGGCGCTGTTTGCCCGGCAGGAACCGAGCTTCCGCCCATGCGCCGATGACCCGCCCCGCGGCTATACCAGCCGGGAGCTGTGGGAAATTGTGCTGCCCGTGACCGGCAGCCGGTTGGTGGCCAGCGTTTTGCAGGCAGGGGAAAGCGTGCTGATCCCCGCCTGTCTTGCCGCTTACCTTGGCACCCGCGCCGAAGCCGTGGCGCAGTATGGTTCCTTAAAAGGCATGGCACTGCCGCTTATCTTTTTTCCGTTCTCGGTGCTGGCGGCACTTTCCGGCCTGCTGATGCCGGAGATCACCCGTGCCCACACCGCCCGGGATACCGCTGCCCTGCGCCGCCTTGTGCGGCTTGCCATGGGGTTGACGGGTGGGTTCTCGCTGTTGGTGGGGGCCGCGCTGGTGCTGTTTGGCAAGGATGCCGCCATTTTGCTCTATCACGATGCCCAGGCGGGCCGCTATGTGCAGGTACTGGGCATTGTGGCGCCCTTTATGTACCTGGAAAGCATGGTGGATGCGATCTTAAAAGGCATGGGGGAGCAGCTGGCGACCTTCCGCTATTCGGTACTGGATTCCATTTTGCGCATTGCAGGCATTTTGTGGCTGATGCCGCAATACGGTATGCCGGGTTTTCTGGCGGTCATGACAGCCTCTAACCTGCTGACCTGCGGGCTGAATACGGGGAGAATGGTGAGGCAATTAAGGAGGGAGGAAGTCGGAACTGAGAGGGAAATGAGGAATTAGAAATGAGGAATTAAAAATTGGGCGGAGAGGAGACGGGAAAAAATAAATAATAATGAATAATGGTGGCGGATCGCGGTGTGCCGCTCAGAAAATATTGGGTTTGTTATGTGTTGGAAACAGGCGGCAGATAATAGAACGCTCAAAACCGTTCCCTATAAAATCACAAAAATCACCCCGCCGCGGGAAACTTCTGCCCCAACGGCGGGGTGGCTCTGCATTATATATTTTATATCGGAACAAAGCGGCATAGCGTCCGCTTTTCCATCACAGCGTCTGCCCGCTGACCAGCCCGTTCCACAGGCGGTAATAAATGCCTTTCTTTGCCAGCAATTCCTCGTGGCGGCCCTCTTCCTCAATGCCGGATTTGCCCAGCACCAGAATGCGGTCAGCGTTTTTGATGGTGGTCAGGCGGTGGGCAATCGTCAGCGTGGTACGGCCCTTGGCCAGCTTATCCAGGCTTTGCCCAACCAGAATCTCACTCTCGTTGTCCAGCGCGCTTGTGGCTTCGTCCAGCAGCAGGATGGGCGGGTTCTTCAAAAATACCCGCGCAATGCTGATGCGCTGTTTCTGCCCGCCGGAAAGCTTGACCCCGCGTTCGCCTACATAGGTATCATACCCGTCTTTCAGCTCCCGCACAAAGCCATCAGCACCGGCCAGCCTGGCGGCGGCAATGATCTCCTCCCGCGTGGCACCCGGCTTGCCGTAAGCGATGTTTTCGGCCACCGTGCCGCTGAACAGGTAAACATCCTGCTGCACCACGCCAACGGCATTGCGCAGGCTGCTCAGGGTAACATGGCGGATGTCCTGCCCGTCAATCAAAATCTCGCCGCCGGTCACATCATAAAAGCGAGGGATCAGGTTGCACAGGGTGGTTTTGCCGCCGCCGGAAGGCCCAACCAGCGCCAGATTCTCGCCGGGGCGGATGTTCAGGTTTACATGACGCAGCACCTTGTTGTGGTCGTCCGGGTATTCAAAGCTCACATCGCGGAACTCAATGCCGCCTTTTTCCACATGCAGCGGTTTGGCGTCAGGGGCGTCAGTGATCTCAACGGGGGTATCGATAATGTCAAAAAAGCGCTCAATGCCGGTTACGCCGCGCTGGAACTGCTCGGCAAACTCCACAATGCGGCGGATGGTGGCAATCAGAGTGGAAACATACAGCACATAGGCAACCAAATCGCCAGCGCTGATGGTGCCATATACCAGCGAAAGGCCGCCTGCCACAATGACCACCAGATACATCAACCCGTCAAACAGCCGGGTGGAGGTGTTGAACGCGGCCATGGCATGGTAGGTTTTCTTCTTGATGGTCTGGAACGCGGTGTTGCCCTGCTCGAACTTTTTGTTCTCTTCCTTTTCCGCGGCGAACGCCTTCACAACCCGCTGGCCCAGCAGGCTGTCCTCAATCGAAGCGTTCAGCTCACCGATCTGGAACCGCTGGCGGCGAAACGCGGCGCGAAGCTTCAGGTTCAGCTTGATGGATACAACCGCCATCAAGGGCACGCAGGCAAACACCACCAAAGTCAGCGGTACGCTGGCCCCGCACAGGATGATGAACGAAGCCGCAATTTTGATGCCCGCAATAAAAAATTCTTCCGGGCAGTGGTGGGCGAATTCGGTCACATCAAACAGGTCGTTGGTAATGCGGCCCATGATCTGCCCAACTTTGGTATTGGAATAATAGGTGTGGCTCAACCGCTGCAGGTGGGCAAAGGCATCCCGCCGCATATCGGTCTCAATGTAAACGCCCATGATGTGGCCGGTGCCGGACATAAAATACTGTGCGGCACCATCAATCAGCCGCAAAATGAGATACAGCAGGGCGAGCTTTAACACCGCATCAACCGTCAGCACAATGCCGGGATCGGTGGCGGCGTTGGTTAGGTAGCTCATAATTTTAGGCAGCACGATATCACACAAAGTGGTCAGTGCGGCACAGAACAAATCAAAAATCAAAATGCGTTTGTATCGCATCAGGTAAGGGGCAAACCGGCGGATCAGCGCCGGGGTGCCAATGTGCTGCTGGCTGGGGTCATTCATAAGATTAAGTTCCTCTTCTTTTCAAAAAATCAGGGTTATTCCTGCGGAGCTTCCGGTTCCTGTGCAGGAACCTCGGTGGGGGCTTCGCTGGCAGGCTCGGTTTCCTGCGGCGGCTCCGGGTCAGGGGCCGGTTCCGCGGTAATTACCGGCTCCGGTGCACCCGTCGGTTCGGGCTCCGGCGTAATGACAGGTTCCTGCGTAGGCTCCGGGGTAGTTATCGGCTCTGGTGTGACAACAGGTTCCGGCGTCTGGGTAACTGCCGGTGTCGGTGAAGGGGGTGACGTGGGCGAAGCTGTCGGCGTTGCGGTGGGCAGCGGTTCAATGGGCGCTGTTTTGATGTAGCCGCAGCGCTGGCAGGTGTAGGTCATCACCCCGGCTACACCGGGCTGGGGCTGCAAGGTGATAACGCCCTTGTCATAGTCATGCCCCAGGGCGGGCAGTTCTTTTTCTTTTACCTCGCCGCAGATGGTGCACTTGACTTTTACGGTGCCGTATTCCAAACAGGTGGGCTCAATGCGGGTATCCTTTACTTCCACAAATTCATGTTCGTGTTCGTCCGGCTCAAAGTGTGCTGTCACAATCACGCCGTTGGCGTCCGCATTGCTGGGCACGGTAAAGCTCAGGGAAGAACTGCTGGAGGCCGCCCCCAGCGACGCCGTCCACCCGGCAAACTTCCAGCCTGCATCGGGTACGGCTTTCACGGTGGAGCAGGTGCCGCCCTTTTTCACTTTCTGGCTGGTGGAACCGCTGATGCTGCCGCCGGATGTGGCCACAAATTCCACCGGCACTTTAGCGCCGCGCACGGCGATCGGATCCGAGGAGATTAACCCCAGCGGTACGCCGTCCGGCTCCGGGATGACGACTGTGCTTTCGGGGCGGCGGTCCTGCGTGACGTAAGCGTGGGTGCGCACATAAGTAAAATAGGCAGTGACAGCCTCTTTGGAAAGATGCACCCCGTCCGAAAGGGTATAGTCCTTTTTAGCCCAGCCGGTGGCGTCATCCCGCAGTACTTCGGCGGTGTTCAAAAATTTGTAGCCGTCCTCCTCGCACATTGTCACAAGAGCGGCGTTGTAGGCATCTACCTGGGTCATGGTCAGGTTGGTGTTGTCCCGCTGCTGGTCCAGCGGGGGAATGGCGCTGACGATAATATCCGCATAGGGCCATGCTTTGGTGATGGCGGCCAGCCCCTCCCGGTACTGCGCGATGAACTTGGTGGCATCCGTGGAGCTGCCCCCAAGGTTGTTGGAGCCGAAACCAATGATAATGCGTTTGGGCTGCAACTTGGCAACGGCATCCGGAATGGTGTACAGGGTGCTGTCCCCCTTGAACTTTTCGCATTTCAGGGTGGTGATGGAACCGGCCCCCATGCTGACCACGCCAATGTTGTTTTTCAGCGTGGAAAACGCCGTTCCGGTGTCATCGGCGTACATGGTGTAGCGCACGGTGTTGGAATCCCCAATGAACAGGGTGTCGTCCACATAACTGCGCCCGGCATCTGCTGTCTGCGGCAGAATAGTGGGCACGGTGGTATCTGTTGGGGCGGGGGTGGCGGTGGCCTGAACAACGGCGGCAGTTGGGGCAACCGTGGCGGATGTTTCCGGCGTGGCGGTATGATCGGGCAGAATATCCTGCGGCTTGCTGCAGGCACACAGCGCAGCACACAGCGCCGCCGCAGCCAAAATTTTACCCCAATTCGGGCATTTCATGCGCTCATCTCCTTTTTTATATTCTTTTATGATACACCGAACCAAGCACCACTGTAAAGCGCTGAGTTGTAAAAAATGCGGCTAAAAAATGTGGCTATAGCATCGGCGGCATACAATAATTGGTTGTTATATAAGAAAAAAGGTTGTAAAGAGTAAGGGAATATGATATAATATTGTAAAATGATGATGAAAAGAGAGGAACCTTTTATGGCCTCCAATCCCGAATTTGTTCAGTATATTGCGGACCAGCTTGCCCCGGCCGGGCAGGTGACCTACCACAAAATGTTTGGCGATTATGGCGTGTATCTGGACGGCAAAATGTTTGCCCTGGTGTGTGATGACCAGCTGTTCATCAAAATTACCAAAGAGGGGGCAGCCCTTGCTCCGCAGCTGCCCAAAGCCCCGCCGTATGATGGTGCAAAAGACTATTTTCTGTACGAGGATGTGGATGACCGGGAACACATGATTGCATTTGTGCAGGCCACCTGCCGCGAACTGCCCATGCCAAAGCCCAAAAAGAAGAAGGGAGCGACCTGACCGATGCCGTTTGACTATAAAAAGGAGTATAAGGAATTTTATCTCCCGCCCCAAAAGCCGCAGCTGCTGGAAGTGCCGCCCATGAACTATGTGGCGGTGCGCGGCCATGGTGACCCCAACGCGCAGGATGGAGAATATCAGGCGGCCATTGGTATGCTGTATGCGGTTGCCTTTACCATAAAAATGAGCTACAAAGGTGCCCACCAGATCCCCGGCTATTTTGAATATGTGGTGCCGCCGCTGGAGGGCCTTTGGTGGCAGGAGGGGCAAAGCCGGGTCGATTACGCCCATAAGGAAACATTCTCTTGGATTGCCATGATTCGCCTGCCGGAGTTTGTAACCAAACAGGAGTTCGATTGGGCTGTGGCCGAAGCTGCCGCCAAGAAAAAGCTGGATCTCAGCAAAGTGGAGTACTTTACTTATGATGAGGGCCTGTGCGTGCAGTGCATGCACCTTGGCAACTATGATACCGAGCCCGCAACGCTCAACGCAATGGAGCAGTTTGCGGTGGAGCGGCACTATAAAATTGACTGCACCTCCGCTCGCCTGCACCACGAAATTTACCTCAGCGATCCCCGCCGCACTGCCCCGGAAAAATGCAAGACCGTTATCCGGGAACCAGTCTGCAAGGTGGAGTAAAGATCACCGGAAAGAGAACAAAATCAAAATAAAGACTGCCGTACCACCTGATCAATACAGGGGAGGGCAGTCTTTTGCAGTTACCGTGAAAAAACCGGCACTCCGGCTTGTTTGATTCTTGCGAAAGTCCTTTGCTTTCGGTCAAAAAAAGAAGGGACTAAGCCAGAATGCCTTGGTTTTCAAGGTCTTTCTGATTTAGTCCTGTGATCTCACAATGATTTTTCACGATAATGTTCCTATATTCTGCTTCAATCTCGGTCAGCATACGCTGGAAGCCGGGACGGTCGCAGTTCGTGCCGGAGCAGCCATCATCCACAAAGAATACCGGGTTCGGGAAGTGGTTCTTCTTGGCGTATTCCAGAAGGATAGTCTTCTGGGGAAGGGATTTGTCAAGGATAAATTCCCCTAAGCAACACTGGCTCTCGACATGAAGACCGGCGAGGTCGTGGCAAGCATGCCGGTGCCGGATGATCTTCCCGAGGGCTATCAGGTGGCCGTCGAAAACGCCGCGATCGTCTACGATGACGGCGAGGGCACGGTCAGCACGATCGTCTGCAACTGGTTTGGTGCCGGTAATGCGGGGCTAGCCGACCCCAACAGCGACTCGTCCATTCAGAGTTACGCCAACATTTACGACCAGAACTGGCTCATGAAGGGCAACGTCATGATTGCTCCGGACGTAGAGCGCGTGGACACCGTGAAGACCGATAACGGCTATGAAATTCGGTATGTATGCCAGCAACAGCGGCAATGCGCTCTACTGCCCAACGGGCTATCTGGAGCTGCTGCGCTTGCAGGATCGCTTTGTGTATCTGCCGGAGATGCCGTATCGTGAGGTGGATCTGGATAAGGCGGCAAGAAACGTTCTTTCCCAGGAGAAGTTTGAGCAGGGCGGCGGTGAAGGTACGGTTGCCAGCTGGTGCAATACCGCAACCATTCGCAACGTGCATCCCAACACTACGGTAGCCTTCCGTATGAATAATTTGTCCGGCAGTACCTCTGATCTGATGCTCTATGCCTATGGCACGGATGGCAAGCTTCAGCAGGTCGCTTCTGAGATGTGGAAAATCACAGACGAAACTGGTGAGGCTGTGACAGAACTGACGGACGGCATGCTCTATGAGCTGCGCGTGACCATCGCCGACGGCGGCGATTTTGACCTGAGTGAGGCGGAAAAGGAAATCAAGCTTTCCGTTGCTCTTGGAAAATAAATCAATTCTGATTCCTCTGAATCCGGCGCTCAAAGCGCTGGATTCTTTTCAAACAACCATAATTATTGCGGAGAAAGTGTCCATGAAACGGATGATTGCGGCAACTCTCATGTTCTCATTGCTGCTTTCTGCCACAGCTTGCGGCAAAGCACCGTTTAAGAGCTTCTTGTTGGGGCGTGCCTGCCCCAAACCCTGCCAGGAACGAGTGCGGCAAACTGGAAGTTTCCGTTGCTTATCTTGATTTTTATATAAAGCCTCTTTTTTTTGCTTCTTCAATCAATATAGGTTGAATTAAAGGATATGTCCAATTATCAACTAACTTATCTGAAATCAATATTTTCTCAATCTCACAATGTAATTCCACGAATGAGCTAATGTCTGCAATAAATAACATTCCAAAAGTTTCATCATCAATATTTTCATTTACTCGTGTCTTTCCTTTAACAGAATAC
>OOAJ01000947.1_pt1 | contig 15556 bp, 14 predicted proteins | sample 1671241 | NCBI WGS metagenome assembly OOAJ01 (sample SAMN06348136, study PRJEB24527) | human gut metagenome | biome: human gut; feature: ankylosing spondylitis patient; material: feces | host: Homo sapiens | place: China | collected 2015-10
CCTGCGTGTGGATTCTTAACTTGTCTCTTTGTTCTTCGGTGAATGCCCTGTATCATAGTAATATATAGTATGGCGCAAGTCTATATTTTCCGGTGAATTGTAACTTTTATAAGTGCACTTTTAAAGAAGAATGCTTGACAATATATATGGTAAACTCATATGCTATAAGTAAATAAGAAAAAAATATAAATATTGGAGGAAAAATTTTAAATGAATCGTGATGATTTCTGTCGATTATACTGGAGTTATTACTTGGTTTTGGAAAAGGATTTTTTGGATACCGAAAGATATATCAGCTTTGATTTAGGAGATAATTATTTATACGATTCTCATACAATACATGATTATGGCAATAGCGGTGCATTTTCCAATGAATTTGTCAAACAATATCAAGCAATATGTTCTGAAGTAGATGTGGTTTTGAAGACCATTTGTAAAGAGCTTAGTGGCATAACAGCAAATAATATGCCTGCCTATACCGATTTGGTATTGAAAAAATGGAAAACTCTTTCAGAACAAAAAGTAAGGATGAATACTATCAAATTGCAACCATTCAAAAATTGGAAACCGAGTCCGTTATATAGCGCTCCTGACTGGTGGACTCCATATAATCGTGTAAAGCATGAACGACTTGAAAATTTCAAAGAGGCAAATTTAAAGAACGTGATGAATGCCTTGGCGGGTCTTTATACTTTAGAATCTTACTTAGTGAAATACATTGGCGATAGAGATAAGACTAAGGATGTGCCAAATGATATTTCGAATTTGTTTGAGTTGATTGGCTTTCATACGGATGTTAAAGTCACAGGCCGCGAAGAGTATCCAATGACAGACCGAGAGATAAAAGAAATATTAACAGAAATATAAATGTGCGACCTCAAACTGATGACGCTGAATAGAATGCTGGACAGAGGACGATAGAAAGCAAACATCAAATGGAACTGTCGCCTATGAAAGATATTAGACAATTTATAAAATTATTTTGTGGACTACTTTATTTGTACTGAGTGGTATTCCTTAACTCTCTTTTGTACTTGTAATAGGTATTCCTCGCAATGCCAATCAGTTTCATACAATCTGCATCGCACAGCGTTCCGTCAAAATCTCTGCTGTATTTCCGAATGGCTTCCTTACTTGTAACGGCTTTTTTAATATTGAGTTTGCGTCCCGGTCGCTGACCGATTTGTTTGCCGTTCAGTTTGGCAGTCAACATACCCTCTTTGGTACGCTGGTGCAGGTCGTCTACTTCCTTTTGCGCCTGCGCAAAGGCAAGGCGGATTTGCTCTTTGGCAAGGTCAACCGTATATTTGTTCAAAGCTGCGATAACTGCGGAAACAAAACTGTCGGTTGCAGCGTTGCCGGTTTGCAGTTGTGTACTGATTTGCCGCTGTATGGTCTGGCGGTAAGTTTCCGTGTTGATATGTGGCTCTTTCAAAAAGTATAGATTGATATTGCGGGCGTACAATTCCGAATAAAGCTGGCAACCTTCGTCAGAGTTGCGGCTCATGCGGGATACGCTGTCGAATACGATGGTGTCCCCCGGTTGCACAATATGCAGCAGCTTGTCCAGTTCTTTGCGTCCTTGATATGTTGTGCCTGTGTAAACTTCGCGGATAATATGCGCGGTTGGATACGCAGCCAAAATATTGCGTACCTGACGTTCGATGTTCTGTTGCGGCGTGGAAATTCGGCAGTAGCCATATATCTGCATAGTGGTATTACCTCTAAGGCTCGTTAATTTTGATACTGATAGTATACTTACTTTGTCATACGATAGCAAGCAGTTTTGATATTACTTGTGCATAGCTTAAATTTGATACTGAAAATGATGGCGGTGGTCGCTTGTGTGACCACCGCCATCGTTCTACTTTTCGCTGTCTGCAAGGTAGCACCAAGAACAGGTTTGGCACTCTGGCATTTCTCCGCACGGTGGTATGCCGGTATCAGGCTCATACGGACAGGAATAATAATCGTATTGCATTGTGTAGCTCCTTTAAAAGTGTACATATAAAAATAGCGGTCTACTCTCACTCGACCATTATCACTGTTGTTATAATTTATTCGGCAACAACCATTTTTTCCATACAGTCGCCGCATATTAGGTTGATGACCTTGGTTGCTCGGCAGCTGTTGCTGCATTTGGGACAAATATATTTGCGGGTACTGCTGGGCTTTTTCGTTCTGGTTTCTGCGCCTGCACCGCTGTTGCCGCCCTTGGGGAGCGTTCCGAGTACATCCAGTAGGTTAAGGCTCTCGACCATCTGGAAATCTTGCCAGCCCTGTTCCTCAACAAAATCCAGAAGTTCAAGGCCGGGGCTGGTAATTGTCCAACCATATTTGGGATGGTGTTCGACTTCCAGACCGTGGGTTTCTGCAATGTGCTTGAAATTCTTGTTGTGGTACACGCCGTTATTGCTAGTATCTTTTATACCGTGCTCAGCGCAATACTCGTGTACCATCTCATGGACTAAAACGCCTGCGAGAAAGGCGCACTCCTGATTTAAGCTGGCAGAGCTTATATTGATTTCGTAGCGCCGTTCTTCGCCTGTCTTCCAAACCTTTCCAGTGGTGAAGTGCCCATACGCGCCAGCAGTCTTTTTTAAACTAATAACGACTTCCGGCAGTTCGCCGTCAAAAAAGCGGTTGTTAAGTGCTCGGAACATTTTCTCTAACTGACCTGCCACGCGGCTCGTTTTAATCGTCTGTTTCATTTTCGTTGTCCTTTCGTCTTAAAAGTATACTTTTAAATCCCCGCCGAAGCGGTTTGCAGGTTTGGCCCCTGCCGGCGAAAAGAAAAAGTAAAGCCCCCATCCCGGTGTCAACAGAACATGGAATATCGCAGCACTCCCCGCAAAAGTGCGAGAATATGCCGTGAAAGTCTGTTGACTTAGGGCTGGGGGCTTATATACTTTTTTGAGCGGCAGGGCCACGCTTCTCAATCTCCGCCGCAGCGGTTTATCAGTCTTTTTAAAGTATAAATAACGCTTTAAAGCAAAAATATAATTTTTGCAAAAAAGCATTTTTGGGGCTTGCCAATCCTTGCGAATTGCAGAAAATGAAATTTGTAGGAGGAATCCCTTTTACCGTTATAGCACACGCATAACAATTTTGAATATACAAAATGTATATATTTTCCGTGTGCATACTTTAAACGATATATACATGATGTATTGAATTATGAACGTTTTAAAGGAGGAAAAACATTATGAAACGTTTCTTTGCGTCGGATGCTGAGAGTGATATGCTTATCGCTGAGGCAACCAAAACCTTTGGATTGAAAATTGGAGACATCATCAATATGGCAATTAAAAATCAGTTTCTGCCGATTACGGAACCGTTCCGCACGGAGGCAAGATTTATCTTGCAATGCCATACAGAAGGAGCGTTGGAAGCTCAGGAAATCAAGCAGTCGATGACGCGCGGTATTAGAGCGTTAGGAACGCGCCCGGTGCGTGATGCAGACCGCTTGCAAGGATTTTTTGCCCGGTACCATTTGCATGAGGATGTAGAGAACTGCACCATTACAGAGAATGATGCCTTGTGGGAATCTGCTGTTGAGGTCTACAATATTCTCGGCAAACAGATTTCAGCTGGAGGCATCAGCAAAATTAACGGTGCGCGTTTGGTGGATGACATTTTTGCAGAGTGGGATACTTTGTGGAGCGAAAAGGCTGTGTACGATGTGCTGGCGGCGCTTGCGTTTCGTTGCGAGCCGAACCAGGCGTTCCACTGGTTTGAGGGCATGCAGTTCCTTACAGGGATTGAGCATGATGCAATGGGCCAGTGGTGCTGTACATCGGGTAGAAAAAAATAAGACCTGACACGCCTTTGCGATAGTAAGGCGTACAGGTCGCAGCAAGGGCGGTGCTGATGCTCTGCGTGGAAGTGCAGAACTTGGCACCGCCAATCTTATAGGGGCAGGGACGATGAAAAATCGTCCCGATGGGGGCCGCAGCCCCTCACTGACGGCAAGCGGGTCTTGTCGGCAGCGGGGAGTCCAGAGGGGTCACGCCCCTTTGGCAAGGTAAGCCCGCAAGGGCGGTGGGAGTTTCCGGGGAAACTGCCATACCTTGTATGACACAGCAGATGGAGACTAAATGTACTGCTTGCTTTTGCAGTACATTTTAAGCCGCAATCGGATGGGGCATGGCCCCAACGAGAAGGGAATGATTATGATGGCGTGTGCCGAGAAGTTTGGTGCGGGCGCAGTCCGCAATATACTTCGCCACAATCGGCGAGAAATCGAACATTCGAGTAACCATGACATTGACCCGAAAAGGCTGGAGCGGGACTATATACTATCCCCAGACCGGGGCATGACTGAGTATGACTATTTTTTGCAGCGCAAATCAGAACTGTACTGCTATAACCGCGATGACGTAAAGGTTATGGCTGGCTGGGTCGTAACAGCCCCGCAGGATTTAGACCCGGAGCGCTACGACGTCTTTTTCTGCGCAACATACGATTTTTTGGCAAATCGCTATGGCGAGGAAAATGTCGTGCAGGCCATCGTCCATGATGACGAGGGCGGCCAACCGCATTTACATTTCTGTTTTATCCCAGTAGAGGAAGATTTAAAACACGAGCAGGGCTATAAAATTTGTGCGAACGATGTTCTTGACCGCCGCGAGCTGCGAAATTTTCATCCGGACTTGCAACGCTACCTGAACGAGCATGGTCTGGAAGATGCCCGCGTTATGACCGGCGTAACCAAACGCCAGGGCGGCAACCGCACTGTTGCACAGTTGAAAGCCGAACGCAAACAGGAATACCAGCAGGAAGTGGAACGCCCTGCGCTATATTTTGGAGAATCCAAAATTGAGCAGGGGCTTCACTTTTAATAAGGTGCGACCATGAAACAAGTTATATGGATTATCAGCTGTTATCTCTATGGCGTGGCGGCAATTCTACTGGTTATACTGCTGCTGTTGGTGTATCTGCGCGGGCAGGTTAATCATCTGCCAAATCCATTTTCCAAAAAGAATCTTGCGTATCGGCAGCCAGCGCAAGCAAGAGGAATCCTGTTTGGCAAGAAACTGAGCCTATTGGCCTACTCTCCTGAACAGGACGAGGGGCATATTCTCGTACTGGGGCCGTCTGGCACAGGCAAAACAAGTGCTTTGCTGATTCCAACATTGCGCAGTTGGCAGGGTACGGCGCTGGTGGTGGATATTTCCGGCGATATTTCAGCAAATGTCAACACGCCCAACAAAATTGTATTCGACCCGACGTCAGAAAGTTGTATCCCGTATGATGTGTTTGCCTCAATCAATGCCGTAACGGATGACACTGAGAGGCAGGAGCGCTTGGAGCAACTTGCCTACCTGCTGTTGCCGGATAAGGCTAATGATAGCGAGGCGGGCATATTTTTTACGAAAAATGGCCGAAAAATGATAACGGCAGCGCTTATTTGCTATTACGGCATGGGCTGGGGCTTTGTGGAAATCTGCGAGTTTTTTCTCGGTCACGATTGGCGCAGTTTGCTGAACAATATTGCAAAGCAGCAGAATCCGATTGCTAATATGTTCATTAGTTCCTTTGCAGGCGCGTCAGAGCAGAACACGGCGGGCTGTAAACAGGCGGCAGACGATGACTTAAAACTGTTTGCCACAAACGAAAAAATTAAAAATGCACTTCGAAAATCAGCCAGCTATGAGCAGTCAATCAGCCCGGCTACGCTGGAAACAAACAGCGTTTATATCTATATCCCTGATGAAAAGCTCAAAATTTATGGCGACCTGCTGCGCATTATCACGGCCCAGTCAATGGAATATTTTTCATCCAGACCGCCAGAGCATAAGAAAATGATTCTGTTTTGTTTGGATGAATTTGCTTCGTTTGGCAAGCTGCAAATCACCGAGGCCCTGCGTAAGCTGCGGAAACGGCATATCCGCATTATGGTGCTGACGCAATCGCTGGCTGACCTTGACATGATTTACGGTAAAGATGAGCGCAAGGCAATGCTCGGAAACTTCAAATTTACGGTCATACTGGGCTGCAAGGACACCGAAACACAGGAGTATTTCTCCAAAATGATTGGCGAGAAACACTCCCTGCTGGCAATAGACCCAAACCAAAAACCACAGCTTATCATCAAGCCAGCCGACCTAGCACATTTGGAACAAGACCTCTTTGTAATCTGTGATGACGGGGCAATCCGATTACAAAAGAACTTTTATTTCAAGTAGAAATAAAGAAAAGATAAATGAATCTTCTTGACATTTTATTTATACTGGCATATACTATAGACAAGAAAGGGGTGCTGTATATGTCACAAGCAGTTAATGTCAATTTCAAATTAGACGCAGATGTTAAAAAGAGCATGGAACAGGCGTGTGCAGATATGGGCCTGACTATGAGCGCGGCATTTACCGTCTTCGCTAAGAAAGTCGGCAGAGAAAGACGGATACCGTTTGAAATTACCGCAGACCCGTTTTATTCTGAAAGTAACATGGCACACCTGCGCCGTGGTGTCGCTGCCCTTAATGCGGGGAAAGGCGTTGAGCATGAACCCATTGAGGTTGACGACGAATGAGGAAAATATGGTTTGATGAGGCTTGGGAAGACTACCTGTACTGGCAGGTACAGGATAAAAAGACGCTAAAGCGCATCAATGCCCTGCTGAAAGATATTGAACGCAACAATTTTGATGGCATCGGCAAGCCGGAACCCCTGAAAGGCGATTTGAGCGGATTTTGGAGCAGACGTATTGACGACACCAACAGATTGGTGTACCGCATCAACAACAGCATACTTGAAATCTTGTCATGCAAAGGCCATTATGACGATTGATTAGGAGGACGGGTGACCGTCCTCTTTTTCTTTTGTCACAGTTCATTCTTTCCATCAATCAAAAAATAGCAGCAAAAAGCGGGTGACATACACCCGCTTTTTCGTTATAATAGATAAAAATATGTATCTTTGTCTGCAAGTCCGATTTATAGGATGGTGCATTTGCTACAATATACATAGGGTTAAAAAGTGTACTTGAAATTTGGAGGAATCACAATGCCGGATAACAAAAAAGAGCAGGAACGCGAAGAACTTCACCGCGCAATATGGGCGATTGCGGATGACCTGCGCGGGAGCGTGGATGGCTGGGATTTCAAATCCTACGTTCTGGGCATTATGTTCTACCGCTATATTTCCGAGAACCTGACGAACTACATCAACGCGGACGAAATCGCGGCAGGCAACGCGGATTTTGACTATGCCAAGCTGTCTGACGAGGAGGCCGAGCAGGCGCGGGATGACTTGGTGCAGACCAAAGGCTTCTTTATCCTGCCGTCTGAGCTGTTCGTCAATGTCCGCGCCCGTGCGCCGCAGGACGATAACCTCAATATGACGATGGAGGCCGTCTTCCGTCATATCGAGGATTCGGCCAAAGGCACCGAGAGCGAGGATGACTTTGCCGGTCTGTTCGATGATATTGATGTCAACAGCAACAAGCTGGGCGCTACGGTGGCAAAGCGCAACGCAATGCTTGTCAAGCTGCTGGACGGCATCGGCGCGATGAAGCTCGGTGAATACAAGGAAAACACGATTGATGCGTTTGGCGATGCGTATGAGTACCTGATGAGTATGTATGCCTCCAACGCGGGCAAGAGCGGCGGCGAGTTCTTCACCCCGCAGGAGGTTTCGGAGCTGCTGACCCGCCTTGCTGTCGTGGGCAAAACCGAGGTCAACAAGGTCTATGACCCGGCCTGCGGCTCCGGCTCCCTGCTGCTGAAAGCGGCTAAGATTCTGGGCAAGGAGAATGTGCGTCAGGGCTTCTTCGGTCAGGAAATCAACCTGACGACCTACAACCTGTGCCGTATCAATATGTTCCTGCACGATATTGATTTTGATAAATTCAATATCGCCCACGAGGATACGTTGATTTCGCCCCAGCATTGGGACGAGGAACCCTTTGAGGTCATCGTCAGCAACCCGCCCTATTCTATCAAATGGGAGGGCGATGATAACCCGGTCTTGATTAACGACCCGCGTTTCTCCCCTGCCGGTGTGCTGGCCCCGAAATCCAAAGCGGACTTGGCCTTTATCATGCACTCGCTGGCATGGCTGGCGACCAACGGCACGGCGGCTATCGTCTGCTTCCCTGGCATCATGTATCGCGGCGGCGCGGAAAAGAAGATTCGCCAGTATCTGATTGACAACAACTTTATCGACTGCATTATCCAGCTGCCCGGCAACCTGTTCTTTGGCACCAGCATTGCAACCTGTATTATGGTGCTGAAGAAGAGCAAGGCTGAAAACAGAACGCTATTTATTGATGCCTCGAAAGAATTTGTTAAGGTTACGAACAATAACAAGCTGACTGAGGACAACATTGCAAAAATCGTGGCCTCGTTCATTGACCGCAAGGATAAGGACTATTTCTGCCGCCTTGTGCCCAATGACGAGATTGCCGCGCAGGATTATAACCTGTCTGTATCCACCTATGTGGAGCAGGAGGACACCCGAGAGGTCATCAACATTACCGAGCTGAACGCAGAAATCAAGCGCATTGTGGCGCGGGAACAGGTTCTGCGGGACGAGATTGATAAGATTATTGCGGAGATTGAGGCCGGGTGATGGAACAGCCATTTGAAAGATAAGGGGAAAAGTGGTTGGTGTAAAAAATGCAACAACCACTCGGCATAGAGTAATTGAAAAAGCCTACTGGTGATAAACTGATAATGCGTTGTAAGTTATCCGGAACTTTAATGTAGTTACGAACAAGAAGGAGGTAAACCATGTCAAGCGTAGCATTTTCTGTGATATCTGCAATTATAGCGGTTGTCGCGTTGATACAAACGCAAAGTCAGATAAAACTGAGCAACAAGCACCAACTTTTTGAAAGAAGACTAAATAACTTTTTTGCGTTTTATGGTTTGTATGAACTTTATAAAGAAAATAAAGTTATACTCGAAAGAACGAGAAAAGATGAACCACTATTTGCCATTGATAATGAATGCGGATGGCTGACAAACAATTCTAATTTAGAAGTGTGTATGGAAGCAATGCAGAGACCAAATTCAAGTCTGGCCCGCAATGAGTTTTTGACGAAGATGGAAGAACTGAAGAAACTTGCAATGGAAAGCCGGTTGATATTTCCAAAAGACTTAGGCGAAAAGATGGCGTTATTTATTTGCGAATATGAAAAATTATTACAAAAAATGTATAGATATAAATTATTGTTGGATGAAATGGAAGAGCAAAGGGATAAGATGGATTTAACGCAGTCCATAAAGTATTTTGGAGAAGAGAAAAGAAGAAGTGAATTGTTAATGACGTATGCAACGCTGAAAGACGCATTTGAAGGACTGGAAAAAGACAGAATTGTAGAAAGAGTAGAGAACTTGATAAAATTGGAACCGTAAAAGTTATAGAAAGTGAATATAAGTAATGAACGAAATAAACAATTTGATACAAGAACTTTGCCCGGATGGCGTTGAGTATAAGGAACTAGCGAAAGTCTTAGTCATAAAAAATGGAAAAGATTATAAAGGCTTTGGAAGCGGAGATGTACCAGTTTATGGGTCTGGCGGAATAATGACATATATTGACCACGCTGCGTATGATAAACCATCGGTTTTAATTCCGAGAAAAGGCTCGTTGGATAAACTGTATTATGTTGATACACCGTTTTGGACAGTTGATACAATTTTCTATACAGTGATTGATACTAAAGTTGTAGAACCAAAGTACATTTATTATGTATTGCAGAAAGAACATTTGGAAAAGCTGAATAAGGCTGGCGGAGTTCCTAGTTTGACGCAAGCAGTTGTATCAAAGGTTAAGATACCTGTTCCGCCATTGCAGGTTCAACGTGAAATTGTCCGGATACTGGACAATTTCACGGAGCTTACAGCGGAGCTTACAGCACGTAAAAAGCAGTACGAATATTACCGCGATACACTTTTGACTTTCGGTGTCCACAGGGGAGGAACATTTGATAAACAGGTATGGACTGCAACTATTGCAGACATTTGCAAACACATTCAGTCAGGCGGAACACCGAAAGCGGGAAACTCGGATTACTATGGAGGTACAATTCCTTGGCTTCGGACACAGGAAGTCAATTGGAATGAAATTTATGATACGGATGTAAAAATTACCGAACTGGGGTTAAAAAATTCATCTGCAAAAATGATACCGGAAAATTGTGTTATTGTAGCAATGTACGGCGCGACAGCTGGCAAAGTTGCGATTAACAAAATTCCATTAACAACAAATCAAGCGTGTTGCAATCTGGAAATTGATGAAACTAAGGCATTATACCGCTATGTTTTCCACTGGCTAAGTAAGGAATATCTGTCTCTTAAGGCATTGGGGCAAGGGTCTCAATCAAATATAAATGCACAGACTGTTAAACAATATCCGATACCCATTCCCCCTCTCGAAGTGCAACAACGCATTGTCAATGTGCTGGATAATTTTGATGTCATCTGTTCTGATTTGAGCATCGGTCTGCCTGCTGAAATCGAAGCCCGTAAAAAACAGTATGAATATTATCGGGATATGCTCTTGACGTTTGCCGCGGTTGACGACATAATCTTGACAGACAGACAGACAGACAGACAGACAGACAGACAGACAGACAGACAGACAGACAGAGCATAATTAAGCTCTTGCAGTACGTGTTTGGATATGCGAAAATTCCGCTGTCTGATGTAGGCCCGGTATGTATGTGTAAACGTATCATGAAAGCCCAAACGGCGGCTTCTGGTGCAGTGCCTTTCTATAAGATTGGAACTTTTGGAAAAACGGCAGACGCATTTATATCAAATGAACTGTTTGACGAATATAGAAAAAAATACAATTTCCCGTCAAAAGGAACAGTGTTGATTTCGGCAGCAGGAACGATTGGCAGAACCGTGGTCTATAATGGCGAGCCAGCGTATTTTCAAGATTCCAATATTGTTTGGATTGACAACAACGAAACACTTGTGACCAATAAATATCTTGCGTATTGCTATTCATTAAAACCATGGAATGTGGCCGAGGGCGGAACTATTCAACGGCTTTATAATGATAATTTAATGAAGGCAATCATAGCGGTACCATCAATCGAAGAACAAAATCGTATAACAACAATCCTTGACCGCTTCGACGCCCTCTGCAATGACCTCACCAAGGGTCTGCCTGCCGAAATCGAAGCACGGCAAAAGCAATATGAATACTATCGGGACAAGCTTTTAACATTTTAAACGCGTGAGGATAAAATGGATAATAACGATTCAGAAACATCATTTTCAGGAATACTCGAAGGATTAATAGCTTTTTATGCTTCTCTCAAAAAAGTGACAGCCGAAATCGATGCAGCAATGCCTAAAATAGTCAGTACCCTTGAAGCGGTTGGAAAGATGGCTATTTGGTTTCGTGTTGTGGGAAAGTTGGCGGAGAAACAGATTGTGTTTACCGATGACTTGACAGCGGATTTGGCGTGTGAATGGGAAGATAAGGAAGATATTTCTATAGCTGTTGAAGACTACTACTATACATTGGGGCATATCCGGCAACTTATAGATAGAATTGGAAAAGATAGGGCAATAGAAAGCTATTATATGTTTTATAGTGAGATAGTGGAGTGCTCTAAGAGGCAGCATTATCAACTCGCTTGTATAGGAATGTTTGCTCTATTAGATGGTGTACTTTCAGACTTGACCGACATGGTGAGCACTAATTACAATAAGCGAATAAATAAAATTGAGGAGACAGTCAGGAAAAATGAAGAACTAACAGTATTGGACAGAAAGCTTTTATGTGTTTATAAAGGAATTAGAGCCGCTTCAAATTCAATGTTCTGTGGTGTAGATTTCAAGGGAAGTGAGACCAAGCTTTTAAATAGAAATTGGTTGCAACATGGGAGAACACACCGTACATATAACAGAATGGATTTTCTGAAAGCCTTGTTATTTTTAGATGGTATTTTATTCTTTGCAGAGCAAGGCAATGCCAAAAGCCAAATTGAGGAAGATAAAGCATGAGCACTTACAATGTAGTTGCTGCCAGCAACGAAAGTACCGTTGTAACAGAATACGAACCGCAAAGCAAGCGTTCTGATGCCTACCAGAGCGAGGCTGCGCTGGAGCAGGCATTTATCAAGATGCTGGAGGAGCAAGGCTATGCCTATCTTCCTATCCACGATAACGCTGACCTTGTGGCAAACCTGCGCCGTCAGCTGGAACTGCTGAACAACTATACTTTCACGGATAAAGAGTGGGACTTCTTCTTTAAGGATAAAATCGCCAACGCGAACGATGGCATCAAAGAAAAGACCCGCCGCATCCAAGAGGACAACATTCAGAACCTGACCCGCGAGGACGGCTCTACGGTCAATATTACGCTGCTGGATAAAAAGAACATCCACAACAACCGTTTGCAGGTTATCAACCAATATGTGGAAAACAGCGGCAACTATAATAACCGCTATGATGTCACGATTCTGGTAAACGGTCTGCCGCTGGTTCATGTGGAATTGAAGCGGCGCGGTGTGCCTATCAAGGAGGCGTTCAACCAAATCAACCGTTACCAGCGAGACAGCTTTTGGGCGGGCAGCGGACTGTATGAGTATGTGCAGATTTTCGTTATCTCCAACGGCACGAACACGAAATACTACTCCAATACGACCCGCGACAGCCATATTAAAGAAAGCGCCGGAACGACCCGAAAGAGCAGCAAAAAGACAAGCAACAGCTTTGAATTTACGTCCTTTTGGGCGGATGGGAAAAACCGCGTCATTCCCGATTTGGTGGACTTTACCCGCACGTTTTTTGCCCGCCATACGCTGCTGAACATCCTGACGAAGTATTGCGTCTTTACGTCCGAAGACCTGCTGCTGGTGATGCGTCCGTACCAGATTGCGGCCACCGAGCGTATTTTGTCCCGCATTGAGGTTTCGACCAACTACAAGCAGACGGGAACACTGGCGGCAGGCGGGTACATCTGGCACACAACAGGCAGCGGCAAAACGCTGACCTCCTTCAAAACGGCGCAGCTGGCGTCCAATCTCCCCTACATTGATAAAGTTCTGTTCGTGGTAGACCGCAAGGATTTGGACTACCAGACCATGAAAGAATATGACCGCTTTGAAAAAGGAGCGGCCAACGGCAACACCTCCACGCAGGTGCTGCAGCGCCAGCTGGAAGACCGGGATGCCAAAGGCAATCCGCATACTTATAAAATCATCATCACAACGATACAAAAGCTGGCGTTGTTTGTCTCCCGCAATAAGGGACATGAGATTTTCCAAAAGCACGTTGTCTTGATTTTTGACGAGTGCCATCGCAGCCAGTTTGGCGATATGCACGAGGATATTGTCAAGTATTTTAAGAATTATCACCTGTTTGGCTTTACGGGTACGCCGATTTTTGCGGCCAATGCCGGCACGCGCGGCAAACCTACGCTGAAAACCACCCCGCAGGCGTTTGGCGGTGAACCGGATGCCGACGGCAAAAAAGTCTTGCCGCTGCATACCTATACGATTGTTGACGCTATCAACGATAACAACGTTCTGCCGTTCCGTATTGACTATGTGGATACGGTCAACCGCAAGGCAGGCATTGGCGATAAGCAGGTCAAGGCCATCGACACCGAAAAAGCACTTGCCGACCCGCGCCGCGTAAAGGAAATCGTCAAATATATCTTAGAGCATTTTGACCAGAAAACAAAACGCAACGGTAAGACGTATTCTTTCCGTGCACTGCGCAACATCGAGGCAGTGGCAACTGATAAAACACGCGGGCAGGTCGCAGAGGTCAAGGACAGCGTGCGTCTGTCGGGCTTTAACTCCATCTTTGCGGTCAGCTCGATTGCAATGGCAAAGGCGTACTATCTGGAATTTAAGCGCCAGATGCAGGACTACCAGAGCAACTATATTGACCTATACCAACAGCTGCGGCCTAAGAACCCCGATAAGGAAGTCATCAATGACGATATAGTTTTTGAGATGGAGCTTATCCGTCAGGTGGAAATTAACATTGACTATATCCTTATGCTGGTTGCCAAGTATCACGATAGCAACTGCGAGGATAAAGAAATTCTTGTTGACATCCGCAAGGCCGTGGATTCCAGTATGCAGCTGCGCAGCAAGAAAGACCTGATTGAAAACTTTATCGCAACGGTCAATACGGCTACTAAGGTGGATGACGACTGGATAAAGTTCGTCACCGAGCAAAAGAAAACCGACCTTGATACACTTATCGCGGAGGAAAAGCTCAAGCCGGACGAAACGCGCAAGTTTGTGGATAACTCTTTCCGTGACGGCATATTAAAGACTACCGGCACAGATGTTGACCGTATCCTGCCGCCGGTCTCGCGCTTTGGCGGCGGCAACCGAGCGGCCAAAAAGGATGGCATTATTGCAAAATTGCAAGCGTTCTTTGACAAATATTTTGGGCTAATATAATGCAAAAAAATATAGTGACATTCTGTGCGAATCGAGGCATAATATATATGTAACCTCGAAGAGTATATAAAAACTTACGCGATTACATTAAAAATTGAATATGGGCCAATAAAGAGCCTGTACAAAATTTATTGCATCCCTATTGCGGAATTGCAGTTTATGTTTGTGCAGGCTCTTTTTTTTGTACATTGAAAAAAGAATAATACGCATCATCGGCAGCTTCTGTGATGGATGATAACTGCAAAATGGTTGCAAAGGTCAAAGCAATAACTTTATGAGCAGTGCCAACTTTTTGGGAAGGTGTCGACCTGCCTGTAGCTTATTTCCAGAACGTAAAAATGCAGCTTACCGTTACGTTGCTGACGTTCTGAACGAAACGTCCCGCCCAAGATTTAGCACACAGCCAATAGGGAACATGACAGCCTGCTTTTTGGGCTGCAAGCAAAATGGCGCTAAAAATGCAGAGGGTAAAGGCAACGCACAACTTTCAAAATAAGAGGGAAGTGCCTGCCCTACATGAAAGCTGTGTTCAGAACGTAAAAAAGCAACCTACCATTGCACTACAGACATTCTGGGTGAAGTGTTTCAGCCTAAATCATAGTGCTCAAAGCGCCCAAAGTGCATGGCAGTCAACGCTTTTGGCTATAACGAAAGGTGGCGTTAGTAATGTAGGAAAAACCACTAAACATAAGGAAGCTGCTGCCTTTCAAGATAAGATGAAACCATTGCCAGCCAGAAAGTTGTGTTCAGAACGTAAAATGCTATCAATGACTACACGGTCAATAAAATGGACAGATAACCTATTACTAGTAGAGCAAAAAGCTACACGCTGCAATGGAAGCGATTAAGAATTTAGGCATAGCAATAAGGCAAAGGGTTCCATCAAAGATACAGCTTATTTTTCCCCTATGCAGACCGCGAAGCGCGAACTTATAGGAAAAGATAAGAAGAAACTTTTAATGTGAAAGAAATAAATAATGAAAGATATAGCAGTTAGCTCTTATTTTCTACCTATCATCTCCGCGGAGCGTGAACTTATAGGGAACAATAAGTTGTTTCTTATTTTTTCCTATTTATCCCGCGAAGCGCGAACTTATATAGGAGGAAATAAACATCGGTGTACAAGGGGTACAAACGAGATAAAATAGAAATGAGGGGCGATAG
>OOAJ01000952.1_pt1 | contig 15499 bp, 18 predicted proteins | sample 1671241 | NCBI WGS metagenome assembly OOAJ01 (sample SAMN06348136, study PRJEB24527) | human gut metagenome | biome: human gut; feature: ankylosing spondylitis patient; material: feces | host: Homo sapiens | place: China | collected 2015-10
TATTTTGACATAAAAATACCGACCTCCAAAGTTAGATTTTTTAGGTCTAACTTTTGGGGGTCGGGTCAGGTTGCATTGCCTGCTGTTTTTATATAATAATTTTGTTTAAAAGCAAATCAAAAAGTTGAGTTTATTATTCGCTTTATTACGGAATGTAGCATATCTATTGCGATTATATACAAAAATTGTTTAAATACAACAATAGGGTGTTGGCTTTATTATAAAAATGTGTTAATATATTTTATTGAATATTGGTATTGCTTTGTTAAGCAATGTTATTAATATACAAACTACATATAATACTTAATGCGTATATAAAATAATTTATATTTATATTCTATATAAGTGTATAGCGTAATTATGAATTATAAAAGGAGTGATGTTTGTAGTTAAGAAGAAAATACCAAGAATATTACAAATGTCGCTTTCGGGCATTCTTACGGTAGTTCTGCTTTTGGCGTGACTGCCTTTTTCTTTTTATTCAACTGCGTTAGAAACACCGTCACAAACAAAAACAGATATTACCAAATTTCAGAAAGAAAGATGGACCCACATTCAAAACAGCGTTTTCGGCACAAACAGTACAGAAGTTCGAGATGTTTCAGAAATTAAAGATTTATCCGTTCAAAAAGGTAATGATTACTTTAATTGGACGGATACTTCTAATATGCAAGGCTATGATGAGGCGAGCAACAAAATTGAGGGCGGTTTAAAAACATATGGTACTACTACAATAACAGATATGGAATATACCCCAGAAGTTGAGAGATACAGTTCATCTTATGTTGATTATACAGGAAAAACAACTACTCCGAGCTTTTGGACATCAGGTGTAGTATTTACAATGTTTATACTGCTGACCAATTTGCATATTTGTTAAATGAGGTTGTAGTACACAAATATATTAATAGTAATTATAATAGCAATGACAGAATAAAAATTAATATTCTTGCTGATATTGATATGGGCGGTGCAAATAATAAGTATTTTGCCACACGTCAGGACACCACTTACCTTAAATGGACAGTCCAAAGCAAATTTACCTCAGCCGACAAGGGAGAGTACAATGTAACATTCTATTGGACATTGGCAGACGGGCGTTATCTTTCAGATATAAAGCTGGTTAAAATCAATGTTTTGCAGCCGGGTATATCAAAGAGTGTAAACCTTTCTTATGCAGAGGCAGGCAGCAACACACTTGTGTATAATGTTACATATACAAACTCAGACTTTGCTTCACTTGTAACCTTTGGCGTACTTGATGTTTTGCCGTTTAACGGCGACACAAGACTTGACTACTAAAGCATTAGAATTAAGCAGAGCGGCAAAGGCACAATTAAGGGCGTATATTATTCCACAAACGAAACAGTAAGAAATTATCTTACGGATTCGGACGGAAAGCCTGTAACAAATGCGGCAATGCGGCTTGATGTAAACGAAACCGGTAAAATAGACAACGCAAACGGTTATTGGAACGACATAACCCGAGAGGGCGGCGGTGGCGGTACTTATGTGACCGAAAGCGCAAATAACGCAACAGGTGATTATGTAAAAACGGGATTATTCACCACAACTGATGATGAGGGGTATTACAGCTTTATTAACTTATCATACGGTTCGTATAAGGTGGTAGCTGATAAAACAGAAAATCCACAATTAAAAACGAAATCGGGTGACAGCTATTTATTTGAAAAATTTGGTCAGACCAAAAAGCTGCAATGAGCGCAACACAGGAACAGCCAACAGAGGGCGCAAGCTAATATCAAACCCTTTTGGTGTTAGCATAAGTACAGAATAAACAGCGAACATATATACAAACTTGTATTTTTGTATTGACAATTAATTTGAAATATGATAATATATGCAAGTTGAGTTTTCAACAAAATACAACATAATATATGGTCTTATTGGAAACGCACATCCTCCGGATGATAACGAACAACACATAGCTAATGTTATCATGGGAGGACTTTATTATGCCAAAAAACAAACTTGAAGATGCAGTATTCACCGCCATTATGGCGACCGTTATGGTTTACGGAATGATTGTTTATAATGTTGCACTTAATACGGGCAAGGTTGACGGAACAACTTTCCTTGCGGCAACACATGAGCTTATTTTTATGGCTCCTATTGCTTTCATTCTCGAATTTTTTATTGTCGGTAAAATTGCCGCAAAGCTCGCTTTTACTGTAATGAAACCTACTGACAAGCCACAGTTTATTACATATGCTATTTCAATCTGCATTTGCTGCATTATGTGCCCTACAATGAGCCTTATTGCTACTTGCCTTTTCAAAACACCGTCATTCGGTACATGGGTACAGACCTAGGCGCTTAATTTCCCAATGGCTATCTGCTATCAAATGTTCTATTGTGGCCCGTTTGTTCGCCTTATTTTCAGATTGATTTTCCGCAGAGGTAAAAATAGAGAAAATGCTATGCAGCCACCTCACAAAGAGGCTTGATGTATGTAAGAAAATAATTCATTAAAAAAGATATACAGTGATTTTACGCTGTATATCTTTTTGTTTATATATTATCAAACAGGCTAAGCTGTTTATTTTGACTTTCATATTTGTTTTCATATTCGTGCAGATACGAAAATACCCTTTCTATTCCAAACATAATACCCTCTTTTCGGCATACATTTTCTATCCGTTTCATAAGGAAATCATTGTTTTTGCTTGCAACATCATATGCGTTGCCATAGGTCTTTATATACCGTTCTTTCATTGCAGGAAGATATTTGTCAAGCTGACTGTAAAAATATTCCCTGTCGCCGTTGCGTAATGTAACGCCTATTTTAAAGCAAATAATACCTTTTACACCTGCTTTTATGCAATAATCAAGCAGTGCGTCAATGTTTTCTTGGGTATCGTTTATAAATGGTAAAAACGGCGAGAGCCACACCACAGTCGGAATATTTGCATTGTGAAACTCGTTGAGAGTTCTTACTCTTTCGGCTGTTGACGAAACATTAGGCTCGATAATTTTACAGAGATTTTCATCGGCTGTTGTAAGCGTCATTTGCAGTACAGCTTTGCTTTTTCGGTTTATTTTCTCAAGAATATCAATATCACGCATAACGCTTGCCGATTTAGTATGAACAGTCGCACCAAAGCAGAGCTTTTCTATAATTTCAAGGCATTTTCTCGTAAGCATTAATTCCTTTTCAAGCGGAATATATGGGTCGCTCATAGCGCCTGTACCAATCATACACAGCTTTCTTTTAGATGCCAAAGCCTTTTCGAGAAGTTCGGGTGCATTTTCTTTTACTTCAATATCCTCAAATTTATGTTTCATCTGATAGCAGTCACTGCGTGAATCGCAGTAAATACATCCATGCTGACAACCTCTGTATATGTTGATACCGTTTGAGGCTGACAAAATGCCCTTAGCTTTAACTTTATGCATAAAAACACCTCAGCATTCTTTTACTTCAACAAACCACTTGTTTTCTTCAAGGAAAATATACCGTTCTTTTCCGAGAATCCTGCAAGTGTAACGAATACCGCAGCCGCCTGCTTTAAGCGAAGATGCATATCGCACATCTGTTATGCGGTCAATTTTGTAGCGCCTGTTGTCATCCCAAAAAAGATAGTCGGGCACAAGACTGCCGTCACAGTCAAATGTTGCGGTAACTTTAATATATTTTTTAAGCATAGGTGCCTCCTGTAAACCTTAGTTCACAGATAACCGACAGGGTGAATTGTGTGTTCGTCTTTTGGATTAAAGGCAGACAGACCCCTGTCGGTCAAGAGTGATGCGGGACGAATAATATAATTGCCAAAGCGTTGCTTGAGCCTGTCCAAGGTTTTATCAAGCTTTTCTTCAGCAATTATTTTGCTTTCGTCCGAAAAAATGTCCATTTGTCTGGGAAGATTATCGTGTGCAAAATCTGTAACGGAAACGCCTATACTGCGCAGTGGCTTTTTGATGTCAAAATTTTCTTTAAACAACGCCATAGCTACCTTTGTGATTTCGCTTGTAAGTGCAGTATATGTGCCCATAGTGTGCTGTCTGCTGATGGTGGAGAGCTTGGTATCACGCATATATATGCATACGGTTTTGCCCACAAAGCCCTGTTCACGCATTCGCCTGCACACACTGTCACACAACACATAGGCAATAACCTTAATGTCCTCAAGATTTTTTAAATCACGAACAGCCGTAGTTGAATTTCCTATTGATTTTACCTCGGAATACTCGCCGATTTTTGCAACGGGGGATGAGTCATAGCCGTTTGCAAAGCCGTAGATTAAGTCGCCCCATTTGCCGAGGTGAGTCCTCAGCAGACCAATCGGAGCATTTGCAATGTCGCCTATTGTGTAAATCCCAATCTGCTCAAGTCTTTTTCGTGTAGCACCTCCCACATAGAGCAGGTCGCTTGCAGGAGAATTCCAAACAAGATTTTTATAATTATCTCTTGTAATGCAGGTAATGGCGTCAGGCTTTTTGTAGTCACTGCCAAACTTAGCGAAAATTTTATTAAAACTTACACCTATGCTTACAGTGATGCCGATTTCGTCCTTTACTCGCTCTGAAATCTCCTTTGCAACGGTGAGCGCATCACTTTTGTAATTTTGGGAAATATCAAGCCACGACTCGTCAAGTCCAAAAGGCTCTACCATATCGGTGTATTCTGCGTAAATTCTGCGTACCTTGTCGGAAAACTTTTTGTAAACATCAAGTCGTGCCGGAACAGTCAAAAGCTGAGGACATTTTTTCTTTGCCTGCCATATAGCCTCGCCTGTTTTTACACTGTATCTTTTTGCTATTTCGTTTTTCGCAAGGATAATGCCATGTCTGTTTTCTGCGTCACCGCTCACCGCAACAGGCAAATCTCTTATATTCGGATTCAAAAGACATTCCACGCTTGCGTAAAAGCAGTTGCAGTCGCTATGCAAAATAGCACGATCACTTTTATATCGGTCAGAATTTACTGCGTCACAAATTTTCATACTTACCATCTCGAACAAATGTTTTATTAAATTATAGAACAGATGTTCTTGAATGTCAAGCGCTCAGCTGATTTTTAAAAATTACATTTATGTAACTATTTTGTAATAATTATAGTCGATATAAGCAGAATATATTTTTACAGGAGAATTAACATATTTTAACATTTTGAAATATAATTATTAAACAACTCACAATTTTCCACATATGAACTAAAATTTTAAAAATCTATGTAATATCGACAATATAAATTACCATTGTTTGTTAGTATTCGCTAAATATTATAGTGTTGTAATTTAAACTTCAAAAAAATTTCAAATTTTTAAAAATATTTACAAAAAAGCCTTGTTTTTTTTCTAATAAAGTAATATAATAAGTCTACAATGTTTTTAAAGAATTTTAAAAAAGAAATATAAATTTTGGGGAGAGAGAAAAATGAGACTTCGTAAACAGGATTTGGGCGACAGAAACTTGATTGGACACAGGGTTGAAAGCGTTCGTAAGCAAAAGGGAATGAAACAAAAAGAACTCCTTGCTCAGCTTCAGGTAAGCGGAGTAGATATGAACGCATCGGGTCTTTCTAAGCTCGAGGGACAGATAAGATTTGTAACAGATGTTGAGCTTGTTGCACTTGCAGACATTCTTGAGGTATCTGTTGATTATCTTCTCGGCAGAGATGAGAAGATCAAAAATTAATTTTGCTTGATTGTTTTTATTATATTATTTCCTACCGTTAAAACAGGTGACTTTACAAAAGTAAGGTCACCTGTTTGCTTTTATGATTTTTAATTTGGAGTTTTATTGCTAAAGTATACTGTTTACAATTTCGCTTATTTTCCTAATTCCTTCGTCTATTTTATCAATAGAAATACCTGAAAAGCTAAGGCTCAGCGCATTTATTTCAGCTTTTTCCGGCATTACGGCAACGCTGTTTTTGTCAAGTGCCTTGCACACCTTATCGTAATCGGAAACACCTTTCAGCTTTACAGAAATATAAAGCGAGGTTTCGTTGAATATTATCTGAGTGTCATTGCCAAAATATTTATATACACACTCGGTAATCAGCTTGCTTTTTTCAAGATAAACTCGCCTTGCCTTTCTTAAATGTGCGTCAAGTCTGCGGTTTTCAAGATATTTTGCAAGTGCGTTTTGCTCGGTTTTCGAGGCGGTTTGATTTATATACGGACTGATTTGTTGGTACTTCTTAAGTAATTTGTCGGGCAGTACCATATAGCTTATTCTTACTGACGGCAAAAGAATTTTTGAGAAAGAGCCGAGATATACCGTATTTTCAATGTCGTAATTCTGCACGCATGGCATGGGGTGCGTACTGTATCTCAGTTCGCCGTTGTAGTCGTCCTCGATTATTATACAGTCATTTTCCTGCGCCCACTTAATAAGCTCAAGACGGCGGCTTACAGGCATACTCATACCGTTTTCGGCAATAAAATTCGGATTTATCAGCACCATATCGGGATTTAGTTTTTCAAGAGAAGATATTTTAATTCCCTTGCTGTCGCTATCAAAATATTTTATATCAAGCCCGAGAGTTTTAAAAATAAACTCAGCCTGTATATAGCTTGACTTTGCCATTGCAACGGTTTTATCTGTGCCTACAAGCGAACAGAGCAAATACAGCAAAAGCTGTGTGCCTGCACCCACAACAATGTTTTCGGCGCTTGTGTTTACACTTCGCACACCGAGGCTGTATTTTTGCAAAGCATTTCTAAGTACGGTTTCGCCCTGCGGTTCACCGTAAGACATAAGCATATAGCCTGTGTTTATTACTTCTTTAACATACTTTTTCCATTCGTCAATATTAATGATTTTATCGTCAATACTTTTACCGCTGAAATCGTAATCGTATCGTTTGATTTGCGCAACAGACGAACTATGGCTGTTTTCGCTTTTTTTCGGAGCGTTCTCAAATTGCGCCTCAACATAGTATCCGCTCTGCGGCTTGTTTTTTATGTATCCCTCAACACAAAGCTGCTCATAGGCGGCAGATACGGTAGTTTTTGACACCTCAAGTCCGCTCGAAAGCTGACGAACCGAAGGCAGTTTAGTACTTTTTACAAGACTTCCGTTTTCAACAGAGCGCCTTATAGACGCATAAATTTGCATATAAAGCGGTGTAGCGGAATTTTTATCAATAATTATGAAATCATAGAGCATTTTATCACCCTTAGATATTTTAGCATTTAACTTATTTTTAAGCAATACGCAAAGTAAAAAACGGGAGTAAGACAAATCCTACTCCCGTATAAATTTAATTGTATGTGACAGAGCATTAGAGCGACGCACCGAAATCGCTTACTAAAATCTGACCTGTAAGTGTCTTTGAATTATCGGATGCGAAAAATTCTATAATATTTGCAACATCTTCTGCCATACAAGGCTTTATCTTTAAGTCAGCGTGTTTGCTCATTGCACCAAACATTTTCATATCAAGATTTTCAGGCTTCATATTCATAGTCATAGGTGTAACTATTGTACCCGGACAAATTGCATTACAGCGAATGTATTTGTCGGCAAGAAGTAAAGCGGTATGCTTTGTAATACCGATGACTGCGGATTTGGTAGAAACATAAGCAGCGCCGCCACCGCCGTTTACTCCCGCAACAGAAGCAACATTTACGATAGACGAACCCTCTTGCATATATTCAAGAGCCGCACGAATACACTGCATTGTACCGACCTGATTAATTGAAATCAATTTTTGAATTTCAACATCGTCAAACTTATCGATAGGGGCAAGACCGGTGTCGAGAACACCCGCATTGTTTACCAAAATATCAATACCGCCGAATTTATCTACGGTTGCTTTCATAAGATTTTTACAATCTTCATCTTTTGAAATGTCGGTCAAAACGGTAAGCACATTACCGCCTTCTGCTTTGATTTTAGATGCAACCTCATCAAGAGCCGCCTGACGGCGTGCACTGATTACAACATTTGCTCCGCTTTTTGCAAAGAGCATAGCCGTTGCGGCACCTACTCCTGAATTACCGCCTGTAATTACAGCGGTTTTTCCTTTTAAATTATACATAAATCCTCCTTTTGCGTACTGTATCTGTAAAAATAATTGTATCATATGTACTTGTTTAAATCAAGTATTTAAAGTCGAAAAGCATTTGTGAAAATTTATATTGCAATATGCTGTTTACGGTTGAATTTTCTGTTATAACAAGGTATAATTAAATATGTATGTAATTCTTACTTTATAAAAAGGGGATAGTTCTATGAACAACTTAGCAGATAAGTTTTTTGAAAGTATAAAGGGTAAAAAAGTCGGTTTTATCGGTATCGGCACAAGTAACTTGCCTTTGATAAAACTGTTTTCGGATAAAGGTGCAGCAGTTTCTGCATATGACAAAAAAGATTTTGAATCACTCGGCGAAAATGCCGTAAAAGCCAAAGAATACGGCGCAGAGCTTGTTTTGGGCGAGGATTACCTCTCAAAACTTGACGGCGACATTATTTTCCGCAGTCCGGGTACACCGTTTTACAGACCCGAGCTTGTTGCATTGAGAGAAAGGGGCATTGTACTCACCTCAGAAATGGAAGTTTTCTTTGACCTTTGCCCATGCAAGATTATTGCCGTTACAGGTTCTGACGGCAAAACTACAACCACAACAATTATCTCTGAGCTTTTGAAAGCAAGCGGTGTTAATGTGCGCCTCGGCGGCAACATTGGCAAGCCGTTGCTCCCTGAGATTGAAAGTATTAAAGAGGACGATGTGGCAGTTGTGGAGCTTTCGAGCTTTCAGCTTATTTCAATGAGAAAGAGTCCCGATATTGCGGTTGTTACAAACCTTGCTCCTAATCATCTTGACATACATAAGGATATGCAGGAGTATGTAGATTCAAAGAAAAACATCGTACTTCACCAGAATGCTTTTTCAAAGGCAGTGCTTAACCTTGACAATGACATTGCAAATTCATTCTCCGACAGCGTAAGGGGACAGCTTGCAAAGTTCAGTGTAAAGCAGAGCATTGAAAACGGCGCATTTCTTGACGGCACGACCGTATGTTACAGCGACTACGGCAAGGTTACAAAGATTATGGATATTAAGGACATAAAAATTCCGGGTATGCATAATGTTGAAAACTATCTTGCCGCTATTTCCGCTGTATGGGGAATGGTTGATATTGAAACTATTAAGGCTGTTGCAAAGACTTTCGGCGGTGTAGAGCACAGAGCTGAATTTGTAAGAGAGTACAACGGCGTAAAATACTACAACGATTCTATTGCGTCAAGCCCTACAAGAACAGCACTCGGCACACTTTCGCTTTATGACGAAAAAATCATTATCATTGCAGGCGGTTACGATAAGCACATTCCTTATGAGCCGCTCGGCCCTGTAATCAACGATAAGGTTAAGGTTCTCATTCTTCTCGGCGATACTGCTCCGAAGATTGAAAAAGCCGTTGTTGAGGCTGAAAACTACAACGAAAATGAAATTACAATCATAAATGTTACAAATATGGAAGAGGCAGTTGAGGCTGCCGTAAACCACGCCGAAAAAGGCGACATTGTTTCGCTTTCTCCTGCAAGCGCAAGCTTTGGCTTATACAAGAATTTTGAGGAAAGAGGAAATCATTTCAAGGCTATTGTAAACGCTTTGAAATAATGTGACTATGAAACAGCTTTTATTTGATTTATGCAGTGTGGGCGGAGTTTCGGGCAGTGAAGAACCAATAGCAAAATTCTGCGCCGAGAAACTTTCAGCCTTTGCAGATACTGTAATAGATAAAAACGGAAATGTAATTGCCACACTTGGCAACACAAATGCAGACAAAACCATTCTCCTTGACGCACATCTTGACAGAATTGGTTTTATTGTAACCTCTATCAATGAAAAAGGCTTTGTAAAGGTTGCGTCATGCGGCGGAATAGATGTAAGAGTTTTGTCTGACGCTGTTCTCGTATCCTGCTCGGACGAGCCAATTAAGGGCGTAGTATGTTGTATGCCTCCGCACCTTTCAGACGGTGGTGAGGACAAGGCTGCACCGATTGATAAGGTGTGGATTGACTTTGGTCTGCCTTATGAAAAGGTAGTTGAAAAAATTAAAATCGGTGATGTTCTCACATTTTACGGAGAGCCAAAGGAACTTATGAACAACAAAATCACCGCTCCTGCGCTTGATGACAGGTGCGGCATTGCGGCGCTTATTAAATGTGCAGAGCTTATCAGTAAAAAGGAGCTTTCATACAAGGTAGTTATCCTTTTGAGCGTTCAAGAGGAAACCTACGGAACAGGAGCAAAGACAGGCGCTTATCAAATTGATGCAGACGAGGCGATTGCCGTTGATGTCAGCTTTGCATCTCAGCCTGATGTAAGCGGTCAGTATGCAGGCATTGAGCTTGCAAAAGGCCCGATGATTTGCATTTCCCCGATTTTAAGCAGAGTTATGAGCGACAAACTCATTTCTATTGCCAAAGAAAAAAATATTCCTTTCCAATATGAGCCGATTTCAGGCACAACAGGCACAAATGCAGACCATATTTCTGTTGCAAAGAGCGGTGTTGCATCTGCCGTTGTTTCAATTCCGCAGAGATATATGCACACTCCGATTGAAGTGATTGATATTACCGATGTAGAAAATACGGCGGCTATAATTGCTGAGTATATTATCAGCGGAGGTGCTTTTAATGACTGATTTTAAATTACTTGAAAAATTATGCACGGCAAACGGCATTTCCGGTGACGAGGGCAGTGTAAGAAAAATTATTATAAACGAAATTGCGGATTTTGCAGATGATATTAAAACCGACAATCTCGGCAATATCATTGTTTTTAAAAAGGGCAAAAATCGTGCAAAAGCTAAGCTAATGCTTTCGGCGCATATGGACGAAGTAGGATTTATGGTAACAGACATTACCTCTGACGGCTATCTTAAATTTGATGAGGTAGGCGGTCTTGACAGACGAGTGGTGCTTGGCAAAACCGTAACTGTCGGCAAAAATAATGTGAACGGTGTAATCGGTGTAAAACCTGTTCATTTAAGCAGCGGCGATGAAAGAACAGCTGTTCCGAAGCTTTCCGAAATGTATATTGACATTGGCGCTGAAAGCAAGGAGGATGCACTCAGCGTTGTCAGCTATGGCGACAGTGTTAATTTTAATTCTATATATGAAAATAACGGCTACACCATAAAATCAAAGGCTATTGATGACCGCTTTGGCTGTCTTGCGCTTATTGAGCTTATTAAAAGCGAGCTTGAGTACGATATGTACTTCGTTTTTGCAGTGCAGGAAGAGGTCGGTCTGCGTGGCGCAAAGGTTGCGGCTTACAGTGTAGATCCCGACTTTGCCATTGTAGTAGAAACTACAACTGCGGCTGACATTGCCGGTGTGGAGGAAACCCGACAGGTGTGCAATCTCGGGGACGGTGCGGTAATTTCTGTAATGGACAGACGCACAATTTACGATAAGAGAATGTCTGAAATGGCTTTTGAATGTGCCAAGGAAACGGGTGCAAAGGCTCAATATAAAAGAGCGGTTGCAGGCGGCAATGATTCGGGTGTTATTCATCAAAGCCGAGGCGGAGTAAAAACTCTTGCAATCTCACTTCCTTGCAGATATTTGCATAGCAGTGTTACCGTTGCAAATACAAGCGACTGCGACGATATTTTAAAAATCACTTCAATGCTTGCAAACAAAATTGCAGGCGGAGAATATTGACGAAAGGATTATGGAAAATGATATTGACTGCCGATAATTACGAAGAACTTATCAGCACAATAGAAAGTCTTGATGCGCTTGATCCTTTTGCCTGCCGCATAATTTCGCTTTGCACAAGCTATCAGCCTGTACTTCCGTTTGTTGATTATTGGACTGTATTTGATGACAAAACCAAAAATCCGACAGGCGCAATAGCACGAAACGGAACTGATTTTATTTTATTCTTAACTGATAAGTCGGACATAAACGAGGTTTCATCGTTTATGCGTGTTGCAGGCGCAGCCTCGGTGATTTGCAGTAATAAATACAATCTTGATTTATTCGGATACGAAAAATCGCACGGCCCTATTCTTGTGCGCACTGAAGAGATTAGCGAGAATGACAGCCTTATAATTGATACTCCTAAGATAAAAGAGGCGTATGAACTTATCGCAAAGGCGGCGGACAAATATTTTACACCGCCAAAGTTTGAGGACTTTTATGTGGATATAAACCATAAACTGCGCCATGGCACAATGCGTTTGCTCGGCTTATATGACGAAAACAACCTTGCGGCTGTTGCAATGACTGTTGCCGAAAGCAAGCAGGGCGCTGTAATCGGTGCTGTTGCGTGTTTACCGAAATTCCGCAACAAAGGATACGGCACATACATAGTAAATCACCTTACAAACATTCTTGTAAAAGAGGGCAAGCGTGTGTTTGTGCATAGGGCAGAGCAGGCAAACAAGGCATTTTACGATTATTTAAAATTCAAATGCTTTGACAGCTGGAGTGAATACCATTTTAAAGGATGATAAATTTTGAGTTTTTTTGATATAGACAGCAGAATACTTGAAGCCTCACAAAAGGCTATGGAACTTTGCAAAAGCAAAATTGACGAAATAAACGATATTCAGGAATACAATCAGCAGAAAATGATTAAAGCCTTTCAAGAGGCAGGCGTAAGAGAAAGCCACTTTTCAGGTTCAACAGGCTATGGCTATGACGATTTCGGCAGAGATGCTCTCGACCGTGTGTATGCCTATGCTTTTGACGCCGAGGACGCACTTGTAAGACATAACTTTGCAAGCGGCACACATACTCTTACGGTTGCTCTTTTTGGTATTTTAAGACCGAACGATACCATGCTTTCCGTAACAGGTATGCCGTATGATACAATCCGCTCGGCAATCGGACTTGAGGGCAATTATCCCGGGTCGCTCAAGGACTTTGGCATTAACTTTGAAATGGTTGATTTAAAGGCTGACGGCACTGTTGATTATGAGGCAGTCGAGCAGAGAATCAGAGAAGAAAAGCCGAAAATGGTTTATATTCAGCGCTCAAGAGGATACAGCATAAGACCGTCGCTTACATATCGTGAAATTAAAAAGCTGTGCGATATTTCAAAGAAAGCGTCGCCAAAGTCAATTATAATGCTCGACAACTGCTACGGCGAATTTGTAGAAAAGGTAACTCCTATGGCTGTCGGCGTTGACATTATGGCAGGTTCGCTCATTAAGAATGCAGGCGGCGGCATTGCTCCAACAGGCGGTTACATTGCAGGTAAAAGAGAGCTTGTGGAAATGTGCGCATATCGTCTTACAACTCCGGGTACGGGTAAAGAAATCGGCGCTACACTCGGTAACAATCGTGAGCTTTTTATGGGCGCTTATCATGCGCCGTTTGTATCATGCGAGGCATTAAAAACTGCGGTATTCGCATCTGCGCTTTTTGAAATTCTCGGTTACGATACAACCCCTAAATACAGTGAAAACAGGGGAGATATTATTCAGCTTATTATGCTTGGCAATGAAGAAAAGCTATGCAGCTTTTGTGAGGGAATCCAAAGCGGTTCGGCTGTTGACAGCTTTGTAAAGCCTGAGCCGTCAGATATGCCGGGCTACGAAAGCAAGGTAATTATGGCGGCGGGAGCATTTACCCTCGGCTCGTCAATAGAGCTTTCGGCCGATGCGCCTTTAAGAGAACCGTATGCCGTATGGATGCAGGGCGGACTTAATTTCTGCTCTGGTAAACTCGGTGTAATGCTTGCGGCGGACAAGATATTAAAGAAAAGCGAAGAAAACTAACTAACACACTGTCTGTATTCACATGAATATGGGCAGTTTTTCTTTTAAATAACACATAAATTAAGCATTTGCATAATATACCATTGTAGAGAATAATTATTGTGCGGGTGTTAAAAATGAAAAAAACAGAGCTAAAAGCCTTTGGCTTAATCGGCGGAGATAAGCGACAACTTTTTCTTGCAAAGTCAATATCAGACAGCTGTTTTGATGTTACGCTTGGCGGATTTGACAAGCTCACAAGCCTTGGTGCTATTGAAATAGCAGATATAAAAACAGCGGTTTCAAAATCAGACGCTATAATTTTTCCGTTGCCATCAATTTGCGCTGACGGCACATTAAATACACCTTTTTCGGATAAAAAAACAAGGCTTAGCGATGATTTGATTGCACTTTTAAAAGATAAGCCTATGTTTGTTGCTATGAAAAATAAATTTTTAAAGGAATATCCTGCTCTTTCAAACTACCAAATATACGACTATTCGGCAAAGGAAGAGTTTGCGGTTGCCAATGCTTTGCTAACGGCAGAGGGCGCTGTAAATATTGCAATGAATGAGTACGAGGGCACAATTTTTGGCAGCAAATGCCTTGTGTGCGGTTTTGGCAGAATAGGAAAAATGCTTGCAAAAATGCTTAAATCACTCAACGCAGATGTAACGGTCAGCGCAAGAAATGAAGTAGACTTTGCGTATATAGACGCACTCGGCTGTAAGCATATAAACACAAATTCGCTTAAAAGCGTAAAAGGTTATGACCTTGTTTTTAACACAATTCCCGTAATGATTTTTGACGGCAACCTGCTTATGAATACCGACAGAAACACGATTATTATTGACCTTGCCTCACTTCCCGGAGGAGTGGATTTTGAGGCGGCTAAAAGGTATAAAACAGATGCTGTTCGTGCCCTGTCGCTCCCCGGCAGAACCGCACCAAAGGCGGCGGGAGAAATTATCAGAAAAACGATTTTTAACATAATCAAGGAGGTTTACAGGTGACAAAAGCAACCATTGGCTATGCAATGTGCGGTTCCTTTTGCACCTTTTCACAAGCCTTTGAACAAATGCAGAAACTTGTTGATTCGGGCTGCAAGGTAATTCCTATAATGTCGGGCAATGCCTACTCAACAGATTCTCGGTTTGGCAAGGCAGAGGAAATGGTTAAAACTTGCGAGAATATAACAGGAGAAAAGGTACTTCACACCTCGGTGCAGACAGAGCCGATTGGGCCTAAAAAAATGTGCGATTTACTTATTATAGCGCCTTGCACCGGAAACACCCTTGCAAAGCTGTCGCTCGGCATTACCGACACCTCGGTAACAATGGCGGCAAAATCGCACCTGCGTATTCTGCGGCCTGTGCTTTTGTGTGTGGCTACAAATGACGCCCTCGGCGCATCGGCTCAGAACATCGGCAGACTTATGAACACAAAGAACATCTATTTTGTCCCAATGCGGCAGGATAACTGCATAAAAAAACCAAACTCACTCGTGGCTGATTTTTCAAAAATACAAGATTGTGCCGAGCTTGCATTGCAAGGCAAACAATATCAGCCGGTATTTATATGATATAAAACAACCGTTTCAATTTCTGAATAAGTCAGTCAAAAACGGAAAATATACAAAACGACCCTTTACGGTGTTAATATGCATACTGATTTCCTTTTTGTGAAGTCAGTATGCATTATGTTTATAATTGAGAAAAATAAAGCGCACACTAATTTGTGGTGACCCCCAAAAGTTAGACTTGAAAGCGTAGTGGCTTTTAGCTGCTACGCTTTTGTTATGCAA
>OOAJ01000971.1_pt1 | contig 15276 bp, 8 predicted proteins | sample 1671241 | NCBI WGS metagenome assembly OOAJ01 (sample SAMN06348136, study PRJEB24527) | human gut metagenome | biome: human gut; feature: ankylosing spondylitis patient; material: feces | host: Homo sapiens | place: China | collected 2015-10
CACCCTGCAGGAACGGTACGGCCTCAAGCCCATTGCCACCCCGGAAGCCGACCTGCAGGCCATTCTGGGCGGGTGAGGTTTCGTTTGGTTATTTTGCAACAAACCCGCAAATCAAAGCATTCCTGAGTCCTGAGTGTTCCGCATCACTCAGGGCAAATTCCTCCAAACCGCCGTACCCGCGTGCACAACGCCGGGTGCGGCGGTTTTGCTTGTATACCGCGCACAGCTGCGGGGGCTCGCGGCGTTTCGCACAAGAAGCGGCGCAATGTGTGTAGCATATTTGGTGCAGCTGTCACTTGAAGATTTTTCAGGAATCTGTATAATATCAGATATCGGAACAAAGGCGTTCCGCAGGGGCATCCTATGCCCTTGCGGGGCGCTTTTTTCTTTTTGCAGGGGATAAAAAGCTGCGGAGGGTGCCGCAGCCCCCGGTAAGCAAACAAGTAAAAAGGATGGGAAAGACTATGGAAAACTTTACAGAGCAGAAAACCACCCTTGGTCTGTACGACCCACAGTTCGAGCACGATGCCTGCGGCATCGGCGCTGTGGTGGACATCAAGGGACGTAAAAGCCACCAGACGGTGGACGATGCACTGTCCATCGTGGAGCGGCTGGAGCACCGCGCCGGTAAGGACGCCGAGGGTAAGACCGGCGACGGCGTGGGCATCCTGCTGCAGATCAGCCACAAGTTCTTCTCCAAGGTGGCCGAGGAGCTGAACATCCGGCTGGGCAACGAGCGGGAGTACGGCGTGGGTATGTTCTTCTTCCCCCAGAACGAGCACCTGCGGGCACAGGCCATGAAGCTGTTCGAGGTGGTCACCCGCAAGGAGGGACTGGAGTTTCTGGCATGGCGCGAAGTGCCCGTAGACCCCGATGCCGTGGGGCAGAAGGCGCGGGACTGCATGCCCGCCATCTGGCAGTGCTTCATCAAAAAGCCTGCCAAGGTAAGCAAGGGCATCGAGTTTGACCGCCGCCTGTACATCGTGCGCCGCGTGTTCGAGCAGGCCAGCAACGGCACCTATGTGCCCAGCCTGTCCAGCCGCACCATCGTGTATAAGGGTATGTTCCTCGTGCACGACCTGCGCCGCTTCTACGCTGATCTGCAGGACCCGGATTATGAATCCGCCATCGGCATGGTGCACAGCCGCTTTTCTACCAACACCAACCCCAGCTGGATGCGTGCACACCCCAACCGCTTTATCCTGCACAACGGCGAGATCAACACCATCAAGGGCAACACCGACGCCATGCTGGCGCGTGAGGAGAGCATCTCCAGCCCCATTCTGCAGGACGATATGAACAAGATCCTGCCCATCATCAACACCTCCGGTTCGGACTCCGCCATGCTGGATAACACTCTGGAGTTTATGGTGATGAACGGTATGGATCTGCCGCTGGCTGTGATGATCACCATCCCCGAGCCGTGGGAGAACAACAAGAACATCAGCCAGAAAAAGCGGGATTTCTACCAGTACTACGCCACCATGCTGGAGCCGTGGGACGGCCCCGCCGCCATCCTGTTCTCGGACGGCGATGTGATGGGCGCAGTACTGGACCGCAACGGTCTACGCCCCAGCCGCTACTACATCACCAAGGACGGACGCATGATCCTGTCCTCTGAGGTGGGCGTGCTGGAATGCGACCCGGAGAATATTCTGGTCAAGGAGCGCCTGCGTCCCGGCAAGATGCTGCTGGTGGATACCGTCAAGGGCGAGGTGGTGGACGATGAAAAGCTGAAGGAGCTTTACGCCAGCCGCGAGCCCTACGGCGAGTGGATCGACCGCAATCTGGTGCAGCTGAGCGGGCTGAAGATCCCCAACGTGAAGGTGGAAAGCTACACCGGCGAGCAGCTGACCCGGCTGCAGAAGGTGTTCGGCTACAAGTACGAGGACGTGAACACCATGATCCTTGCCATGGCGCGGGCGGGCGCAGAGCCCTCCGGTGCCATGGGTACCGACACCCCGCTTGCTGTGCTCAGCAGCCAGCATCCCCCGCTGTTCAACTACTTCAAACAGCGGTTCGCACAGGTGACGAACCCGCCCATTGACGCCATCCGGGAAAAGGTGGTCACCTCCACCAGCGTTTACATCGGTGCCCACGGCAATCTGCTGGAGGATAAGCCCGAGAACTGCAAGGTGCTCAAGGTGCACAACCCCATCCTGACCAACACCGACCTGTTGAAGATTAAGTACATGAACGTGCCGGGCTTCAAGGTGGCTACGGTGTCCATCAACTACTACAAGAACACCAGTCTGGAAAAAGCCATCGACCGGGTATTTCTGGAAGTCGACCGCGCCTATAAGGAGGGTGCAAACATCATCATCCTGTCTGACCGGGATGTGGACGAATACCATGTGACCATCCCCAGCCTGCTGGCTGTTTCGGCGGTGTCGCAGTACCTCATCCGCACCAAAAAGAGCACCGCACTGGCACTGATTCTGGAAAGCGCCGAGCCCCGGGAGGTGCACCACTTTGCCACCCTGCTGGGCTACGGTGCCTGCGCCATCAACCCCTATCTGGCACACGAGACCATCGGGCAGCTGATCGACGAGGGTCTGCTGGACAAGGACTATTACGCCGCCGTGCAGGACTACGACAACGCCATCCTCAACGGCATCGTGAAGATCGCCTCCAAGATGGGCATTTCCACCATCCAGAGCTACCAGAGCAGCCAGATCTTCGAGGCTGTGGGCATCTCGAAGGAGGTCATCGACAAATACTTCACCGGCACGGTGAGCCGCGTGGGCGGTATCAGCATGGCAGACATTCAGGCCGATGTGGAAGCGCTGCATAACGCCGCCTTTGACCCGCTGGGGCTGGATATCAACATGGAGCTGGCCGACAGCGGTGCCCACAAGTTCCGCAGCGGCAAGGAAGAGCACCTGTTCAACCCCCAGACCATCCATCTGTTCCAGAAAGCCTGCCGCACCGGCGATTACGACACCTTCAAGCAGTTCACCCAGACGGTGGACAACATGGGCGCCGAGGGCGTGCATCTGCGCAGTCTGCTGGATTTCAACTACGCCGCAGACGGCGGCATCCCGCTGGAGGAGGTAGAGCCGGTCTCCAGCATCGTCAAGCGGTTCAAGGGCGCTGCCATGAGCTACGGCGCACTGAGCAGTGAGGCACACGAGACCATTGCCATTGCCCTGAACCGTCTGGGCGGGCGCAGCAATACCGGCGAGGGCGGCGAGCCCGAAGAGCGTTACCACAGCGAGAGCAATTCCAAGATCAAGCAGGTGGCCTCTGCCCGCTTTGGCGTGACCAGCAAGTATCTGGTCAGCGCCGAGGAGATCCAGATCAAGCTGGCACAGGGCGCAAAGCCCGGTGAGGGCGGCAATCTGCCCGGTGCCAAGGTGTATCCGTGGATCGCCAAGACCCGCCACAGCACCACCGGCGTGGGCCTGATCTCTCCCCCGCCCCACCACGACATCTACTCCATCGAGGATCTGGCCGAGCTGATCTATGACCTGAAGAACGCCAACCGCCACGCCAACATCAACGTGAAGCTGGTCAGCGAGGCCGGTGTCGGCACCATTGCCGCCGGTGTTGCCAAGGGCGGCGCACAGGTCATTCTGGTGTCCGGCTATGACGGCGGCACCGGTGCTGCACCCCGCACCTCCATCAAGCACGCAGGTCTGCCTTGGGAGCTGGGCATCGCCGAGACCCACCAGACCCTGATCCTGAACGGTCTGCGCACCCGTGTGCGCATTGAGAGCGACTCCAAGCTGCTGTCCGGCCGGGATGTAGCCATCAGCTGCATGCTGGGCGCCGAGGAGTTCGGCTTCGGCACTACCCTGCTGATGGCAGAGGGCTGCGTGATGATGCGTGTGTGCAATCTGGACACCTGCCCCATGGGCATCTGCACTCAGAACCCCGAGCTGCGCAAGAACTTCAAGGGCAAGCCGGAGTACATCATAAACTACCTCACCTTTGTGGCAGAGGAGCTGCGAGAGTACATGGCAAAGCTAGGCGTGCGCACCGTGGACGAGCTGGTGGGCCGCACCGACCTGCTGCGGGTCAAGCCCGCTGCCCCGGGCAGCCGCGCCGCAAAGCTGGATCTGGACTGCATTCTGCACAACCCCGCCATTGCAAACAGTAACGTCCACTTCATCAAGGAGGACAGCTACGACTTCCATCTGGAAAACACGCTGGACATGAAGGTGCTGATGAAGAAGTTCAAGCTGGGCAGCAAGGCTCCCCAGAGCGTCAGCCTGAATGTTTCCAACGTGGATCGCGCCTTTGGTGCCATCTTTGGCAGCGAGATCACCCGCAAATACGGCAACGACCTGCCGGACGATGTGTACACCGTGCACTGCACCGGTGCAGGCGGCCAGAGCTTTGGTGCCTTTATCCCCAATGGCCTGACGCTGGAGCTGGTGGGCGACTGCAACGACTACATGGGCAAGGGCCTTTCCGGCGGCAAGATCATCGTGCGCCCGCCGCAGGGCATCGACTTCAAGCCCGAGGAGAACATCATCACCGGTAACGTGGCGCTGTACGGCGCTACCAGCGGCAAGGCGTTCATCTCCGGCGTGGCCGGCGAGCGCTTCTGCGTGCGCAACAGCGGTGCTACCGCCGTTGTAGAGGGCGTGGGCGACCACGGCTGCGAGTACATGACCGGCGGCACCGTGGTGGTACTGGGCCAGACCGGCAAAAACTTTGCAGCCGGTATGACCGGCGGCATTGCCTATGTGCTGGACGAAAACTGGGACTTCTACCAGCGGGTGAACAAGGAGACCGTCAGCCTTGAGCCGGTGGAGCACAAGTACGATGTTGCCACCCTGAAGGAGCTGATCCGCGCCCATGTGGAGGCCACCGGCTCTCCGCGCGGCAAGGAGATTCTGGACAATTTCAGTGCGTTCCTGCCCAAATTCAAAAAGGTGCTGCCTTACGATTACGACCGCATGCTGCGGGTCATCGCCTCGGTGGAGGAGCGTGGTCTGGACGGCGAGCAGGCACAGATCGAAGCATTTTATGCAGTGCAGAAGCATAAGTAAGGAGGGGCAGCAGCATGGGTAAGACAACAGGATTTATGGATTATGCGCGCAAGACCAGCACGGACGTTGCGCCGCTGGAGCGCCTTGAAAATTTTAACGAGTTCCACATCTGGCTCTCGCGGGAGCAGCAGCAGACGCAGGCCGCCCGCTGCATGGACTGCGGCGTGCCCTTCTGTCAGGCAGGCATGATGATCGGCGGCATGGCCTCCGGCTGTCCGCTGAACAATCTCATCCCGGAGTGGAACGATCTGGTGTACCACGGCAAGTGGGAACTGGCGCTCCACCGCCTGATGGCCACCAACCGCTTCCCGGAGTTTACCAGCCGGGTGTGCCCCGCCCTGTGTGAGGCCGCCTGCACCTGCGGGGATGTGACCGGCAGCAGCGTCACCGTGCGCGAAAACGAGCACGCCATCATCGAGACGGCCTACGCCAAAAACTGGCTGACCGCCACCCCGCCGCCGACCCGCACCGGCAAGAGCGTTGCCGTGGTGGGCAGCGGCCCTGCGGGGCTTTCAGTGGCCGAGTACCTGAATAAGCGCGGCCACGCCGTCACGGTGTTTGAACGCGCCGACCGCGTGGGAGGCCTTTTGATGTACGGCATCCCCAACATGAAGCTGGACAAGGCAGTCATCGAGCGCCGGGTCAAGCTGATGCAGGCCGAAGGTGTTGTGTTCCGCACCGGCATGGATGTGGGCGGTGCCGTGCCCGCCGAGCAGCTGCTGGCAGATTTTGATGCCGTAGTGCTGTGCTGCGGCGCAAAAAAGCCCCGCGACCTGAACGTGCCCGGCCGGGACGCCAAGGGCGTGCACTTTGCGGTGGACTACCTGACCAGCGTGACCAAGAGCCTGCTGGACTCGGGTTTTGCAGACGGCAAGGCCATCAACGCAGCCGGCAAAAATGTGCTGGTCATCGGCGGCGGCGACACCGGCAACGACTGTCAGGGCACTGCTCTGCGGCAGGGCTGCACCGACCTGATGGCACTGGAAATGATGCCGCAGCCCCCTGTCGAGCGCACCGCCGCAAACCCGTGGCCGGAGTGGCCCCGGGTGCTGAAGGTGGACTACGGCCAGACCGAGTGCATTGCCAAGTTCGGCAAGGACCCGCGCGTGTACCAGACCACCGTCAAGGAGTTTTTGAAGGACGAGGCCGGTAACCTGACCGGTGCCGTCATCAGCTGCCTGAAGCCGGAGCGCGACCCCGAGACCGGCCGCACCAGCATGGTGCCCACCGGCAAGGAATTTACCTACGACTGCCAGCTGGCGTTTATCGCCGCAGGCTTTACCGGCTGCGAAAACTACACAGCCGATGCCTTTGGGGTGGAGCTGACCGCCCGGGGCAATGTAGCCGACCACAGCTTTAAGACCAACGTGGACAAGGTGTTCGTCTGCGGCGATATGCGCCGCGGCCAGAGCCTTGTGGTGTGGGGTCTGCGCGAGGGCCGCGATTGCGCCGCCGAGGTGGACCGCTGCCTAATGGGCTACTCGAACCTTTAATTTGCCATTCTCTTTCCTATCCTAAACAAGCAGAAGCGGGAGCCCGTTCAAGGCTCCCGCTTCTGCTTTTATTGTATGCTGTTTAATTGGTATCGTATTCCGGCTCTGTACTGCCCTCCGGGGGCGTTTCCGGGGTGGTAGGCTCGGTAGCGGCAGGCTCCTCCGGGGTGGCAGTGATCTGCACACTGGGGTCTGCGGCGATATACACAGTGATCACCGTGCCCACCGTGACCATGGCGCCCTCTTCCTCGCTGGCAGAGACCACACAGCCCGTAGCGTAGGAGCCATCATTCACCACCATAAAGCAGCTGGCCACAAGCCCCCGGCTGCTCAGGATCTCAATAGCCTTATCCTGCGATGCACCGACGATCTTGGGCATCTCCACCTTCTCCGGGCCCTGACTGACCACGATCTGGATCACCTCGCCGTTCTCCATCACCTCGCCGGCCTCCGGCTCCTGCCGGATGATCTGCCCGGAAGGCACGGTATCGCTGTACTCCAGCACCGCCCGGAACAGGTACATACTGGTGTACTCGCGGTTATTCTTGATTTGTTCGTAGTCGATGCCCACAAAGTTGGGCACAAGGTTCTGGGGCTTCATTTCCTCGCTGCTGGCAGCTTCCGAGCTCGGCTCCGAAGAGGGAGTTTGTTCCTCCTTGCTGCTCACGATGCCCCACAGGGTGAGCAAGATCAAAACGGAAAGCAGGATCAGAATGCCCGCCAGCAGCCCTTTCAAACTGAGCAGGTGTTCCCTGCCCTGCCCGCTCTGCTCTGTCCGCGCCGGATGCATCGGGGTCTCCGGCTTCATGGTGCGGGTCAGCTCGGCGGTATATTCCTTGGAAGAAAGCGCCTGATACAGCTGCGGCACGGTCTGGATGCGCTCCATGACCTTGAGCCGCAGCCCCAGCTGCAATACATCGGAAACATAGGCCGGTACGGCAGGCTCTACGGTGCGTGCCCGGGGGTTAGAGTCCGACACCACACGCTGGGCAGCGGGCATGGGTGCCTGCCCGCACACCATGCGGTAAAAGACGGCGGCAAGGCTGTATTCGTCGGTGTAGCGCCCCTCAAACTCGGCGGTAGTATACTGCTCCGGCGCGGAGTAACCCTCGTACAGCTGCTCGTGCAGACCGCTGCCTGCGGTGCGCAGACCCACGGTGGCGTACCCGGCCAGACGACAGCGGCCATCCGACATTACCCGGATATTCTCCGGGCAGATGCCGCGGTGCACCAGCCCTGCCTTGTGCATGGCCGCCACGCCCTCAAACACCGGCCGCAGCATGGCGCAGGCCTCCTCTGCCTGCACCGGAGCGGGACGATTTTCCAGCCATTGCTCCAGCGGGGTGCCGCCTAAGTTTTCCAGCACCGCATACACGGTGTTGTTGGCTTCCACCACATCCAGCACGGCCTCCAGACCGCTGGCGGGGGTAATGCGTTGGATGGCGCGGTACAGGTCTGCAAAGTCCATGCGGGTGGTCTTGAACAGCACTTCACTGCCCTGCTTGGGGCGCAGGACGCAGTCCGCACCCCGCTCCGCAGAAAGGGTGACGGGCAGGTACTCCTTGATGGTCACCCGGAAAGCGCCCAGATTCTCCACGCCGCTGTACAGCACGCCCTCGCCGTCCAGACTGCGCATCTCGCCCACCGTGTAGCGCCCGGCCAGCACCGTACCCACCGGCAGACAGCCCGCCGGGTTGCATCCCTCTAAGATCTTCCCACAATGGGGGCAGACGGTCGCCGCAGGCGGCAGTTCCCCCATGCAGAACGGACACAGGCGTTTTTGCTCCATAGTGTTCTCTCCCCTTCCAAACTTCTATACATTTTATTGTATCATAGTGTTCCCCGCCGTGCAAGCTGTCCGCATTTTGGTGCACACGCAAAAAAGACCGGGGCCCGCAGCCCAAAGGGCTGACAGGCTCCGGTCTTAAAGATGCAAGGGGTTTCCCTTATGCTGCGCTTAGTGGATGAACACAGGGCCCAGCGGGTTTGCAATGGGACTTACATAGCCGCCCAGCAGCTTGGGGATAGCAAGGCTGATGTCGGGGATGTAGGTCAGCAGCAGCAGTGCAATGAACATGCACAGGTAGAACGGCAGGGTCGCCTTGACGACCTTTTCCATCGGGCGCTTTGCAACGGCAGAGCCGATGAACAGCACAGCGCCGACAGGAGGAGTCAGCAGGCCGATGCCGCAGTTCAGAACCACGATGATACCGAACTGGATGGGATCGATGCCGATGGAGGTGGCGATGGGCAGCAGGATGGGGGTAGCGATCAGGATGATGGGAGCCATATCCATGATCATGCCCAGCACCAGCAGGATCAGGTCGATGAGCAGTGCAATGATGTAGGGGTTATCGGTGAGGTCGGTGATGGCGGTTGCTGCCAGATCAGGCACATGCAGCATGGTCAGGCAGTTGCCGAACACTGCAGAGGTAGCGATCAGGATCAGCACGATGGACAGGGTGTTGACGCACTCGTCCAGAGCGTGCCACACGCCCTTCCAGTCCAGACCCTTATAGACGAACACGGAAACGAGCAGAGAGTAGATAACAGCGATAGCAGCGGACTCGGTAGCGGTAAACACACCGCCGACAACGCCGAACACCACGATGATGACAGCGGCCAGTGCCCAGATGGAAGTGCCCAGCTGCTTGACAAAAGCCTTGATGCTGAAGGGATCACCCTTGGGGTAGTTGCGCTTGACCGAGATGATGTAGGAGCCGATCATCAGCACGATAGCCAGCAGAGCGCCGGGCAGGTAACCGGCCAGGAACAGGCTGCCCACGGAGATACCACCGGCGGTGGTAGCGTAGATGACCATGTTATGGCTGGGAGGAACCAGCAGACCCTCGCAGGAGGAGGTGATGGTAACAGCGGTGGAGAAGTCTGCACCGTAGCCCTGATCCACCATCATGGGGATCATGATAGAGCCGATGGAAGCGGTATCGGCGGAAGCGGAACCGGAAATGCCGCCGAAGAAGTAGGAAGCCACGATGTTGACCATGGCCATGCCGCCGCGCATCCAGCCCACGCAGGCGTCAGCCAGTGCGATCAGCTTTTCAGAGATGCCGCCGGAGCCCATGAGCACGCCCATGGTGATGAAGAACGGAACTGCCATCAGGCTGAAGGAAGAAATGCCCTTGACCATCAGGCGGCAGACGTCGGTCAGTGCCTGACCCTGCACCAGCATGCACAGCACGCTGGACAGACCAACGGCGTATGCAATGGGGAAGCGCAGGAAGATCATAACAAAGAAGCTGACAAGAAGGACAATGATTGCCAGTGTCTGAACTGTCATATTACACTTCCTCCTTTACAAAAATGCTCTTGATGTGGTTGTACAGTGCCTCGATCTCGAAGATGATCATGGCAACACCGGCCAGCGGCACCGGGAAGTACATCCAGAAGCGGCTCAGCCAGGGCATGGACACGTAGAAGCCGCGGCCGCCCAGAGTGGTGGCATAGTTCCAGCCGACCACCATCATGATGACACCCAGAATGCACACGGCAAGATCGGCCAGAATATCCAGCACCTTGACGGCGATTTTGGGCAGATACACGTCAAATGCGGTCATGCGGATATGGGCACCGCGGCGGATGGCCAGAGCAGCACTCAGCACGGCCATGTAGCTCATGCAGGTCAGCACAACTTCTTCCGACCATGCCGGGTCCGGGATGAACGAGACGTAACGACCGATGACCGACATGGTAGTGATGAGGATATCTGCGATCAGCAGCAGCTTGCAGATAAACAGGACCACTTTGTAGGTGATGTCGTACACCGGCTTGATCTTATCCAAAGTGGTAAAGATTTTCGGCATATGAATTCCTCCATATAAAAAGCCCGGCAGGTCTGCGGGCGTATCCCGTAGTCCCCCGCCGGGCTATATACTATCTCAGAACAGGAAAGGCTTTTTCAATTATGCCTTCATGTCCAGCAGCTGCTGATACAGCTCAGCCTGATCGGAGGTGTTCTCGCTGATGACCTTCTGGCAAGCTTCCTGCCAAGGTGCCTTATCGGGAACATCCACGACATTGCAGCCGGAGCTCTTCAGCTCATCCAGAACCTTGTTCTCAGCGGTCTCGGACAGGTCTGCATTGAAGGCCTGCGTATCAGCACCGGCCTCCATGATGGCAGCCTGCTGGTTCTCGGTCAGCTTGCCCCATGCGTTATCAGTGATAACAGCCTGAACAGCGCCCAGAGTGTGGCCGTCCAGGATCAGGTTGTTGGCAACCTCGGGGAATGCATTGGACTTGTAGTTTGCGATGGGCTGCTCAGCACCATCCACAACGCCGGTCTGCAGTGCGCTGTACAGCTCACCGAAGGAAACGACGGTGGGGTTAGCGCCCAGACCCTCGACCATGCCGTTCATAACGGGGTCGTTGGACACGCGCAGCTTCAGGCCCTTGAAATCATCGATGCCGGAAACAGGGTTGACCGTGAAGAAGTGACGGAAGCCCTCTTCGCCGTAGAAGACACCACGAACGGGCAGACCCAGCTCCTGAGGCTCGTTCAGGAACTCAGGTGCCAGATCGCTGTTGGCGAAGTTCCAGAAGTGTGCGCGGTTCTCGAAGGTGAAGGGGATGGACAGCAGCTTGGACTTGTTGCAGCCGTAGCTGGTCAGTGCGAAAGCGGAGATACGGCTGATGTCGATGGAGGTGGAGCCGCCGAGGATAGCGTCCAGAACGTCGTTCTCAGAGCCCAGAACACCGGAAGCCTGCACATCGACGACCACAGAACCGCCGCTCAGCTCCTCGACCTTCTCCTTGAAGTGAGAACCGGTCTGACCAACGATGGTATCCAGCGGGTTGACCTCGGCGTAGACCAGAGTCACCTTGGGATCGCTGGCAGCAGCTGCTGCATCACCGGCAGCAGCAGAAGAAGCTGCGGTAGAGGTGGAAGCAGCGGTAGAAGTGGAGCCGCTCTTGGAACCACCGCAGGCGGTCAGAGCAACAGCAGCGGTAGCTGCACCGGCAACGGCCATAAAGCTACGACGAGAGATCATTTTCATAGGAATCGTCCTCCTTAAATAATTGTGAAATTCTCCGGGCGCACAGGTGCCGGAGCTTTCGTTCATTGACTGTACACACTTTAGCAAATTTTCCGAAATGAAACAAGGGCTTTCGAAAAATGTCCTGTTTTTCGAAAGAATGTCAAGATAGTTTTTGCCATATTGCACAACCGTTTTCTGTCTTGTTTGTGCAACACTGCCGACCAGTTGGATACATTCCTGCATTCATAGCAAAAAACAACACTCCGAAAAATGTCCGTCCGGGCACTTCTCGGGGTGTCTTTTTCAGCTTTTCTGTATCCGGTCGATCAGTTCCTGCTGGGTGGAGAACGCATCATACATGGGCTGCACCGCTGCGCGGAAGCGGGCTTTTTCGGCCTCGTCCAGCTCGGTGACGCAGATGCCCCGCTTGCGCATATTCTGCTCTGCGTTCGCCTCCCGCCGTGCCCAGAGCTCCCGCTCTGTCTGTGCGCTCTCCCGGGCGCAGGCGCGGATCACCTCCGGGAAGCTTTCGTCCAATGCGGCAAGCTTTTCCATCACCGCCGGGCTGGCCAGCTGCACCTCCGGCACCCGGGTGTGCTCGTCCTTCAGGAAAAAGGGCGCTACCTCGTAGTGTCCCATCACCTCGTAGCTGGGCCAGTTGTTCTCTGCCCCGTCGATCTCGGCATTATGCAGGGCGGCATACACCTTGCTGTACACCACCTGCGCCGGCTTTGCGCCCAGTGCGGTGATCATGTCGCTCATCATGTCCGACTCCTGCACCCGGATGGTCAGCCCCTGCAAATCATCCAACCCGGTCACCTTTTCCCGGGTGTAGAAGCTGCGCACACCGGCGTCAAACCACGAAAGCCCTACTAAGTCCATCCCATCCAGCATGGCCAGAAACTCATCCCCGATGCTGCCGTCCAGCACCCGCCACATCTGCTGGGCATCGCTGTACAGGTAAGGCAGCTGCAACACGCTGAGCTCCGGCTCGCACTCTGCCAGCTGGCTCAGGGACACGCGGGAAAAATCCACCCCGCCGAACTGCATCTGCTGGATGACGCTCTGCTCTGCGCCCAGTTCCGCCCCGCTGTATACCAGCACCTTCACCCGGCCGCCCGTGCGCTGCGCCACAAGCTCGGCAAAGGCTTTTGCCGCCTTGCTGGTGGGGTAGTCCTCCGGCTGGTTCTCCGCATAGCGCAGAATGAGCGGCTTCTCCTGCTGCGAAGAAGCAGACTGCGCCGTGCAGCCTGTAACTGCCAGTGCCGGGGCTGCTGTCAGCAGACGCAGCAGCTGACGGCGGGTCACAGCCGCGCCTCCCGGGCTGCCTTTGCCGTTTCCTTCCGGTACTGGGTGGGGGTCATGCCGGTGCGCTTTTTAAAGGCGCGGGCAAAGTAACTGGCGTCCTCGTAGCCCACCATGGAGGCCACCTCCGCTGCGGAGCGGAAGGGGTCGGCCAGCAGTTCTTTAGCTGCGTTGATGCGCAGCTCGGTCAGACAGTCCAGAAAATTCATCTTCTGGTATTTTTTGAACTGTGCCGAAAGGTACGCCGGGCTGATGTGCAAAATTTCGCTCACGCTGTCCAGCGAGAGGTCGGCCATATAGTTATCTTCCATATACTTGCGCACATGGTCCATCACCAGTGCGTTGCGGTCGCTCTCCCCTTCCCCGGCGGGCTCGGCCTCCTGCTCCGGGGCGGTTTCCGGCTCCGGGGCTTCCGCAGCCAGCTCGGCCAAGCGGCGACCGGCCTCGATCTGTCGGATAGCGCGGCGGATGGCGGCCTCGGTCTCGTCCGGGTCCACCGGCTTCAGCAGATAGTCGCAGGCACCCAGATGCACCGCCTCGTGGGCGTACTGGAACAGGCTGTATGCCGTGATAAAGATCACCTTGCACTCCGGCCGCTGTTCCAGCACCGCGCGGGCGGCATCCAGGCCGTTCATGCCCGGCATCTCAATGTCCATCAAAATCAGGTCTGCTTCCCAGAGCACAGCGGTATCGGCGGCTTTGCGGCCATTTTCCGCCATCTCCACCGTCACCTCATGCTCGAACCGGCGCATGACGATATCCGCCAGCGCCTCCCGCTCCATCCTCTCATCATCCGCGATCAACAGACGAATCATTCCTCAAATTCCTCCTCATTCTCCACCAGCGGCAGATACAGGATCACCGCAGTTCCCCGCCCCGGCCGGGAGCGCACCACCACCCGGCAGCGGGCATCCAGCAGCCGCAGACGAGCAGCCACATTATAAATACCGATATGTTCCCAGCGGGGTGCGGGCTGCTCCAATGCCGTGCGCAGCTGCTGCAGCTGCTCCGGCTCAATACCCACACCGTTGTCCAGCACCCGGATGCACAGCAGGCCTTTTTCCCGCAGGGGGATCATGCGGATGCGCACCACGCCGCCCTCTTCCTTGGGGCAGATGCCGTGCTTGAAAGCGTTTTCCACGATAGGCTGCAAGATAAAGGACGGCACCATAGTCTCGGTCAGATCCAGCGAGTCCGAGAACGCCCACTCCATCTGCACCCGGTCGCCAAAACGCACATGGTAGATGGAATAGTACTCGTCCACAACGCGCACCTCCCGGGAGAGGGGCACCTGCTCATCGTTGCTCATCAGGCTGTAACGCAGCAGATGGGAAAGCGCCATGATGAGCGCCTGCGTGCGGTAGGCGGACTCTGTGCCCGCCATCTGCTGGATGACGTTCAGGGTGTTGAACAAAAAATGCGGGTCGATCTGGCTGCGCAGCTGCTGTAACCGACTGCGCTCCATGCGGTTCTGCAGTTCCAGCGCCTCGGTCTTTTGGCGATGCAACTCCCGCTCGATCTCGTTTTTCTCCTGTAAGGTGCTCACCTGCTGCGCCATAGAGTGCTTCATGCGGTTGAAGGACTCTGCCAGCTGGCCGATCTCCGGCTGCTTGGGCAGCGGGATGTCCGGGGTATCGAACTGGCTGCGGCTGATAGCGCGGGAGGCCTCGATCATCTGAGACACCGGAGTCAGCAGCTGCATGACCATCAGACCGGAGGCGCAGCCCAGCGCCACGCACAGTGCCACCACCACGATCTGCATCAGGGCGATCCGCTCGCCCAGCTCCGAGATCTCGGTGTAAGTAGTCTGGGCATCCAGAATCGAGGCTTTCAGCAGCTGCATGGTGTACTGGCTCAGATACCCGCCGCAGACCGAGACCTTGTTGTAGTACAGCTGGGAAGCCTTTGCTTCCTGCCCACTGGAAAGGTAGCCTTCCAGCTCTTCCAGCAGGGTGTTGTAGCTGCCGTAGGTAGTCTCCACCGCGCCGTACAGCACCCACTGCTCATCGCTGACGTTCTGCAAGCCGTCCATATTGGATCGGATGCGCCACAGCCATGCGTTGCTGGTGGAGCAGGCTGCCTGAAGCTTTTCCAGCATTTCCTCAGTCCCGCCATTCTCCCAGCGGTACGCTTCCAGAATGCTGATGGAGCTTTCCACACCGCCCTGAAAGCGGCTGATGGCGTTAAAGTTGCCCATCTGGTCGTCCTGTACCTGCTGCACCGCCCGTGCCTGATAGCCGTTCAGGGCAAGCTGCAACGCAAAGGCGGCAAAAAATGCTGCCAGACACAGTACCATGCGCTGCTTGAGCGTAACGCTGTGCTTCCAGTTGCGCTTTTCCATGCAAGGCTTCCCCCTTTTTCGTAAGGTGTATCTGAAAACAAAGAAAATGACGAATATTTCGCAAGCACAAGCGGGATTTAAGGCAAATAGCCGCAGGAATCCTTTGTGGATTTCAAGGCTGTTTAACGCAAAATCCAGCTGTG
>OOAJ01001003.1_pt1 | contig 14909 bp, 13 predicted proteins | sample 1671241 | NCBI WGS metagenome assembly OOAJ01 (sample SAMN06348136, study PRJEB24527) | human gut metagenome | biome: human gut; feature: ankylosing spondylitis patient; material: feces | host: Homo sapiens | place: China | collected 2015-10
TCGACCGCGATGTGTCGGCGGGGGACGCCGAGCGCCTGCGCTCTCGCACGCTGGGCCTCATGCTGGAGGACACGGCGCTCGAGTTGGGTGCGATGGCGCTGAGCCCGCTGTCCAAAACCGAGTACGCACTGGCGGCGCCGGCGCTTTGCGGCGGCTACCAGGGCGATTACGCGCCCTTTGGCGATGTGTACCTGTCGACGCTTGAGTTTGTGGCGCGCGTGCGCAACCGCACGTCTGCCGTGGTGCCCCAAGAGCTCGTGACGCTCAACGCGGTGGAAGATTGTATGGAGCGAGTGCTGGCGCAGGCGCTCTCGACGCTCGACGGTCCGGTCGATATGCTCGACCGCGCGGCACAGCTGCTCGGCGGGGTCGAGCCGGGTGAGATCGATGGCGCGCTTGAGGCGCACGTGGACCGCAATCGATCTTTCGACGACATCCCGATGGCCGCTGGCAAGCCTGAGGCCTGCTCGCTGCTGCTGATGCTCGTTCGACAGGGTGAGGCTGCCCGCCGCATGTTGCCGACGGCGCCGATCGTTTCGTCCCGTTCGTTTGCCGAGCGCTCCTGGCCGTACATGCTCGCGTGGTCCGACCTGGGGCTTAACGGCAAGGAGCGTATGACGGTCGATTCGCTGGCGCGCGCCGAGGTGCGCCGTTTTGCTGACGAGGATACTAGTGAGCGCGTGCGAAACGAGATGATGGGCGTGCTGGGCGAGCTACTGGGTATTTCGCCCGAACAAATGGAGGAGTTGCGCTCTGAAGACGGTCAGCGTCGTTTACACGAGGGAATGAAAAAGTTCGAGGGCGAGGTTCAGGACGCCATCGATAAGATGATGGGCGGCCAGGGTGGCCCGCAGGGTGGGCACCAGGGTGGCCCGATGCCGCATCCGCCGGTTGATCCCCGACAGTTCCCATTCTTCTCGCAGAACTAAACTGGGGACGGGGCCAAGGTTACGCGGTTTTGCCAAACCGCGTAACGAGTCGACGCTGCGCGAGCCCCTGTCGGGCAATCTGCCGCTCAAACCGTCGCTTGCGTACAGAAGTACGCGGCGCTCCTCTTTCGCGACACCTTGCCACGGCAGGGACTCGCTCGCTGACTTATGCTCAACCTATGGTTCAACCTTGCTTGTTAGATACGGTCGCTGTTGTGTTATTCTAGAACAGACGTTCGTGAGTAGTGCGCGGGGCCTTGCCTTGCGCTTGGTAAAAGACGAGGGGAGGTTGGCTTGGTTATTTTGGGCATCGACCCCGGTTTGGCTCATACGGGTTGGGGGATTATCGAGGAGCGGCGTGGCGAGGTTCGCTGCCGTGCCTATGGCTGCATCGAGACCAGCGCAGGCAGTCCGCTCGCGGTGCGCCTGTCGCATATCGCCCGCGACCTCAAGGGTGTCGTGGAGCGCTATCGACCCGATACCGCTGCTATCGAGAGCATTTACTTTGGCGCCAACGTTCGCTCGGCCATCCCTACGGCGCATGCCCGTGGCGCCGCGCTCGTGGCGCTTTCGGAATGCGCGCTCGAGATTGGCGAGTATACGCCTATGCAGATTAAGCAGGCTGTTGTGGGCACCGGCGCTGCGGACAAACGGCAGGTCGCGTATATGGTTCGTACGCTCACGCAGCTCGATCACGACCCGCATCCCGACCATGCCGCCGATGCCCTGGCCTGCGCCATCTGCCACGTTAACCTCAGCCGCACCCGGGCGCTTACCGGCGGCGAGTTCTATCAACAGAGAGGAACCGGATACTGATGATCTCCCAGCTCCACGGAACGCTTGTCGAGGCCACGATGAGCTCTGCTGTCGTCGATGTGTCGGGCGTTGGCTTTGAGCTCGGCATCTCGGGCAGCACTGCGGCCACGTTGCCGACGCCCGGCGGCGAGGTCCGCCTCTACACGCGTATGCAGGTGCGCGAGGACGCCATGACACTTTTCGGTTTTTCCTCTAAGGATGAGCGCACGATGTTCGATCGGCTCGTGTCTGTCTCGGGCGTTGGCCCGCGCTTGGCGCTCGCCGTGCTTTCCACCTATACCGTGGGGCAATTGTATTCGCTGGTGATGGCCGAGGACGACAAGGGCATGGCCAAGGTGCCCGGTGTGGGCAAAAAGACAGCTCAGCGTCTGATCCTGGAGCTCAAGAGCACCTTTGCCAAGGACAAGGGCTTTGTGCCGGTCGACGTGATTCCCGGCCAGGTTGCGATGCCCGTGCCCGCTGCCGCTCCCTCGGCCATCGATGACGCCCGTGCGGCGCTCCTTTCCATGGGCTTTAGCCCGCAGGAGACCGATGTTGCCCTGAGCGGGTATGATGGGCAGGATATGCGTGTCGAGGATTTGCTCGGCGCGGCGCTTAAGCGACTCGGAATGGATGCGTGATGTGGGAAGCCGATGACTCTCAGGACCTGTGGGCGACGCCCGGCAACTCGCCGGCGGCATCCATGGCGCACGGCGAGCGCATGGTGGGCTCGGAGCTGACGGCCGAGGACCTCGATGTCGATCGCACTTTGCGCCCCCAGCGCCTGGACGATTACTGCGGCCAGGAGCATATCAAGCAGAGCCTGCGCGTGTTGATCGAAGCGGCGCAGAGCCGTGGCGAGACGCTCGACCACGTGATCTTCTCGGGCCCTCCGGGTCTGGGCAAGACCACGCTGGCTACGGTTATCGCCAACGAGCTGGGCGCTCAGATCAAGACCACGAGTGGCCCTGCCATCGCGCGCACCGGCGACCTGGCAGCCATCCTTACTAACTTGCAGCCGGGTGATGTGCTGTTTATCGACGAGATCCACCGCCTCAACCGTTCGGTCGAGGAGGTCCTGTACCCCGCGATGGAGGACTTTGCCCTCGATATCGTGATTGGCAAGGGTCCGGCGGCGCGCTCGATTCGCCTGGATATCCCCAAGTTTACGCTGGTGGCGGCAACGACCCGCTCGGGTATGCTGACTGGCCCGCTGCGCGATCGCTTTGGCATTTCATATCGCCTGGATTACTACACGGTCGAAGAACTCGCGCAGATTGTGACGCGCTCGGCGTCCATCCTGGGTGTGACAATAGACCATCCGAGCGCGCTCGAGATCGGCTCGCGCTCGCGTGGCACGCCGCGCTTGGCTAACCGTTTGCTCAAGCGCGTGCGCGACTATGCGCAGGTGCGTGGCAACGGTCCCATTGAGCTTGGTATTTGCCGTCAGGCGCTCGAGTTCTTCGAGATCGACGAGCTCGGCCTGGACTGGATGGATATTCGCATTTTGGAGACACTCGCTAAGACGTTCTCCGGACGTGCCGTGGGCCTGACAACTCTTGCCAGCGCTGTGGGCGAGGACCCGGGAACGCTCGAGGATGTCTATGAGCCCTATCTGCTGCAGTGCGGGTTGATGATTCGTACGCCGCAGGGCCGTCAGGCAACCCTGCGCACCTTTGAGCACCTGGGGATTGAACCTACCGTTTAGGGCGCTTTGTTTTGGCGGGCTGTTGGGCTATCGCCGGGCATCGGGTAAACATATCGCCGTTCATCGGTTATGGGCGTTTTACTATTGCGCACCCGTGCTATGCTGAATTGGTCTTTTTCTCATTCGGTAACGAAAGGACCGCCCATGCCTACTGACATCGAAATCGCACGTTCTGTCACGCCGTTGCCTATTACCGAGGTGGCCAAGAACGCCGGCGTCGACGTTAAGCACCTTATTCCGTACGGCTTCGACAAGGCTAAGGTCGACTATTCACTGCTCAACGAGCCGACCGATCACCAGGCCAAGCTCGTCCTCGTGACCGCTATCAACCCAACGCCTGCGGGCGAGGGCAAGACCACCACGACCATCGGTCTGGCCGATGGCCTGCGTCGTCGCGGCGTCAAGAGTGCCGTGGCCCTGCGCGAGCCTTCGCTCGGCCCCGTCTTTGGTGTTAAGGGCGGTGCTGCCGGCGGCGGCTGGGCTCAGGTGATCCCCATGGAGGATATCAACCTGCACTTTACCGGCGACTTCCATGCCATCGGTGCTGCCAACAACCTGCTGGCCGCCATGCTTGATAACCACATCCAGCAGGGCAACCAGCTTGGCATCGACGTTAAACGCATCACTTGGAAGCGCGTCGTCGATATGAACGACCGTCAGCTGCGCCACGTCATCGACGGTATTGGCGGCAAGGCCCAGGGCGTGCCGCGCGAGGACGGCTTCGATATCACCGTCGCCTCCGAGGTCATGGCAATCCTGTGCCTGTCTACGAGTATCAGCGACCTCAAGGAGCGCCTGGGCGAGATCGTCGTCGGCTACAGCTTTGCCGGCGAGCCCGTCCGTGCCCGCGACCTTAAGGCCCAGGGTGCCATGGCCGCGTTGCTTAAGGACGCACTCAAGCCCAACCTGGTGCAAACGCTCGAGGGCACGCCCGCGTTTGTCCACGGCGGTCCCTTCGCCAACATCGCCCACGGCTGCAACTCTATCATGGCCACGCGTATGGCGATGCGCTTTGGCGATGTCGCCATTACCGAGGCCGGCTTCGGTGCCGATCTGGGTGCCGAGAAGTTCCTCGACATCAAGTGCCGTATGACGGGCGTTCGCCCCAGCGCCGTCGTGGTCGTCGCGACCGCTCGTGCGCTGAAGTACAACGGTGGCGTCGCCAAGGCCGACCTCAACGAGGAGAACCTCGAGGCACTCAAGGCCGGCATGCCCAACCTGCTGCGTCACGTCGACAACATCCAGAACGTTTATGGTCTGCCCTGCGTGGTCGCCATCAACCGCTTCCCGACGGACACCGAGGCCGAGCTTGCGCTCATCGAGTCCGAGTGCCAGAAGCTCGGCGTCAACGTTAAGCTTTCCGAGGTCTGGGCCAAGGGCGGCGAGGGCGCGCTCGAGCTTGCCGATGAGGTCATGCGTCTGATTGAGCAGCCGAGCGAGCTCAAGTTTGCCTATGAGGACGGCGCCGATGTGGCCGACGCTCTTGAGGCCATTGCCACCAAGGTCTACCGCGCCGACGGCGTTGACTTTACGCCGGCCGCCAAGCGCCAGCTCGCCGAGCTGCGCGAGAACGGCTTTGGCAACCTGCCGGTGTGCGTGGCCAAGACGCAGTACAGCTTTAGCGACAACGCCAAGGCCCTGGGCGCTCCCGAGAACTTCCGCATCACGGTGCGCGAGCTCAAGGTTTCCGCCGGTGCCCACTTTGTGGTCGCACTGACTGGCAGTGTTCTGACCATGCCGGGCCTGCCCAAGGTTCCCGCGGCCGAGAACATCGACGTCGACAACGACGGCAACATCACCGGCCTGTTCTAAGCCTGTTGCCCATAGCTGCTTGCCCGCCCCGCCGTGCCCACAAGGCCCGGCGGGGCTTTTTTATCCTTAGGCCCGCGCATGTCTTGTAGATACCGACGGGCTCTGCCCATCATAGGCTTTTGCGCGGGTAGAATGCATGGATAACTTGAGGCTCACGCGCGACGGAAAGGAATCGTTGCATGGATCAGGACAAGACAACCGTGATGGGCGGCTACGGTTCCGCGCAGGCTGGCGATAGCGCCGATGCGACCCGCGTTGTTCCCAACCCCGGTTATACCGACCCCGCCGCGACGCAGCCTTCTGCCGAGCCCACCCGGGTTATGGGCTATGGCGACACGGCGCAGGATTCTTATGCTGCATCTTCGCAAGGCCCCTATGGCAACGCAGCTCCGGACCCGTTTGATTATGCGCCGCAGGATTCTTATGCCGCCTCGACACCGAATCCCTATGATGACCTGCCGCAGAATCCTATTCCGCAGCCTCAGCAGACGACGTATATGCCTCGCACGGCGCAGCCTCGAGCCGTATCGCGAGTACCCCAAGTCGATTCCGCAATATGGCGAGGACGAGGAGAAGAAGCCGTCGCGTTCGTCGAGCGTGATCAAGAAGATCCTCATCGTGCTGGCGATCTTCTTTGCGCTGTCGGTTGTGTTTGCCATTGTGTCGGGCATGCTCAACAAGCGGGGGAGTTCAACGGCCGATACCACTGCCGAGCAAACCGAGTCCGCCTCGTCTGGCACCGTCGATCTGGGCGATATCCCGGGACAGTACTGGTCCAACGCCAAAAAGATTCTCAAGTCGCGCGGGGCCGATCTTTCGAATGCCGTGGTCCTGACTGATGATGGCTCAACGCCCGTCGTCGATGCCAACTGGGTCGTTACTTCTGCCTACTATAACGACAACGGCAACCTCGAAATTCAACTCACGCACAAGAACAGCTCGGGCAACTCGTCCGACGACCAAAGCGGTACCGACAGCTCGAGCTCCAACATACTGGAGGACCTGAGCAACAAGGCGCAGGAATTGGGAGACAAGGCGCAAGAGCTGGGCGATACGACACAAAACCTGGGCGATACCGCGCAGAACTTGGGAGACATGGCGACAGATGCCTGGAACGCCCTACAAAACGGCATCTCGGGCGCGCAGGGAAACTAGCTGTTAAACAGGCTACAGCTGTTCTGCTGGACGGTCGGGTGAGCTGAAGCCCGAGTCAAACGTGACGACGCATGACGCATCGGGCCGGCGCTCGTGCACGATGCGCGTGACGAGCTCCAGCAGCTCCTCGTCGGATATGTCAAAGTCGTCGGGACGCACTAGGTCAAATGACACAAAGCCATCGTGTTCGTGAAGGTCGTGGATGGAGAGCGCGGGATCGATCTGCATGACGCCGCGCTTGACCCAGCCGCGCAGGTCGTCGCCGGTGGTGGCGATGGGATCGCAGTGCAGCGTGATGCCGATTCCCATCTGCCGCTTGATATCATGCTCGATGGTGTCCAGAATCTCGTGGTGCTCAAACGCGTCGCCCTCGCCGGGCATCTCCACGTGGGCGCTGGCAAACTGACGACCGGGGCCGTAGTCGTGCACCATCAGGTCGTGTGTGCCCAAGACCTGCGGATAGGACATAATCTTGTCGCGGATTGCCTGGACGAGCTTGGGGTCGGGCGCTTGCCCCAGCAACGGGCTGATGGCGTCGCGCACCAGGCCCATGCCGCTGATGCAAATGAAGATGCCCACGCCCAGGCCCGCCCAGCCGTCGAGGTCAATGCCGGTCGTCTGCGAAATAAGCGCCGCCACCAAGACCGAGCCCGAGGTAATGACGTCGTTTTTGGAGTCCTGCGCTGTGGCGATGAGCGTCTCCGAGTCGATGCGGTCGCCCAGTGCGCGGTTGAACGCGGCCATCCAGAATTTGACGAGCATGGACAGAACAAGGGCGGCCATGGAGAGCGCCGAATACACGGTGGGCGAGGGCTTGATGATTTTTGTGACCGACTCGAGGATCAGATTGATGCCGACGGCGCAAACCAGGACGGCGACGAACAGGCCGGCTAGGTACTCGTAGCGGCCGTGGCCATAGGGGTGGCCTTCGTCTGCCGGGCGGCTGGCAAGGCGGAACCCGAGCAGGCTCACGATGTTGCTCGAGGCATCAGAGAGGTTGTTGAAGGCATCGGCGATAAGCGAGACGGAGCCGGCGAGCAGGCCCGCGACGCCCTTGGCCAGGCACAGGGTGATGTTGAGGCCAATGCAGACGAGGCTTGCGGAAAAGCCCGCGTTGGTGCGGCAAGATGCATCGACCGGCTCGCTCTCGCTGCCGGGAACAAGCGTATGTACCAGCCGATTTACAAATAGCATAGCGGTCGTCCTCACAATCATGTTTAAGGGGATAGTGTAGCTCGCGCGGGGGCGCCGTGCACCGATGCTCAGAAAATGCAGCAATAGTCTGCCGGTGCTAACGAGCGAGCCTTCTCGTCTGCCTGGGTGGTCCATTTTGGGCCACATGGGTATGGGCATGTGCCTGTTTGCTCGACATACTTAATGTCGACAGCTTTGTGCAAAGGAGGACGTTTCCATGGACGAGATGTTTGCCATTAAATGTCAAAACTGCGGCGGCCCTATGTACTCGCACCAAGCTAAGCGCAGCTTTGAGTGCGCTTATTGCGGTGCGGTCATTCCGTGGCAGGCGGACGCCGGAGAGCCCAAGAGCGCTTTGGGCATTCGCCATACGCCGTTGACGGTAGTGGATGGACTGCTCAAGCTCACGCATGTGTCGCAACTCGAGCGCCCGGAGGACCCGGACTGGTATTTCTTCAATTCGCACTGGCGCAATCAGTCGGTCCTGGAACATCTGCTGTGGGAGGACCGCGGCACGGCGCAGGAGTTCCAAGAAGCGACGCACGTGAGCATTCCCTGCCCCTTCTGCGGAGCGTCCTTTGAGGGCGAGTCAACGCAGCGTGTGTTTGAGTGCCCGTCCTGCGGCAACAAGATCGGCATTGCCGACCTGCTCAAGCCCGGTACGTTTAGCAAACGTCTGACCATGGGCGTGGGTGCGGAGTATGTGCCGGAGCAGGGTATTCCCTGCGAAATTTCGCCGCAGCAGGCACGTGCCAACGCGCTGCAGCTGGTGCGCCAGTACCCGGATGCCTTTGCCGGGCACGACGTGGAAGACGCGATCCAAAACGACATGATGCTCTTCTATTTCCCCATGGCGCTGGCGGACCTGCGTATGATGGCGAGCTTCCCGGGCAAGGGCCTGAGCAAGGAAACCCTGGTGTACTACGAGGTGCTCGACTGGGCGTATCCGCGGGCAAACTATCTGGATGTTCGCCTTATGGGCATTTTGGAGCCGTGGGACTTTGCCAAGGTTGGGCCGTTTGACCCGGCCATGCAGGAAGGTGACTTTCGCGTTGTCTCCGTCGATGCGTCTACCAAGGACCAGGTGGTCATTGATAAGTTGGCGCTCGACATTGCCGGCAACGATGCCGAGGCGGTGCTGGGGCTCAATAAAAAGAGCATCCGCACTTGGGCGCGCAAGGCCCGCAAGCATAAGGACGGCCTGGTGATGGTGCCGGTGTACTTTGTCGATCGTCCGGCGACGGACAGCCGCGATGGCGAGCAGGTGCGCATTGCCGTAAACGGCCAGACGAGCCGCGCGGCAGCGGTGGTGTTTAGCGACAAGCGCGAGACGCATGTGGTGGCGTCGCTCAATCCGAGTCTGCATCTGTCCGGCGAAAGTACCGTACATGCCACGCCCATCGAGGTCAAATACGTTAAATCGCCCTTCCTATACCAGATCGTGCGCCGTGGAGGTGGCGAGCAACCGCGCCAGGTTGCAGCGGCAGCTGAGGGTTCCTACCGAGAAGAAAAGCCCAAACGCAAGGGATTGTTCGCTGCGATTTTTGGTAAGTAGGGGGGTGGTGCCGGTTGGCTCGCGAGAGTGCGCAACATCCCGCCCGTGATGGCAGATGTAAATAAACGGTGGAACGGCTGTAAAAGAGTCTTGCCACTGGGTAAAATCAGCTACTCAAACTTCGGAGACGCGGGCAACGCAGGTATTATCGTCAAAAGGGTCGGTTGCAGCCGGCCCTTTTCATGACTCCCTTCGCTATCCGTTACTGCTTATATTCCCGCCAGATCGAGTAGAGGTTCCGGGCAATGCCGGTTACACACATCGAGAGGGTGTCCTAAAACAAACACCGTTCTATCAGCTCTCTACTGCGCAGGGTGTTGATCCACTCCTGCGGAATTGCGCCGATACCGTAGGCCGTGCCGGCGAGGGCGCCTGCGACGGCTGCGGTGGTGTCGGTGTCGTCGCCTAGGTTGACGGCGGCAAGCACGCAATCTTCGTAACTGTTGGTGTTGACAAAGCACCAGGTAGCGGCTTTAAGCGTGTCGCGCACGAAACCGCCGGACCTGATTTCGTGGTCGGGCGCGCTTTTCAGCTGCAGCGCCCACGAGGGGAGTGCGCCGTTCAGCACGTCTCTCATCAGCTCGACAAATATGACGCATGCATCGGTCGACGTTCTGTGGGCGTGCGTAATCGCGGAGACCTTGCTGACCTCTTCGTCTGTCGCATCGGTGAACGCCAGGGGAGCGATGCGCATGAGCGATCCGTTGCCGTTGTCGCGCTCGCTGGAGCCTCATTGCTACCCTTGCGTTTCGCCATTGGTCGCTTCGTTGATGGCGCGGTACTCGGCACTCAGCTCGCGCGCCAGCTCTTCCTTGCTTGGAAGATACGGCAGGTATTTGGCGGCAAACACTTGGTCGTTGTCTTCGGGCAGCGTGTACTCGACGATCGAATTGCTTTTGTCCGCGCAGAGCACGATGCCTATGGGCGGATTGTCGCCTTCGTTCATGAGCTCACGCGTGTAGTAGTTCACATACATTTGCATCTGGCCCAGGTCCTGATGCGTAAGGTCATCGGTCTTAAGGTCGATGAGCACGAAGCAGCGCATCAGATAGTTGTAAAACACAAGGTCAATATAGAAATGGCGCCCATCAAAGGTGATGCGCTTTTGGCGCGCCTCGAAAGCGAAACCACGGCCAAGCTCCAGCAGGAACTTCTGAAGATGCGTGATGAGCGCCTGCTCTAGATCGCTCTCGCGAAACGCGGCATCGTCCGAGAAACCTAAAAACTCCAGTACATATGGATCGCGGATGATATCCTCGGGACGACGAGCCGGGGTGCTCTTTTGGATTTCCTGGGTGACAGCCTCCTTGTCTTTGCTGGCAAGTAGGCGCTCGCGGAACATAGTGTTAATCTGGCGTTCGAGCTGGCGCGTGCTCCAGCGAGAGTCGGCGCATTCGTTCATGTACCAGGTGCGAGCTTCGGGGTCAGGAATGCGTATTAACCTGCGGTAATGTGTCCAGCTCAATTCGGGACGCAGTGAGTCCCGAATTGGAAATGCAAGATAGAACTGACGCATTTTGCGCAGCTCCCTTGCTTCGAAACCCTTACCAAAATCCTTGGTAAGTCTGATTGCGAGGGCCTTGAGCAGGGCCTCTCCATACTTGGCACGCTCCTCTCCGCCCTGCTCATCAACAATGCTCTTGCCGATCTCCCAATATGCCTCAACCATCGCAAAGTTAATGGCGGTATAGGCCTTGTCGCGAGCGGCGTTGAGAATCGAGGAAACCTGCTTGTAAAAAACTTCTGGCACGATTGCCGATTCCCCGCGGTTTACCAGTTCACCCATCAATATCGCCCGACTTTCCTCTTGAGGAGTGCATCTTTATTGCATTTAGTTTAAAGCCTCGCGCTGACACGAATTGCTGCGTTGTCTGGCACCTTCGCATGGGGGCCTTGCGGTGACTAAAATGTGGCCATAGAGACAGTTTTAACGAACCCCATGGGAGTGGCACGCATGGACAACAACACCTTGCCGTTTCAGGACAAGGGTTCGGGTAGGTTTAAAGACGTCAAGATCTACCCCAACCGCATCGAGGTGCTCAAGAAGGGCACTTTTGGTGGCAAGCACGCCGAAATTGTCTATCTTAAGGACATTACGGGCGTCAATAGAATCAAAGGCCGCGATGTTTTTCTGCGCAATCGACTGTTGACCGCTTGCGTCTTTAGCCTGAGTAGCCGTGCGAAGACCCAGGAATTTGTGAACGCGCTGAACATGGTGATGTAGCCGATAACGGCGTTCGGTCCAAGGTAAAAATCGGGGCGCAGAACGGTATTCTGCGCCCCGATTGAGTTGATGCGCCCAAAAACTGGCTTGCCTATTCGTTAACGTCCTCGGTATTGTCGCGGTCACTGGCAAGCATTGCTGCGCCGGCGACCGTCGTCGCTACGGCGGCGGCAGCGAGCCCGGCGGCAACGCCAGAACCGTCGCCCGTGTTGGCGAGCTTTCCGCCCGAGCTCTTGCCCTGGTCTCTCTTGTTGCCCTTGCCGTTCTTGTCGGCGCTGCCTGCGTTGGAACCCGTACCGCTGCCGTTGCCGCCCGCACTGCCCGAGGCCGCTACGGTAAAGCTTGCGGCTCCGTCGCTGGCGAGCGTGTAGTTCTGCGCCGCGTCGCCCAAGAGACCGTTCACGCGCACCCAGTACGTTCCTGCGGCAAATGTTTCGCCCTCGGCCATTGCCGTGCCCGGAGCGCCGTTCGCGTCGCGCACAAACTCGAGCTGGGCCGTGCAGGCATCGGTTTCGAGCTTGCCCTCGAGTGATGCCGCAATCTTGGCGCGCACGTCTTCTCCGGCCTTTAGGCCTTCAAGCCCCTCAAAGTGAGGAGTCAGCGCGCGTGGATCGATATCGATGGGCACGGAGCCCTGCAGTCCTGTAACGGTCTCGTTGCCCAGGGCATCGACATCCACGTATTCGATGGCAAAAGCGCTTCCCGAAGCCTCCACGTTGAGCGCGTTGCTGCTGTCGACAAGGCGGAAATGACCCTCGCCAACGGTCTTACCGTCCTGGAGCGAGGCATCGCTCAGCGAGTCGCCGTACGTCATGCGCATGCGGGCCGGGAGGTAGTACGAAGCTGTCTGCTTGTGCTTCGCATCGTAATTGCGCTGATAGATGCTCCGGGCCAGCGCCGCATCAACAAAGTCGGATGCGATGATGCCAATGTGCTTGAGGTAATCTGACTTTGTATCCTCGGTGCCGCTGGGATTGATGTACGGGCTCTTGCACAGATGCTCGTTGACTACTCGTGCCGAGGTAAAAGGATTGCCTCCGTGCGACAAGCCCGTGCAGCTGGTGTAGTTGATAGACCAGCAACGCTCCTGGACTGGCACCTTGGCCCTGTCATCGTCCACGACGTCCACCTTGTTGCGCGTGCGCCCGGTCGTTTCCTTCAGCGCATTATCGACCCAGCTGAGCTTGTCGGTTCCCGTGAGTTTGTACTTGTCCTGGGCGTATACCTTGGTGCAATAGGGCTCTTTGTTGCCTGTTTCCCCCGCGGCTTCAAAGCCCCGCGCGTCTTGGACGAGACACATAGTGGTGCTGTCGGAGTGAGCCTTGATCTTGTCATCCCATTCGGTAAGGTCGAGGCCCCACGTATGGCCGCTTGCACTGTTGCCGGCGAGCCTAAATCGACGCAGCAGAACGATCTTTCCGCGCACCTCGCCCAGCGTGGGGACGTGGCTCGACGTGTAGAACAGGTTGGGGTTATCGGCCATAACCTTGGCGAAGGCCGTCGTTATGCTTTCGTCGGTAGCCTCATCGTTGCCGCGCGATACGAGCATGATGAGCGCTTCTGACAGGTTTTCGTTCAAAAACGTTTTGAAGTACCCGATGACATCGGAGAGATGCAGATAGTTCCCGTCTTTTTTGAGTAGGTAGAAAATCCCGTGGTCGATACCGGGGTCGTCGCCCTTTCCGAGTCGGATATCAAAATAGCGGATTCCCTCGAGCAACTGCGTGGGAATGTAATCCTGCTGGCATTTTACTTGCGAGGATTGGGGCTCAGTGTCGTTGTCCACGCTGCAGGTGCCCGAATCGTGCGTACCCGGGATGCTCAGCTCGTCGAGGAACTTGTTGTCGTCGACGTATTTCATCCAACATGGCCCATCGACGTAGCTGCTGTACGTGATCCAGTCGAGGCTGCTAACCGTGGCATCGTTCTTTTTCATGTCGTAACCGATAAGTTCGAGCTCCCACGGAATGCTCTTACTCTTATGGCAGATCTTATTGTTGTCCTGGTCTTTGCCGTTCGATTCTATTGCCAAGTACTTAATGTCTTTTTTCTCGGTTTCTTTCTCGACCGTGCGGTCTCGGATGATATAGGTTCCGTTTGATTGACGCTCGAACGCAAAAGCGCGGCTGGGCTTGTTGTCATACTCGCCGCCCCATACGTGGATGACCTTTCCGTCTTTGTCCGAGTCGTCGTCGACCGACCAAATGCTGTAGCCCGTCTTTTATGCTCTTCGAAATTGAGCAAGGTGCGGATAGCATACCAGTTTGTATCGTCATTCTTGGTCGTTACGTTCTCAAGGATGAGCTTGTTGGACGTACCGTCATTAAACAGGTGGCAGACGTTGCCGCGAACGTTGCCGTCTTGGTTGACGCTTGCAGTACGAAAATAGCCCGCGGGGCGAAGGCGAATGACGAAATTACCGAGGTGCTCCGCCGGTTTGGGCGTGTCGTCTGCAAATGCCGCTCGCAGGGGAATGCCCGGTGCCGCGGTTTCTGGCAGGCTTGCAAGCGGCGACAGCGCCGCAAGACCTAAGCCCAGCGTAAATGCTCGGCGGCTGATGGCATGGTGTTCGGTCATAACTCCTCCATTCGCAGCGTGCGGTTATGCGATAGTTTTGGTCACTATACTGCCCAGATGTTTAAAGATGCTGGTTTAATTGTCTGCGCGGCGCAATAAATCGGTGGGCGGACGTGTTGGGGTGTTTGTCGTTTTCGTACTGTTGCCACATTTGGGGCGGTTCCGGCGTCCGGCATCCTCGCGTTCGTCGGCTACAGGCATAAGAAAGGGAGGGTCGGTTTACCGGCCCTCCCTGGGTACGAAGCGCTGGGGTACCGTCGCTTGTTTGCACTGCGACCGTGTTTCCCGTTGCGCTCGCCAGTCGCTTAGCGCTTGATCTCGATATCGTCGAGCTTGACGTCCATGGCCTCGGTCTTGGCCTCGGCGATGTCGTCGGCAAATTCCAGAGACTTCATCATGGTCTTGACGGCGTCCTTGTGCTCCTCGACATTGTCGATGCTCACGTAGACGCTGCCGCCGCCTGCTTCGGTGAAGTACTCAGTCGTCACGCCGCCCGAGTGTGTATAGGAAGCGTTGCGCCAAGTCTTGCCGTTGTACTTGACGGGGTCATTCTCGGTCCACTCAAAGTTGGCCTTCCATTTGGCCTCGTAGTCGAACAGCTCGTCGGCGTTCTTGTCGGAGTCGAAGACAGGGATGAAGCGATCGCTGGCGTGCTCGCTCTCGGTGAACTTAAACTGGGCCCTATCGGCGGTGTCGTCTGCGACGTCCGTGATTTCGACGCCCTCGGGCACCTCGACCTTAAACCAAATGAAGTCGGTCCTCATATCCACGGCTGGCTTTTCTGCTCCGCCGCCACCGCCACTGCCGGCAGCGCCACCGCTTCCACCGCAACCCACCAGGGCAACTGCGGCAAAAAGACTCATGCAGAGGGTGAGAATCGCAAAGGCCTTCTTTTTCATGGTCGTGTCCTCCTCGATCTGTAACCGCCCATGGATTACCTGCCTTTACTGTACGCGTGGG
>OOAJ01001007.1_pt1 | contig 14858 bp, 12 predicted proteins | sample 1671241 | NCBI WGS metagenome assembly OOAJ01 (sample SAMN06348136, study PRJEB24527) | human gut metagenome | biome: human gut; feature: ankylosing spondylitis patient; material: feces | host: Homo sapiens | place: China | collected 2015-10
ATTAAAATATATATTATATTCTGTATGATTAATATATATTTACATATATCAGTTATTAAACTATTAAATTACTATCTTAAAAATACACCTGTCAGTGCCTCTATCATATAAGTTGTATCTTTCACACCTGCTGTTTCATATGCTGAGTGCATTGCAAGCTGCGCAAGTCCTATATCGACAGTATTAACTGATACGTGTGAATTAGATATATTGCCAAGTGTTGAGCCGCCGGCTATATCCGACCTGTTAGCATATGTCTGGTATGGAACATTTCTTTTGTCACATATGTCCTTGAATATGGCATAAGACACACTGTCAGTCGTATATTTCTGATTGCCATTAAATTTAATAACAATTCCTTCATTCATATATGGTCTGTTAGTCAGGTCTGCCTTATCTGTGTGGTTAGGGTGTACAGCGTGTGCATTGTCAGCAGATACCATATATGATGAAGCTATTGCCATCATATACTTTTCCCTGTCCAGACCATACGCTATACTTATTCTTTCTAATACATCTGATAAAAATGTAGAGTCTGCTCCCTGCATTGTTGTGCTTCCGACTTCTTCATTATTAAATACACAGCATACATTTACTTTATCATAATTATCTGAAATACTATCCAATGCCTTAATATAAGCCATTAAAGATGAATACGCACATTGTATGTCATCTAATCTTGGTGCTGATATATATTCATCGTTGCAGCCCCATATTCTGCCTTTTTCCCTGTTATATAAGAAAAGTTCTGTTGTAAGGCTTTCATCTGCAACGCTTTCTTTATCCTTGTCTTCAGATTGTATACAAGACTTTATACACTCATCAAAGTTATCCTTGGCATTAATATCACCAAATAAAGGAAGCATATCCTTCTGTGGGTTAAGACTTGTGTTATCATTGACACTACGATTCATATGTATTGCAAGGTTAGGTATTACAAGCAGGTCCTTATCTGCATTTACAAGATATTCTTTAATGCCTGACCTGCTAATCGCTACTGCACGTCCTGCAACTGACAATGGTCTGTCAAGCCACGTTGACATTATCATTCCACCATATTTCTCTACATTAAGGCTTATGTAATGTTTATCTATTGTTATCTCTGGATTTTCTTTTACCTTAAAAGAAGGAGAGTCGCTGTGGCTGGCTGTTATATTATAACCCTTATAGCTTTCTGCCTTTGGCATATTAAAAGCTATAATTGAAGAACCACCTCTTATTACATAATAACGTCCTGACGGATTAATCTTCCATGCTTTACCCTCACTTAAGCGTATGAATCCATTTTCGTTAAGAACTGCCGCTATATTATTAACAACGTGGTATGGACTTGGACTTTTATATATAAAGTCTATCAACTGTTCAGAGTCTTTCTTAAACTGTTCATCTGTAAACTGCATTTTTTTACATCTCCATTCCAACTATACATTTTTATTCAGTGCCTGTATTTTTTATTTATTTCTTCTGAACTTCCCTGTACTGTTTCTTTCTGCCATTTTTTACTTCTTTAATGATATTTTTATTTTTTACTGCTTTTCCTTATCTTTCCTGCTACATAATAATAGATACCAACCGCTGCTGCTATCATTACTACAATAACAACAATCCTTATTGGCATGCTCATATTTAATACATTGCTATGTAAAGCATTATTAGTGCTCCCTGCCTTAATAAGTCCATTATCACTGCTCTCTGTACTGTTATCATCTGAGCTGACAAGCTTCTGCTCATTCTCATATGGATTATCTACAGAATATGTCTTTCTTACATAATTGTCAGGCTTTAAATCTACTGTATAATCATGCACTTCGTTTCTTACAAAATTATCTGTATTAGCAACAGAAGTTGAATAAAGATTCATTCTTTCACCTGCAACAGCCTTGCAATATGCACGTCTGTCTGTATTATCCTCAAAAAATGTTATCTTTCCATTTATTATGTTGCCTGCAATATCAGCAACATAGCTTCCTGTAACAGGATATAATATATAAAGTCCTGTTATTCCGCCTGAATGAACATATCCGTGTTCAGATATATACCCATCAATATTAACTACGCAGTCACTTACATTGATATAGCCATCGGCATATATACCCCCCATAAACTGCTCATCTCTGTCAGCAGAATTCTTATCTGCATCTGTACATACAAGTGTAACATCTGCCTCACAACCACTTATATTTCCGTTACCAAAGCCTGCAATACCCGCAGTTCCCCACATAGCTGCTGTTGATTTGAGGGATACATAACCTTCCACTTTACAGCCTGTGATTGTCGTATTATCCATATAACCTGCCAATATAGCAGCTAATATGCTCTTATTACGATTACCATCATCACTCTCGCTTATATTTACATATGCACCTTTTATATTAAGATCCTTAATAACTGCATTCTTCGTTATTCCAAAAAGCCCGGCATAATAAGTATCATATTCTTTAAGGTTGCCATCATAAGCCTTTTCTGTAACATCTGTAACAGTATTAATGTCCATATTGTAAAGTGTATGTCCATTGCCATCAAATGTTCCATTAAAATTCCAAGGCTTCCAGCCGTCTGCCCCAAATACTGACATATCAATATCAGCCATAAGGACATAACTGCCATCACTATTCTTAGAGGCTTCCAACAAATCCTTTGAGGTTCTTATCTCTATAGCCGCTGTGTCATTATCTGCTGCGTAACACACAGCATTTTCTGGCTGATGTACTGCCAGTACGCCTATTACTGCTGCAAGAACTGTAATTAACATTTTCCAATTCTTCTTTATTATGCCTGTTATCATATATATCCTCATTTCTACGCACATTTTGGCTTATATAACGCTTGTATCAAGTGCGCTGTGACACTTACGCCTATCATTATATTAGGCTGCCACAAAATGCAGCAGCCCAGAATACAATTTACTTATTACTTAATGTTATACTTCTTCTCAAACTCATCAACCGGTATTGGTTTAGAGAAATAATATCCCTGATACATATCACACCCCATCTCTGCTAACATATAGAGCTGTTTTTTTGTTTCAACACCTTCTGTTATAACTTTCATTCCAATCTTTCCAGCAAGTGTTATTATGCTTTCAAGAATATCAAGTCCTTTCGCCTCATTTTCTGAGGCTCTTAAGAAGCCCATATCAATCTTTAATACATCTGCACTTATGTCCTTTAACATATTAAGTGATGAGTATCCACTTCCAAAATCATCAATCTCTATATTAAATCCATAGTTCTGCAAACGCCTGATTATCCCCATATTTTTGTCAAAATCAGACATTAATGCTGTTTCTGTAATCTCTATTTTAAGATTAACAGGGTCAATGTCATATTTATCAACAAGCCCGACAAATGTTTCATATACATCTACAAGATAGAAATCCTTAGTCGATATATTAACCGATATGTGATACTGGTCTTTTCCCTCTTTCTTCCATTCGCTAAGCTTCTTAGCTGCTTTATCCCACATATATCTGTCAAGCCTATATATAAAGCCGGTCTTTTCAAGTACATCAATAAATATTGCCGGAGATAAAAGTCCTCTTTCAGGGTGCTGCCAGCGAACAAGTGCTTCTGCTCCGTATAAATTACCGCTAGAGTCTACCTGTGGCTGTAAGTACATTTCAAACTCATTATTACTTATTGCTCTCTCGAATTCTCCTATAATTCTTCTTTCTTCAATAGAGCTTTCAAAAAGTCTTTCTGTATAATAAGCTATATTGCTCTTATATTCATTCTTAATAGTTTCACTTGCAAGATTAGCCTTATCACACATAATACTTACAGGCTCTTCCAAATCACTTATATCATAAACACCTGTAAAAATGTGCAGATGGAATGAACTATCTTTAAAATAATCCTGCATCCTGTGAATTATAGATAATATCATAGCAACACTGAAACTCTTCTTAGGAATAAGCATAGCAAAACGGTCACTATTAATTCTTGCTGCTATGACATCATCACTGGCATATTCTTTCATTATCTCTGCCTGCTTTACAAGAACTTCGTTACCTTTTTCTATTCCAAATAATTCATTAACGAACTTAAAATCCCTTATATTACTGCATAACATACAATATGGCACATCTGCATTTCTATGAAGGATTTTGTATGTTTCTATGTAGAACTGATCCTTGTTATAAAGTCCCGTAAGCCTGTCATGGGTTGCTTTATACTTCTCTTTCTCAAGTGACTGTATGTCTTCTGTCTTATCATTAAATATGAAATAATCGCATACAAAATTATTCTTATCATCAAATATTCTCTTGTATACAACCTCATAATATTTCTTAATATCGTGAAAAGATACTGTTGTTTCAGTCTTCATCGTATCTTTTCTGTCACTTCCACGCTCTTTAAGCCATTCCGAATATTTTCTCTCAACATCAATATATTCTGTTCCAATATTATAAATATTCTTTAATATATCATTACAATATATACATCTTCCCCTGTTATCGAAACACACAATTCCACTATTCATATCTTTAATAATAAGGGACAGCGTATTCTCTATAAGCTCATTAGGTATATATCTTAACGTGAAATAGTATATAAGAATACACATAATTCCGTATGCCGGCATAGACACATCATATATTGACTGTGACCTTATTGTCACAAGGTCAAGAATAAATACAATTAAAAGTGCTATAAATATTATCTCGTATCTGAAACTGTAGAACTTAGATGAGTTCGCTATCATAAACATAAAGGATAAAAGCAATAAAAAGAAAACAAGATAATTATATATAAAATGTGCCTTATAAAAGAAACTGGTCTTCACAAATTCTGTTACAATCTCATAATCATTAATCTCTGTTATAGTAAATATCTGATGATTCCATACATTGGCAATAAGCATAACGCTGTCTATTGCTGAAAATGCAATCATTACCTCTTTAATAAACTTAACTCCATGAAACAATCCTGTATAATATTGCGTGTAGTACATTAGAAGAATAAGAATCCAGTCGAAGCATATCAATGTAAGGCTCTTGCAAAGCGTTGTGATAGTTATTCCTGGAACATATATATACACAAGAAATACTATGCCACAAAATGCTGCAACAGCTTCATATATAAATACTATCTTTGCCAGTCTGCCTTTCTTATTCATTGCTTTATATGAACATATTCCCATAAGAATAATCTCAATAGCAATTAACAATCCATACATTATTCTCATCTGTAATCTGCACTTCCTCACCGTCAGTATAAATATACCTTTTCACTACCATTATTATACATTTATATGCTTTAATTTGTAAATATAAAATCACATAAAATTATATTTCATATAGTCATTTATATATGTGTTTCTTTTCTTCTCATCAACACATTAGTTCCTGACATTATAAGCATACCGGCAGCGTTGAACGCTAATACAAGTATTGCCGCTGTCATTCCTATTCTGTCAGCAAGGAAACCTACTATCTGTGGTGTAACAATTCCGCCTAATGCGGCAATGGCCAGAAATAATGACATTCCTGTTGTTGAACCTTTAATTATATTGCCAACACTTGATACTGTTGTTGGATATATTCCCGCAAAGAAGAAGCCAAGTCCTGCAATAGCTACAGTAATAACTGCAAGATTATGGGTTGCTGTAAGTAATATAAAGAATACTGTTGTAGCAACGCAGTATCCAGATATAAGCTTATTCTTATCAACCTTTGATGATATCTTAGCTGTGAGAAGTCTTCCAAGCATAACCATTATCCAGGTAACCGATACAAGGTTGGTTGCATATGTACTGCTCATTATATCCATACTCTTAAAATATGTTACAAACCATCCATTTACGCAATTCTCAAGTCCAAGATATAAGAATAATAAAAAGCCCATTATATAAAAAATACTATTTTTATAAAACGGCTTTGCATTGCTGTCAGAAGCATTTTCTTTAGCCTTCTTAGACTCCAGAGGCCAGTTATAGTCTATTCTCATCCACACATATAATATAACTGATAATGTTGAGCCTATAATTATTGTATATGCAGCTGCTCTCCAGCCCAGACCAAAACTTGTGTAAAGCGATGTAATAAATGGTGCAATAAACGCACCTGCCGCAAATGTCATATGTAAAAGGTTAAGTGCGGCTGGTCTGCCGTTAGAATTATCATTAACAACCGCATTATTGATTATGCTTACTGAGCCTCTGCCTATTCCAATAAGTATAAATGCCGCATATATAACCGGCACTGGTGGAAGAAATGTTATAACAAGCAGCATTACTGGTATAAATGCTGAAAATACAACAATTGTTGCTTTTCTTCCTATCCGTGAAGCCATCGGTGGATTGACAAAGCTCGCAAGAAGATTGCCTATTGCAAATGCCGATAAAAAACCTCCTGCTACGCTGTAATTAATTCCTGCTTCTTCTATAATATATGGAAGTATTGCTCCAACTAACAATACCATTGCTCCATTTACAAAAAATGAGAAGTAGCATGGAAATAATAATCTGAATTGTGATTTTGCTTTAGTATCCATATTTTCTCCATTCTATTTTCTATTAAACTTCTTTTAACTACTATTAGCTGCTATGAATCTTCCTTATTTCTAATAATCCATCTAATTTATCTTAATTCTCCCTAGCTTTTCTTAAGCAGCTTTCTATATGTCATATCAATGGCAAATGCCCCAAGCGGTGCCGTTATTATTATTGCTAATACTGCTACTATAAGCACTGTATTGCCACACGCAAGTCCCATTGACAATGGAACTCCGCCTATCGCCGCCTGAACAGTTGCCTTAGGTGTGTATGCAAGCATACAGAATACCCTTTCTTTCAGCTTCAGCTTAGTTCCTGCCATACACAAAGCAACTCCAGCCATTCTGAAAATTAACGCTCCTATTATAATCACGATTGCCGATACACCGGCATATGCCACATAGCCTATATCAACTGTTGCACCTACTAGCACGAACAGCATAACTTCTGCCCATACCCACATTTTATTATACTTCTGTGATAACCTGAAAGCCACCTCTGGTCTGTCCTTCTTAAGTGCAATCCCAATAAACATTACAGATATTAATGAAGCAAATGTAATTGGAGTATTTAATGATGCCTCAATATCCACAAGCAGAAGTGCCACACTTAAAAATATTGCAGCCTTTACTGTATCCCTGATATGAAGCTTCTTCCAGACTACTGCCAGAGCTTTTCCTATTATAATTCCTATAATTATGCCAAACATTATTGATACTGGTATATTAACAAAGCTCATAACCGAAACATTGCCGCCTTGTGCCAGTGATGTAAATGCAGTGAACATAACTATAACATAGACATCATCAACTGATGCACCTGCTAATATAAGCTGTGGAATTCCCTGCTTTGTTCCATATCCATCTTCCATAAGCTTTATCATCTCAGGCACAACTACTGCTGGCGATACTGCTGCTACAACCGCACCTATTACTGCCGCTTCAATCAGGCTTACACTAAGCAGACGTGGTGCAAGTATAATCATACCAATCATCTCAAATGTCGCTGGCACAAAACACATAAGAAATGCCGGTCTTCCAACTTTCTTTAAATCTTCTAAATTAAGTGTCAGTCCTGCTCTTGTAAGAATAATTACAAGTGCTATCTTTCTTATATCTGCCGACACTAGAAGAATTGACGAATCCAGTAGGTTAAAAACATACGGTCCTAATATAATACCTGTAAATAACATTCCAAGCAGTCCCGGCAGCTTTACCTTGCGGCATACCCAGCCTGCAGACATTCCAATTAATATTATCAGCGCTATACTTTTTAACATAACAATCCTCTTTTCTGAATAAATATTAGCGCAAAAATAGCTGACAGCTCCTGCGCTTTGCAGAAGTCATCAGCTTTATAATCAAGCGGTTATGAACGAAAGATTTAGCTATTGCTATCTCGTTCCTGGGAGAACCTCATTCCCAGTAATATTCCATCAACTTGTTAAGTATACAATATTGTTGGAATACTGTCAATATTCATAGTAATATAGAGGCTTTAAAAGGTAAATTTATTCTATAGCCTGTCCATTTTTTCAAAACTGGCAGATGAAAATTATAGATATTTATTATATGATGATGTCGGGGGCAAAAGCCCCCGACTTTGATACCTACGAATTGTTCCGTGCTACGCACTCCCACAATTCTCCCCAATATTCACAATCAGAACTTTGCAAATATGTTAGTACTATTCTTAAGATTCTGGGCAATACCCTTGTTTTCTATCATTTTATTGCTGATATTGACTATATCCTCAACAAGATCCTGTGTGCTTATAGCCGCATTATTAACTCCAGCAGCACCATCATCAACTACTGTTGTTATCGTATTGATGGAATGAGCTATTTCATCCATATTTTTCTTCAGGACATCTGTTTTCTCAACGAATTCATCCATTGCATTCTCTATATATGAAGCATTTTCTTTATATTTCACGCCGCCATCAACAAATGTCTGAAATTCAGGAAGAATAGTCTGCTGAAGATACGAAACCAGATTATTAGCATTATCTGATAGATTATTAACAGCAGCAACAACAACCGAGTTAATACTTTGTATCTTGTTGGCAGTTTCACGGCTTGAATCTGCTAACTGACGAATCTCATCTGCCACTACTGCAAAGCCCTTACCCGCTTCACCTGCTCTGGCAGCTTCTATTGAAGCATTGAGTGCTAACAGATTCGTCTGGCTTGATATATTAAGAATATCATTCGTAAGGTTATTTACCTGGTCAACGCTCTTACTATCTTCTATTGCCTTATTAAGAACATCTAATATATTCCCAACCTTTTCACCTGTCTGAACCATATTATATCTTGCATCACTCTCTATTTTTTCTGCATTTGCCTTCATTTCCTTTGAGAACTGATTAATATTATCTGACTTAGTTGCTATAATCTCAACATCTTTTAGTATATCATCAGCATTGTCATTAATAGTATTAACAGAAAGTCCTACATCCTGCATAGTTGCAGATAATTCCTCTGTCATGGCAGATAAATCTGAAGCACTGTCATTGGATTTGACAACACTTCCATCAACCTCAGCAACAACATTTTCCATATAGTTAGTATTCTCTATAATCAGCTTAAGTATTTCCTGCAGCTTATCCATAAAAAGATTGATACCGTTGCCAAGATCTGCTATCTCATCATTAGAAATAACTCTTACACGCTTTGTCAGATCTCCTTCTCCATTATCGATTCCATCAATAATATCCCTGATATCTTTATTGGTTGCGATAATTGGTTTGATAACATACTTCATAACACAATATATTGCTACAATAATCAATATAACGCTTATAATAATAACTATACCATTGCTGACAAGTGAACTTGCATACACACTGGTAAGCCTTTCTCTTGCCTCAGAAGCTGTATCATTGGCATATGTGCTTAGCACCTCAATATCCTTCTGGATTGCTGTGCTGCTATCACTTACGACTCCGTTAGCAATAGCATATGCTTCCTCATTCTTGCCTAAAGCACTGTATGCCATAATGTTTCCAAGTTCATATTTCATAGTATTATAATTACTTACTAATGAATTATATGTATCCATATCATCATTCTGGACATATTTCTTATATTCGTCCAGCTTTTTCTCTAATTCTTCCTGATTATCATTAATCTCACCTACCACTGATATCATAGTATTAAGATCTGTTGCAATAATATGTGATAATCCAAGTGTATGAATAACCTGTATATCATTCTTTATTTCACCAAGATCTGAAACACTCATCATACAATTATCTGTTATATCAGCGGCATTAGAGTTAACAGTTCTTATATTGTTTATAGCCATAACATTACATATTATTGTTAAAGCACCTAGTATAAATACCGGCAATAATATCAGTGTCTTCAGGCTCGTCCTTTTTTTATTATTCATGCTTGTTCTCCAATCTTTTTCACATACAGTAAATCAACTTTGATCATCTTACTGCTACTTAACAGCAGAAGCTGTAATTTCATTAACTAATGTATCCATAACTTCCTGATCTGATAAACCACCATTATTACCACTAAGCACCGTATTAGCAAACTTCTTACAGGCATCCCAGTAGCTGTTTCCTACTCTTTGTAATGTTCCATACTGGGACTGTGCAATGATTGCCTGTATTGCAGCCACTTTTTTGATTTCATCTGATTCTGCTGCCTTACTGTTAGATGGTCCCTGATTTTTCTCTTTAAACCTAAGCTCCTGATTCTGCTGATTAGTCAGCCAGTCAGCAAGCCTGCATGCCCATTCTTTATTCTTTGAATAAGAGTTCACGCCCATCATCTTATAGCCTGTAAACGAAGACATCTGAACTTCCTTTCCTGCAACTGTATATGTTGGCAGCTTACAGGCACCATAATTCTCTCCCCATGCTTCCTTTACATTCATAACATCCCATACACCACTTATTCCTGCTATAACATCACCACTTTTAATGTGTTCAGCTATATCTCCGTTAGGCATACTTACAAACCCTGGATTAGCTGCTATACTATTGAGAGCCTGTTTTATAGCTGCTCCAGTTATATCACCTGTCTGCGAATTCCAGTTACATTCATTAGTTATACCATCTGGTTTAATAGAAAGACTAAGTCCTGTATTTCCGAAAAATGTATAAAGATACCATCCTGAATCAAACTCCATAGCAACTTTTTTATTGTTAGCTGCTGCAATTGACAACATTTTATCTAATGACTTAACATCATCTTCTGAAAAATATTCTTTATTATAATACATAAAATATCCATTATCTGCTGTCATAGGATAGCCGTATAATGTATCATTCAGAGTCGCTGCTTCGACTGACTCCTTTACATTAGCTGCTGCTATTTCATCTGCATTGGGTACCTCTGTCAGAACTCCGCCAGCCGTTAATGATATAATCTGATCATCTGGAAATGAAAACACATCAGCACCATTGTGTACATCTGTAAGCATAACATCACGAACCTGTGAATCTGCCTGGATTTCAACCGTTATATCAAACTCTGCTTCATCTTTATATTGTTCCTTAAAGCTGTCCAGCATTTTGTTCATGACATCCAGACCATCCTTTTCCGTCCACACTTTTAAGGAGACAACTTTATCTGTGCCACCTGCTGATTCATCTATACTTCCACCTGTTATACCTGCTTTACCACATCCTGATAAGACAATAGAAGATATCAAGCCAATAGCACATAATTTACTAGCTATCTTTTTATTCATATTAATATACTCCTTTTGCATAAATTTACGCTCTTGTATACCGATTAGAATTTAATAATAAATTAATAAATGTAAAATCGAAATCACAATCCAATTCCCTTCAGATTACTTCACACGAATTTGACAAATCATAATAGAAATTAATTAACGTACTAATATATTATATTTATTGTAGGCTTTATAACAGTATTTGTCAATCAATTTACCTGCTGACCAGCTTATCCTGTACAGTCTTTTCAACACTTCGGAAATAGTAAGAATTGAGATAATGATTTTTTATAATAAAATTCCTTAGCGTTTATTATATTTATTGTCTGTTGTTGTCAAGGGTGTGTATACAAAACACATTAAACACAGGTCGAAGAGGAATAAATTAGAATAATTATAAACTATTTATAAATTATTAGCACTCACCACTTGACAGTGCTAATAATCAGGTATATAACATAGCTAGAACAAAGGAAAGGGAGTTAAGAAATAGTAATTAAGATAACACCATTCCAGATGTTCCAAAGAAACAAGGTAATAGTTCAGATGAATATGTAATCCTGGGGATTGGTTATTTATATATCCAATCTGAATGAACGAAAGGTTCAGCCGAACAAATAGTTTATTAAAAAAGGAGCGATGACTTATGTTAATGCCTAGTATTTTTGGAGAGAATTTATTTAATGATGATTGGATGAACTTCGGATTTCCTGAAGTTGAAAAAGCTTTATACGGTAAACACGCCAGCCACGAAATGAAGACTGATGTCAGAGAAACTGATTCCGGCTATGAAGTTGATATTGATTTACCTGGCTTTAAGAAAGACGAAATCAATATACAGCTTGATAATGGTTACCTTTCAATCAGTGCCGCTAAGGGTCTTGATAAGGACGAACAGGACAAGGAAGGCAAGTATATCAGAAAGGAACGTTATGCCGGCTCTATGAGCAGAAGCTTCTACGTTGGTAATGCAATTACTCAGGACGATATAAAGGCTAAATATGAAAGTGGTATTTTAAGACTTTCTGTTCCAAAGAAAGCTGCTGAGGAAATTGAAGGTGCTAAGCGGATTGCTATTGAAGGATAATCCGTCCAGGAATGTATGAATTGGCCTGATTGGTAGTGTACTTAGCATCTGGGACTGCAGTTGTTAATGTAGTTCTTGCCAAGATATGAGTTGTAATTGAATAATTAAGAAATGCCAGTCCCTAAGGTTGAACTTAGGGACTGGCATTTTTTTATATTTTGCCATAACAAGATATCCATTATCCCACTCAACTACTTTCGTATATCTCTCCAATTTATCAGAAGTGATAAAACGAACTCTTTGATTATTAAATTCAAAAATTGTACACACAGAACACCTAAAACGGAATATAATGGTGTGAACACGCTATTTTATGGGAGTTTGAGGTGTTCGATGACTGCGGGAATTGCATAGCAATGAAGCAATCCGGTTACATCAGCGAGTAGCAAAATTTACTTTTGACACTCTCATCATTTATATTGTATCATTAGATTTAATGATGCCGATGTCAAAAATCCACGGCTTTAACGCTTACGCATTGTTCCGTGCTACGCACTATTATATTTAATTTTAGCAGAATCAGTATTGTGAAAGTGGAGGGCAGTATGGCTATTGTTGTTGCTGAAAAAATAATTGAAATGTTTTTTATAATGCTTTGCGGAATAGTTCTATTTAAAACTGGTCTGATTGATGATAAGACTGTTCCAAGACTGTCAAACATTCTTCTTATGCTGGTTTCACCTCTTATGATATTCCAATCTTACCAGATGGACTTTGACGGTCATCTTATGTGGGGGCTTGGTCTTACACTCATTGCAGCTTTAACAACATTTACAGTTATTATAATATTAACAAATATACTAATCAGAAATACTGAATATAGCAGAAACGGTATAAGTATAAGTTCTGCTTATAATCTGCAAAAAAACAAAATTCCTGTTGAGAAAATTGCCCTTATATATTCAAACAGTGGTTTTATAGGACTACCTCTTATCAATGGCGTCATTGGCCAGGAAGGTGTTTTCTATATGACAGCTTACCTTACTGTATTCAATCTGTTATTATGGACACACGGCGTTATAGTCATGGGTGGAGCAGGTGACTTCAAAACTATATGCAGGAATCTTTGCACACCAACCATTATAGCCATATTCGCTGGTGTTATATGCTTTGTTACCGGCATAAAAATACCTGCTGTTATAGATAATCCGATTCAATACATAGCCAATATGAATACGCCACTTGCTATGCTTATAGCTGGTGCTAATCTTGCACAGAGCAATATTGTAAGCAGCCTCAAGAGTCTGCGTATGTACTATCTTTGTGCTCTTAAGCTCATCATATTTCCTGTAATCGGTATGCTTATTCTTTATATTTTCAACTTCCAGAGCTTTGATTTTAATGTACCGTTTACCGTATTCATAGGAATGGCCTGCCCTGCCGGAGCATCTGCTATTATGTTTGCAGAAAGATATAACAAGGATTCACTTTACGCGACAGAAATATTCGTGCTTACAACTATATTGTCACTCATTACAATACCTTTGTTGTCAATATTTGCGATAAAGCTGTTTGGTCTGTAAGTGAATTATGAAGCCTGTCTGTAAAGTCTATCTATGAAGCACGTCTGTAAAGCCTGTCTATAAGGTATGTCTGTGAAGTCTTTTTATGAAGTCTTAGAACTACTTACTGGAATAATGCTTTTGGCAAATACTTATGTATGCAGCACTTGCTCTTGACTGTCTCCTTGCAGCATCAGACTTTGACTTAACCTGTTTTAAACTTGGATATACACCCTTTTCCACTCTCTCAGATTTAACACCTATTTTCTTATAAATATGTGCTCTAATAGTTTCTTGTGGATTATCAGGATTTTGTTGATGCACCTCTTGAATACAACAGCACACAAGCAGCATTACTATTTTTTTATTTACGAAAAGGCTATAAAATTCTTACCACTATATTCTAATATGCCAAAACTTTGCTCTTCATACTTATTATAAATCATTTCATTTACATCAAATTCTTTTCTTGAATTATTGATTTTAAAAACAAAAACATATCGTTTCTTTTTATCTAAAAAACTACCGCTCTTTTCTGCTATCGCAAAAATAGAATAAGCTCCACCATAATTTACCATTGAACCTTCTGTCTGGTCTAAAATACATTTTGATTCTAAAATAGCTTCTTTTTTCATACTAATTTCCTCCCATTTACCCCAAATCACTTCTGTATGTCATCATTTATACTTTTATATTGTAAATGATATCTATAAATCCTGTGAATGCTTACTATCATCAATGCGAATGCAGCAATATAAATAATCAGGCACATCATTACCATATCAGGAACTTTAAAATTCACAAAGGCTATAATCAGTGCAAACACAATATCTGCAATTGCTATAAAATACCATTTTTTTATATTCTGTTTGTAATCTTTAATAAGTTCCTCTCTATTAATTTCCTTATCATTATAGCCAAAATCGAGTTTATATAAATTAATTGGCACTCTTTCATCATTCATTACTAATCCCTCCTTTGAATATATATCTACTCTGTCACATAAATCTAATAAAATGCTTCTTTCGTATGGTATAGCACATCGCTTATATATATTATAATTTATTAATTTAT
>OOAJ01001025.1_pt1 | contig 14576 bp, 14 predicted proteins | sample 1671241 | NCBI WGS metagenome assembly OOAJ01 (sample SAMN06348136, study PRJEB24527) | human gut metagenome | biome: human gut; feature: ankylosing spondylitis patient; material: feces | host: Homo sapiens | place: China | collected 2015-10
GCACGCCAGGTACAGCAGGCGAGCGCCCGAGGCGGCGTGGCACAGCACGTAGGCGTCCGAGTCGAGCTCGGGCACGGTCTCGCGGCGCTCGACGGCAAAGCCGTGGCAGGTAGTGCCGGGCACCAGCAGCGCGGCGGCAGCGGCGCGAGGGTCGGTTGAGGTGGTGGGCATATGCAGTCTCCTTTGACGCCCCAGCGGGGGCGAATCGAGTCGAATCCCCGAGAGTATACCCATATGGGGCCGTGGCTCTGCGGCGAACTGAAGACGATGTGGGTGGACTAGCCTAACTGGGTTGACGGCGAATGCCGCGGGTAGCCGCTGCATCCCGCTAAAGTGAAATAACACCCCGTTTACCGAATCATTTAGGAAATATATGGACTCCTAAAAAGTTCTAATACAATATAAGTCATCTATCTATAAACTGCTGATTTCTTGTAAAGGTATGGTTGATATGGTTGAGGCAAATAGCGTTATCCCCCTATACAAACAGATTGTTCGTGCGCTTTCTGATTCAATCGCCAACGGCACGTACCGCCCGGGAGATAAGCTTCCGACCGAGGCGGAGCTTATCGAGCAATTTGGCGTGAGCCGAATAACGGTTCGCTCCGCAATTAAAGAAATGGAAGATGCTGGGCTTGTTGAGAGGGCCCGCGGCAAGGGCACGTTCGTTTCGTCGGACACGCAGATGTATGCCGCGGACGACCGTGAGAGCTTTACCCATTCGTGCCAGCTTGCGGGCAAACAGGCGTCTACCAGGGTTCTCGAAATGGGCTGGGACTTCCCAAGTCTGCGAGACGCGAAGTTCCTGGGCGTAGACGATACCCAAAAGGTATTGCGTAGCCGTCGTCTGCGCCTTGTGGATGGCAAGCCCACGATGCTGGAAACCAATAGCTATTCCGCTGCGCTTTCTTTTTTGGAGCATGAGTCCCTCGATGATTCGCTGATGGCGGTACTCGATCGCCAGGGGATCAAGATGGGTCCCAACACGCGTACGCTCGAGGTCTGCTATGCGAGCGAGCTCGAGGCGGCATACCTTAACGTGGAGCTGGACTCTTCGCTGCTTCTGTTTGTCGATAGACGTTATGCCCCAAGTGGCGAGCCGCTTTTCATCTCCCGTCAGGTGTACTGCACCGAGCGACTGAAGTTCTATTTGTAAATTAGCGATAGATTGGTCGATTTACCGACCAATTGTTACCGTTCGCGGATTTGGAAAATAGACACACCACGTAGGGTAGATTGCTAATATGCTTTGTTATGACAATATAGTACGTCCTATTGGTATTGGAGAACTATGAATAAGATATTGCTAGCGAGTCATGGTTATCTCGCCCAAGGCATGAAAAGCTCTCTGGAGATTCTGATGGGCACCAACGACCGAATCGAGTGCCTGTGCGCCTATGTCGATGACGATTCAAGGGACGTCGCGGCGTTGATTGATGCATGGATGGAGACGAGGGGCCCTGCCGACTCTTGGTTTGTCGTGACTGACATCTTTGGCGGCTCTGTAAACAACGAATTCATTCAGAGGCAGACCGACGGATCGTTTACGTTAATCGCTGGAATGAACTTGCCGCTGCTGGTGGAAATGGTTACACAGCTGGACTCCCTGGATGCGGACAAGGCCAAAGCCGCGGTCGAGGGATCGCGTTCGTTTATTCAGCTTTGCGAGGCGGCGGACATGCTTGCCGGCACCGAGGAAGAAGAGTTCTAGTTAGTTCTGGTTCGAGCCCTAGCTAGGGGCCACACCTGTCATTCCCTTTATCACGTGCGGAGATGATAACGATGATTAAGCTTACGAGAGTTGATTACCGACTGATTCACGGCCAAGTTGCCATGTCCTGGACTCACGCTTTGGATGTAGATTGCATCTTGCTTGCCAGCGATGCTGTGGCAAAAGACGACATGAGGAAGGCGGCCTTGAGGCTCGCCCGCCCCAACGGCGTTAAACTCGTCATCAAGGATGTTGACGCTGCTATCGAGGCGCTCAACAGCGGCGTTACCGACAAGTATTCGCTGTTTATCATCACTGAGACGATTGAAGATGTCTATCGTCTCGCTAAGGGTTGCAAAGACATCAAAGAGATCAATCTGGGCGGAACCCGAAAGACCCCTGAGACCACGCTTCATCCGACCCCTGCGATCTTTGCGACCGAGAAAGATGCCGAGCATATCCAAGAGCTCCTGGGCGATGGCGTGGCCATCGAAATCCGTCAGGTCCCCAATGACGCTAAGGTGTTTGCCAAGGACGTTTTCTAGCCGGAAACACGTTGATGCTCGGCATTTATTGAACCAATGCCCTATGCCTATGCCCGTCGATCATTTGATCGGCGGGCTTTTTATTAAAGAAAAATCAAAAAAATCTGAAATAGTTCTTGCATAGTTAGTTATATAAAGTATTATAACGTCATGGAATGAATGAAGGGTTCATCCAAGTGAGTTAGGAGTAAGGGATGTTCAATTTCGATGAGCCTCGTTACGAGAAGGTTGTGAGCGATGCCCTCGCTCTCCGTCCTCAGATTGAGGCTGCCGTGGACAAGGTCTGCGAGCAGGGTTATTCCAACATCTTCTTCATCGGCTGCGGCGGCACCTGGGCCCACACGCTCCCGATGAAGTATTGGGTCGAGACCACCACGGCCGACGTCGACGTCCACTGCGAGATCGCCGCTGAGTTCCTCGCATGCCCGCCCAAGACCTTCAACAAGGACTCGGTCTGCGTCTTCTCCACCCGTACCGGCACCACCCCCGAGATCATTGAGGCTGCCAAGTTCTGCCAGGAGCAGGGCGCCCGCACGCTGATGTATGTCTCCAACGACAACACCCCGGCCACCGAGTACGCCGATTACAAGTTCTTCAGCTTCGCTGAGGACGACGTTCTGTGCGAGGCCATCTACACATACCAGATCACGCTGGTCGCCCGCTTCCTCAAGAACGCCGGCGCCTTCCCCAAGTACGACACCTTCATGGAAGAGTTCGGCAACATCGCTCCGTACCTCATCAAGGCCAAGGACGCTCAGGACGAGCGCTGCGCCGCCATGGCCGAGGACTTCAAGGACACCGATTACCACATGGTGATTGGCTCCGGCATGCTCTGGGGTGAGGCCTACGACTACGCCATGTGCATCCTCGAGGAGATGCAGTGGATCAAGACCAAGTCCATCCACGCCGCCGAGTTCTTCCACGGCACCATCGAGCTGTGCGAGGAAGGCACGAGCCTCATCATGCTCTACGGCGAGGACGACACCCGTAAGCTCATGGACCGCGTGGACAACTTCACTCACATGCTCGCCGACGAGAAGGGCGTCAACGTCCGCGTGAACAAGTTTGACACCGCCGAGGTCGAGCTGCCGTTCAGCGACCCCGAGTTCCGCAAGATCGTCTCCCCGATGGTCACCTACACCATCACCGAGCGTCTGAGCTGCCATCTCGAGCACGTCCGTAACCACCCGCTCACCACGCGTCGTTACTATCACCAGATGAACTACTAATCCTCTCAAATTGCTGCGGTTGTCTGCAGGCGAGCTGCGCAGAATGCCTCGCCTGCAGACCTGTTTCTGGGGTTGATCGAAATGGTTGTCCAGTATCTTCTAGTTGCACTGGTCGCATTTATTGCGTCCATGGACGAGCAATTATTTGGCATTACGATGCTTGGTCGTCCGCTGTTTACGAGCCTGTTTGTCGGCTTGATCCTTGGCGATGTCCAGCAGGGCGTTATCGTCGGCGCTGCTTTGGAGTCCATGTTCATGGGCGCCATCATGGTCGGCGCGGCGGTTCCTCCCGAGGTCTATGCCTCCGGCGTGCTTGGCTGCGCGTTTGCCGTCATTACGGGTACGGGCACGGCAACTGCCGTCGCGCTCGCCCTTCCCGTCTCCGTCTTCCTTCAGGTGTGGCGCAACTTCTGCTACGCCGTTCCGGGTGCCTTTGCCTGCAAGAAGATTGAGACCGCTCTGGCAAATCGCGATCTTGCCAAGGCGAATCTGTACCATCTGACCATCGTGCCGCTGTCGATTGGCATTCCGTCTGCACTGCTGGTGTTTGGCTCGCTGTTCTTTGGTGCCGACCTTATCAACAATGCGCTCAGCGCGATTCCGCAGTTTGTGATGGACGGCCTCAACGTTGCGTCCGGCGTCATGGTCTGCATCGGCTTCGCTCTTCTTATCAGGACCATGGGCGATAACAAGCTCCTTCCCTGGCTGTTCCTGGGCTTCATTATGGTCATCTACCTCAAGATGGACGTGGTCGGCGTCGCCGCAGCTGCCATTTGCGTCGCGCTGCTCCTGGCCTTCCGCGAGGGCTCGTCCGGTCCGCAGACGGTTGCTGCAGATGAAGAGGAGGACTTCTAATGGCTATCCAGAACACCGACCTCAAAGAGGCCAAGAAGGACGCGATTATGACTCCCGATATGTATCGGAGCATGTTCCTTCGCCAGTTTACGAGCCAGTGCTCGCAGTCGTACGACAAGATGATGGCAATGGGCTTCATGTACACCATTCAGAAGCCCCTGCGAAAGATCTATCCCAACGACGACGATTACTATGCGGCGCTCGATCGCCATACCGAGTTCTTTAACATCACGCCTCATGTGCTTCCGTTTGTAGCCGGCCTAACGGTTTCGATGGAAGAGCAGGCGGCTGCCGATAAGAACTTCGACACGTCCTCGATTAACGCCATGAAGGTCGGCCTCATGGGACCGCTTTCCGGCATCGGCGATTCGTTCTACTGGGGTACGTTCCGCGTGGTTGCCGCCGGCATTGGTATTGGCATCGCTTCGACGGGCAACCCGCTCGGCCCCATCGTGTACGCGCTCATCTACTCCGTGATTAACTTTGCAACGCGTATCGTCGCCGCCCATCTGGGTTACGACTTGGGAACCAAGTTTTTGCAGCAGTCCGAAGAGAGCAACCTTATGTCTCGCATGACGCATGCTGCCGGTGTCCTCGGAATGACCGTTATCGGCGCCATGATTGCGGCACAGGTCTCGCTGTCCACGGCTTTGACCTTTGACGTGGGTGGTTCGGAGATTGTCCTGCAGGATCTGTTCGATTCGATCTTCCCCGGTCTGCTGCCCTTGCTGGCAACGTTCGCTTGCGTTGCCCTCTATAAAAAGGGCGTCAAGACCATTTGGATCATCTTGGGCATCTTCGCAATCTGCATCATCGGAACGGGCTTGGGAGTGTTCGCGGCGGCGTAATGTTGACTGCTATGCTCGCGCGTTGGATAACTAACTGACCGTTTGAAAACGGGGCTCGGCGTAAGGCCGGCCCCGTTTTTTGTTTGAGGGATTTTCCGACCGTCCAATAATCCACGCTCATGCCTCACTCACGTATCTCTCATCTTTCATTCGTCACTAATACGAGAGATGGCAGAAAGATGAGAGATAAATATGAGAGATAACAATGCTGCAAGGTGTCTGGTAGATCGAGCCAAAGTTCCCGTATTTATGTGTTTACCTGTGCGAACGTGATTTGATTGAACCGATAACGGCATTTTTGTCTCTCATCTCTCACTCATCTCTAATGTGAGAGATAGATGAGAGACGAGAGATGATTGCGAGAGATAACTGAGAGACAGACAGACAGACTGTCGGGAACATGCATCGCTGTCAGATTGATGCCGCGCGCAAAGCAGCTGCACTGGCGCCCGCACCCCTCATCCCGCCATTTCGCGCGCTGCATATGGAAACCCACAGCAAAGCAGGTACAATAGCCCAATGTGCATCGCGCACGACGATGATATCGGCGCCCGCGACTAGGGGAGAATACATGGCAGAGCAACAGATAACGCCGGGGACCAAGCTTCAGGTGGCATTCGACGTGCCCATGGGTCAAAAAACCGACTTCAACATGCTCGCCACGTACAAAGAGAACCTGGACGACGCGTACTTTCTTATGAGCGCGCCCATGCTCGCCGGCAAGCCGCTGCTCATGGATGAAAACCAAAAGCTGCTGCTGCAATACAAAGTGGGCGAGGAAACGTTCGTGCTCGCCGGCTACCCCGAGTCGGTCGAGAAAAAGGGCATCCGCACTTACTGGAAAATGCGCAAAGTCGCCGAGCAGCGCACCTTTGTCAAGCGCCGCGACGAGCGTTTTAAGGTCGTCATGCGCCTGACCTACCAGCGCGACAATGCGCCGACCCCCGAGCCCGAGGACGCCATGACCATCGACGTCTCGGCCGGCGGCCTGGCCATCTACCTCAACGATTTCCCCGATGTGGGCGAGGCCCTGGCCGTGCAAATGCCCTCGATCCGCCTGCAGGGCGAGCGCCACGAGCTGCCCGAGCAGCTGGGCATCGTGTGCTGGGTGCGCCGCGCGCCCAAGGGCAGCCTGTACCGCAACGTCTGCGGCCTGCAGTTCCGCTACGCCGACGACATGGAGCGCGAGCTCGTCAAAGAATACGTCGGCTACATTCGCACCAAATATAAGATCTGATCGCCATGGCTCTGTTCAAGCGTAACAACAACAAAGATCAAGCTGCCGAGGATTTGGCCGAGGATTTGGCGCAGGACCAAGCCGAGGGCGCGGCTGATAATTTGGCCGAGGACCTGGCCGAGCGCCAGACCGGGGACACGCCGGCAGACGCGCCCGGCGCCAATGCCGAGGGCGCGTCCGGCGAGGACTCCGCGCCCGAGCAGCCCCCCGCCTCCCGCAAGCGCTTCGGCAAGCCCAAGTCCAAACCCAAGCGCAAGCCCAAGCGCGATCTGCGCGGCGTGGTGCGCATCGAGGAGTTGGAGCAGGCGCTGGCCGACCAGGATCTCGACGACATCGATCCCGACGCGGTCGTGTCCATGTACATGCCCAAGCGCCGCATGGAGCGCATCGGCACGGCGTTGCTGCGCATGGACAAGCTGCAAAAGGCCCTCGTGGTGCTGGCACTTGCCTTTGGCGTGCTGTTCGCCCTGTCGTTTATGCAGGAAAACATGGGTAACTTCACCATCAACCTCAACCGCCTGGAGCTGTTCCGCCGCGGCGTGGCCATTGCCGACAACGGTGACTTTAACAACGCCACCGCGCGCCTGGCGGCCGACGCCGTGGACAACGGCACCAATATCGCCGCCGACGACCTGCCCGACAACCTGGATAACATCGACGGCAGCCACAACGGCAAGAACTACGTGGCGTACACCTTCTATATCCGCAACGCCGGCAAGACCGATTTGGGCTACAGCGCCAAACTCAAGGTGGTCAGCGCCAGCAAGGGCGTGGAGAAGGCGGCGCGCGTGCGGGTGTATCGCAACGGTGAGCCCACCACCTATGCGGCTGCCGCGGCCGATGGCAATCCCGAGCCCAACACCGAGCCGTTTGCGTCCAAAGACGTGGTGACGACCATTAGCCACGCGAACTTCCGCGTGGGCGACGTGGACAAGTACACCGTGGTCATTTGGCTGGATGGCGACGACCCGGAGTGCGTGGACAAGATCATCGGCGGCGCGGTGGAGTTTGGCTTTGACTTTGATTCGTCCGAGACTGACGACTCGAGCCTGTTCATTAAGTTCGTGCAGGATATTGCCGACACCCTGACCGGCAACGACCCCATCAGCGCGAGCGGCAACGAGGCGCCCGATTACTACAAGGAGCACAACGTGACCTGGAGTAACCGCCGCAACCAAAAGAACTCGCCCGTAGGCGATGGGGACAAGTAGGACGAACGAGCGCCGGGCTGGGATTGATTCTCGGCCCGGCGCTTTTGCTATGCGGAGGCGTTGTCTTTGAAGGGGGTGACGCTGCCAGCGGCGTCGTCCAGCAGGAACAGTCGCAGCGCGAGTTTGATCGCGTAGCCTGGCTTGACCTGCGCCGCGTTTTCCGTGTGCTCGCCCAGGTCGCCGCAGTAGGCATAAAGGTCGCGGATCAGATCCGCGCCCGAGAGGGTGAACATGTAGCCCGCGTCCGAAAGCGCGTTGGGCGCCGCGGGCAGCCCCGCAGCCGCACAAAAGCTCACGAGGTCGGGACCCATGACGGCCTCGTAGTCGATCGCGGCGCCACGGTCCTGAGCAGCCTGCTCTTGCTTGCGGGTGTACGACAATGCCGCCGCCAGTACAAAGCTGGGCGTGGGCGCATTGACGTCGTCGGTGGTGGCGACGAGCTTGCCGGCCGCTTGCGTGACCAGCCAGGCGACTTCGCGCTGACAGCGAACGGCCTTGCGCGTCACCGGTTTGATTGATCCGGTGGAAACGCTTCCCTTGGGTTGATTGGCGGCAGGCATGAGCCCTCCCAACAAATAGCCCGTTTAGCAGGCAAAAACGACACGTGCCACACCAGTATAGCGAGTGGGGAAGGGCTAGGGCGAAGCTTGGCGGAGAGTGGATGTATGCGATGACGTGGCGCTGCGGTCGCAAGGCTTAAGAGGGACTTACGGCTTTGCGGGATAGAGATCAAATAAGGTAAACGATGTTCACATGGCACCACATATAACCCGAGGTAGACCTATGAATCTGCTGGAATGTGGGCTGCCGAAAACTCATAAGGAAATCGTAAGAATTATGGTATTCTCAATTCCATGTCTAAAGGATGGGCAAGCAACATCCAACACGAAAGCGCGGGCTCCCCTTCCGGGCTTCTCGAGGGTCATCTGGGATGAATGGGGAAAGAAAGGGGTCCGCATGGATACCAAGGCATTAAAAAAGCAGATGGGCGCCGCCATCGCCATGGTGCTGGTAGCAGCCGTAGCGTTGGGCTCTGCCACGTTCGCATGGTTTGTGACGAACAATACCGTCAAGGCGAACACGAACACCATTTCCGCTCAGTCGAACGCTGCGTTTATGACGATTGAGTACAACGATACCGCCGTGGGCGTAAACAGCACCGAAGCTACGGCGACTGATAACGTTGGCAAGGCGCTTTATCCGGCAACTTTCGGTGAGAATCCAACGGACGCTGCACCCAAGGGTAAGTTTGCGTACGGGTACGGCCAGAAGGTGACCGCCGATGGATACATGGTGAATTCGGAAGGCCTTAAGCTTGTAAACGGCACCGGCTCGCGTGATGATGCCGTTGCGGGTGACTATGCGGTGAAAGAGGTCTTTAATATCTCTTCTCGCGGCCAGGATCTTAAGAACCTGCGAGTCCACGCGGTTACGGCTGGAAAGACCACTTCTGATTCCAAGCTTAACTCTGCCCTCCGCGTCCTTGTCTATGTCGATGATACTCATTGGGAGGTTTACGACATTAACGGCTCTTTTAAGTATGGCTCTGGAGCGGCTGCAGGAGTTTTGGCCGAAGATGTTACCCATGATGTGGATAAGGAAGTTGATCTCTATCTCTTCTACGAGGGCTCTGACGACCAGATTTATACGAACAATCTGAAGCAGCTCGCGTCTACGAAAAACATTACTGTTCAGTTTGAGGCTGACGCCCAGAACAAGTAGCATTTGATCGGCAGCGTTAGGTTATAAACGAGGGCAGGTCCCCAGCCCGGGATCCTGCCCTTTTCCGTAACGAAGGGAGGCGACGGAGATGCACGATTCAGTAAAGAGGCTTAAGGTGCAGCTTGTTGGCGCGGCGTTGACCGTCGTCGTCTCGGCGGTGGCGCTTTCTGCAACCACCTACGCATGGTTTGTCACAAATAGTAGAGTTCATGCGACTACCAGCACCATTTCCGCTCAAGCGAATGGCATGGTGCTCCAAATCGTTGAGGGCGATACACCCGACCACGGCTCCGACACCTCCACGGTTGCTTCTGCAACCGGTCATGAGATTAGCCCGTCATCGACGAACGATGCTAAAAACTGGTACGTTCCCCAAGGCTGGCAGGGCGTTAATGTGAGCACCTATCAAAAGGTCGACACATTTATTTCGGGTGAGGCTCCCGGAAAGTACACCATTCAAGGCAACGATTACTATGCATTCACCGTTGCGAATTACACGCTGTATACCGTGGCGAACACGGGCGTTGCCGACGTGTATTTGGACGCGAGCAACGGCTCGCCCATTACGATTACGCAGCATGGCGGCACGCAGAAATGGTTTGACAAAATCAAAGGCAGCCTGCGCATCGGCATTGTAATCAACGGCGAGCTGCGCGTTGTCTATGCGCCAGCTGCTCCCTCGATAACCGATACGGGTAACGATGTGATTGCCGTTGCGGGGTGGTCGTGCGTCGACTCTGAATCTCTGAGCAAGGTTGTTGCTCCTACATATTTGCACCTTTCTGGCACTGATTTGCTCGATCAAAACGGCAATAACTGGGGTGCCACGAAAACGGGCGAAGCCTACGTTAAGCCGAGCGGCAACGCGCAAAAGGTCGCTTCGAGCGTCGATTACAACGGCACGAACATGAAGATTGTCATCTGGATGGAAGGCACCGACTCCGACTGCCAAAACTGGTCCGAGCAGGGCAAGAACACCACTGCTCCGACCTTTGATGTCACCGTTAGTTTGGTCGGTATCGTTCCTGACTCTAAGTAGGGCCAAGCCACAACTTAATTTGCCTGATAGGGGTCGCTTCAATCGAAGTGGCCCCTATCTTATGCGGTTGCTTTGCGCAAATCGGCTGCATTTGAGATGCGAAGATCGGCGATAATGTGGGGAACTGTTCTTTCTGGAGGTTCCTTATGGACGGCATCCCTTCTAGTGTTCCGCTGATAACTCTGCCGAGTTTTGACCGTGCTTGTAGCCTTGTGCCGTCTGAGTATGTTTTGGCTTGGGAGTGGTTCTTGCGTGAGGAACAGCGTGGCGAGATTTGGAAGAATCTTCCTCATCACACCAAAGCCGATGACCCTCAATATTCCAACCGCTTAACGATCGATTCAAAGCCCTTTCCCGTCTCGCGCGATTCGGGCATCTACTGGCCGGGTCGTAGACGCATCAAGCATCCGGTAGAAAAGACCTTTGCGCTTTCGGTGCATAGCTCTACAAGTGGGAGTTATTCCGATGTTCCACCGCTCTATCTTGAGGACGGCACGTGGGTGTTCAAGTACTCATCGCAAAGTGCTTCGGTCGACAGCTGGCGCGATCAGGGCTACAACCAAAAGATGATCAACTGCATGGAGTGCGGCGTTCCCGTTGGTGTGTTCTTTGCAACGGGCGCTGGCTACAAGGTGCTGGGCCTGGCGTTCGTTGAGCGTTACGAGCCGGAGAACGGCTGGTTTGTGCTGCACGGTCCCGTTCACAAGGGCGGGCCCGATGCGCGTTTCATCCCCGATATGAGCTACATGAAGGACGATCCGATCGCGGCGGAGTTTTCCGGCGCTCCGATGAACGACGATGAAAAGATTCGCTACGCGCTGCGTCGCGAGCGAATCGGCCAGCAGCGTTTCCGCACGCAGCTCTTTGAGGCCTATACCGGTCGATGCGCTGTCTCGGGCTGTAACGTCAGCGAAGCGCTCGAAGCCGCGCATATCGAGAATTACTCGGGTCCCAAGTCGCAGGTTGTCAGCAACGGTATTCTGCTGCGCCGCGATCTGCACTCGCTGTTCGATGCGCATCTGATTTCGTTTAAGCTGGTGCGCGGCGACTATCAACTTTGCGGGTCGTACCTTCTACAGCATACGGATTATGCGACGTTTGCGGGCTCGGTGTTGCGCGAGCCGGACGAACATCGCCTGCGCCCCAACGCCCGTTTCCTTGAGGCTCATCGCGCCGAGTTCGATTTCTCGGAATCGCGACGTCGGGCGGAAGCCGTTGCTCCGTATTAGGCGGGTGCGGCCTGTCGCAGTCCAATCATGTCGATTGATCGGATCGCGCCGCTCCGCATCGAGTGCTGCGCGATCCTGCCATCCTTTCCTCAACAGTTAAAACGGGAAAGGGGAGACCATGGGATGGCGAAGTGATATCGCGCGAGGTGTGTACGGAAACCTACCGCGAGCGTTAATGGACCGGAGCCTGTTTCCGCTCATCGAGGCCACCTGCAGCCAAATCTGCCTGCCCTGCCCTCGCTGCGGCGCAGACCTCCCATGCCTAGACATCAGCTTCATCGACGCCCGCGACAAACACGCTACCGACCCGCGGGCTCGAACAGGCTTGCGTCTCCCAATCTATCCTCAACAATGCCCAATCTGCGAATGCGCCATTACCTATGACGATGCGGAGTCATAGCTTCGAAGACTGAATATCTAGTCGGGCAAACTCGGTGATTCGACATTTTCTGCGTTACACCAACAATTCAGTTACCTGCGCATACTCGATTTTCGAGGATTTCCACACTCGATTTTCGAGGAAATCTGGACTCGATTTTCGAGCTTTGCCCTACAGGTAGATCCCCTCGAACAGGCTCTTGTGGAACTGGGTGTGGTGGTCGCGTGCCCAGGTGAAGAGCGCCTGGTCAAAGTCGCCTTGGGTGGCGGGGATTCCATAGACGCCGGCGACTTCCACGCGCACGAACTCCAGCGCGGGCAGCTTGTTGATGGCCGTGAGCGCAAACGGCGACGTGGGCTCCTCGAACAGGTAATGGCTGCCTTGCAGCGCGCCGCAGCCGGTGCAGGTGCTGGCGAGCGATACGGTCTTGGTGGTGCGCGACGTTACAGGCTTGTAGCCGCAGCGCTCGCGTAGGTAGTCGCGGATTTCGGCCGGCACGCAGCCCAGCGCGGGGACGATGGCTACGGCGTTGGCGCGGGCGGTGTCGATTACGATGTGGCCCGTGTCGTCCATGGCGGGCGCAGCGCTGGGCGCGGCCTTGCTGCCCGAGTCCTCGGCCGCCCAATACGGAATGCCAAAGGCCGCGACCGTTGTCTGCTCGTGGCACTTCCAACATTCGCGCTTGCCCAGCACCAGGTAGATGTAGGGCGCGCTGGGGTCGGAGCGATCCACGCCGGGCAGCCATGCGGCAAAGGGCTCGGGGTTGACGCCATCGGGCACGTACCAGATCTTCTTGGCCCGGTCCCACTTGGCGCCCAGGGCCTTGGCCTCGTCTTTGTGCGAAAAGGGAACATCGAGCTCGGTGCGCATGGCGGCTCCTTTGTGTGGCTTGCGGTGCATGTGCTCCAAGGATACCCCAGCGCTGGGTGCTCGATGCGCACGACTCGGGCCGGCGGTGTTTGAGCTGACGGCCGGTGGTGTCTGCTGTCTTAACGAGGCGATTGCAGCGTGGCGTGCGGTCGCTGGATGGATGCTTCGACCGTCCAAGAAGTCGCGGGGCGTTTTGACGGGGGCGTGCCGTCAAGCATTTGGGCAAGTGCATGGTCAGCTTTTGGTCAGTTGAGCGGCAACCTTGCCAAAAGCTTGACGGATTTGCAGCTAGACGTCGACGAATGAGCACTTTGGACGCGTCACGGCGAAAAACCGCCGGTCGTTTGCCGAAAACTTAGCGGGACCGCCAGCGGCTGCCGACGCGCGTGCTATCTTCGCGCCATGAGGTACTTTATCGTTTCACATAACGCTGCGCTGGCGCTTTTGGCGCACATGCCGAACCCTCGATTTGGGGATTCGGAATCAGGGGTCGTGTCGATTGCAGGCGCCTGCGCGCTCCTGGACCAAGAGGCGCAGGAGGTTATCGATCGCTATGACCTGGGGATCGATACGCTGGATTTGCTGGTGCCGTCGCGCGCCGACCGTCGGCGGAGCCAGCACGTTAAGACGCACCTGTGTACCAACGAGCTCCCGGCGGGTTCGTTTATCTCGCTGGGCCACTGGATGGGCGACCTGGATGCGTATGTGTGCTCTCCCGAGCTGGCGTTTTTGCAAGCTGCGCACGATGGTGATGCGGCGGCTGCCATCTATGCCGGCTATGCCATGACATCGGACTATCGGCTGGATAACCTTGCTCCCGGTGGGGTAACAAGCAGGGATGCGGGCATGCGCGATGGCAGGCTCACGACCAAGGAGCTCATCGCGGCGTATCTTGACCGGGCGTCAAAGGTGAGAGGCGCCGCCAAGGCGAAGGCGTTGCTTCCGTATGTGGTGGAGGGCTCGCGATCTCCAAGGGAGTCGGGGCTTTGCATGTTTATGTCGTTGCCTGCACATTGCGGTGGGCTTGCGCTGGGCAAGGCCGAGCTGAACAAGAAATACTTTATCCGCGACGGTTACAACGATGGGCGCAACCGCAAACTGCGCGTGTTGGAGCGCACGCCCGACATAACGCTAACGGCGAAAGCAGAGGTGGGCCTGGATAAAGTAAGGGCAGGCTTGCTGCCCGAAGTGCTTACCGCGCTGGTCGACTACGACAGCGACGCCATCCATGATGGAAGCGAGAAAATCCACAAGGACGCCGAGCGCCGCAACGAGCTACAGATGCTCAATGGGGTCGCGTACTTTACGGTGACGACTGACCAGGCAAGCGACTACGAAAAGCTCGTTCGCCTGTGCGAACGCATCCGACGGAAACTGCATCGGAATAAGCGACCCATTTTTAACAAGCCCATGAGCAAGGAGCAGCGATATCTTGCCCTTGCGCGCGTCGAAACGAAGCGGTTTAAGCTTTGGCAAACCGTCATCGACGCGCATTGGCATTGGTAGGGGCGGTTGTTGGTCGTGGGGGCTAACGGCCTTATTTTCAGGTCTAATACTTTTCCGCGAAGTGAACGAGTCAAAACAGACCCCCGAAGCATCGACACTTTTGGCGGCTCATTTCCTGCGGTTTTGACGTTAGAATCCTGCGGTTTTGGCTTCGAAAAGTGTGCATGCTTCGGGGGGACCAAATAAGATCGGAAG
>OOAJ01001046.1_pt1 | contig 14277 bp, 8 predicted proteins | sample 1671241 | NCBI WGS metagenome assembly OOAJ01 (sample SAMN06348136, study PRJEB24527) | human gut metagenome | biome: human gut; feature: ankylosing spondylitis patient; material: feces | host: Homo sapiens | place: China | collected 2015-10
GTTTTCCTTGCGGACGAGGAGTTCGCGGATGCGAGCAGCCTTGCCGGAACGTTCGCGCAGGTAGTAGAGCTTGGCACGACGCACGTCGCCGCGGCGCTTGACTTCGATGGAAGCAATCGTCGGCGAGTAGAGCTGGAACGTACGTTCAACACCTTCGCCGCTCGAGATCTTACGAACGATGAAGGAGCTGTTGAGACCACGGTTGCGCTTGGCGATAACCACGCCTTCGTAGGCCTGAGTACGCTTGCGGGAACCTTCGATCACGTTCACGAGAACGTTGACGGTGTCGCCTGCGCGGAATTCAGGGATGGTCTTGCCAGCGGACAGGCGAGCGATCTCTTCCTGTTCCAGGGTGTGAATGATGTTCATTTTTAACTCCGTGACCATCATGCGGCGGCATCTTTTCAGTTGTTTCTGCAGCCGTCCAGAGGATGGAACCTTTATATGTCTCAAACGAGACGATTGACCAAAAAAGCGTTCCAAGGTGAGCAGAAAGCACCAAGGAACGCGTGATTATATTGAATTGATTAGGAAAATTCCACTCTTGCCAAAATTCATTTCTCAGCAAAGCCTCACTTCTCACCGAGGTGCTTGAGCTCGAGCATTGCTTCACGGATAGCCTCCGAAGAGGCCTCGTCGATCTGCCAGATCAGGTTTTTGCGAATCGTCGTCGACACCAGTTCGAGCCAACGCTCTAATTCTGTTCGATCACAACTTCTTTTTCTCAGACGCACGTTTGCGAAATAGATCTCCGCACACCATCGGTTGTGACGGTACTTGCCGCCTTTGGAGGATTTGTCGTAGTAGATGTAACCCTTTGGCATCCTGCGTCCCTGTGACACTTGCGCCAAAACCGACACCTCCTTTGAAAAAAAGCGGGACACACGCTCAAGCTAGTCTCTCGCGTATGCTCCCGCCCAAAGTTTCAAGCTTTGCCGCAAGGCTCATGCACGAGGCATGAACCCTGCGATGGCCCAAATGCTCTTCCGATTAGAAGAGATAGGAAGCCTTCAGGTTGAACGTATTGTTCGAACGACCGTCGTTGCCAAAGCCATACTTGTAGCTCAGGCCGAAGCGAACGGCGTCCGTACCGGCGTTCACACCGATCGACGCGTTGTAGACATTGTCGATGACGTCCACGTCGCCGATGATCGTCTCAACTTCGGTGTCGCCGATCTGCGGAGCAGCCGTGAAATCGATTTCCGGAGCAACCTGCCAGCCGGAAGCCGTTTCAAAGACGCCCTTGACCGTCACACCGATCGGCATTTCGATCACGTTCATCTTATCCATGCTCAGACCGCGGTAGTCATCCACGTCAATGGATGCCCAACGGACACCGGCGTGCGGAACAACCTGCAGAACCTTGCCTTCGTATGCCTTCCAGTCGGCGCGAACGCCGAGCGAGAAGACCGTGGAGTCAAGCGATTCGGAAGCAGAAGCACCGGCAACAGAACCGCCGATATCGTTGTCAAGCCACAGATAGGACATATCGCCCGTGAAGGTCAAACCGCCAAAGTCCTTGCCGGCGTACACGGACAGACCCCAGAAGTCGGAATCGGTCGAGTACTTGGAAACGGAACCTTCGCTGTCGCCGTCGCCGCTACCGATCGAGAGAGCAGCACCGACGCGAGCGCCTTCACCGAAGCCGAAGTCAACGCCGAGCATACCGCCGTAGATATCGGAGCTGTAGCCGGAGTCGCCATAGAGCGAATCGGATTCGTTGGAACCGTAGAAGACATCAGCCCAAACACCAAGGCCCTTCTTGGCATCCAGATTACGCTGGATCAACGCGTTGGAAATCAATTCCATCGAGTCGTAGGCCATGTTGTAGGTACCGGCCGTGACAGGAGCTGCCAAGTATTCCTTGGTTGCACGAACACCGTCGTTCGTCAGCTGACCGTTGTCGGTTACAAAGCCGGACGAAGATCCGCCGATAGCAGCAAGCACCTTCTGGTTGTCAAGGTTTGCACCTTCGGCAAGAACGCTACCGAGAGCTCCCTTCAAACCAGCATCGGTCGTCACATCATCGTTGATGGACACGACCAGATCTGTGCGATCTTCCGTACCATCTCCATCCGAATCCACATGCACGAATTTCCCATTAAGGAAAGCATTTGAAGAATCGAACATCCGATTCAAATTATCCAGACCATCAGCCATCTGGCCTGCTGTCCAAATGATTGACTTGGTTGAATAGAGATTTGCAAGATAGCCTTCGCCGCTTCCATTAAAGACAACCTTGCCAGGAGCGTCAAACACAACATCGCCAGAAGAGAATGCGCTCATGTCAATCACAGTAGCAACATCCTCTCCAACTGCAACACCATTTTGGCGACCAGCTCCAGGAGTACCGACTACAATCGACCCACCTGCGTCAAGGGTAATTGTTTTATCGATATAGAAACCATCCAGGTGCGTCTTATTTTCTCCGAAGCGACCTTCGCTGATGGCTACTCGCAAAGCTTCACCTGCAGCTTCGTTTGTCGTCAGGATGTTATTATCGTTGCGATCACCATAGCCAACGGTCACTTTGCCATTGACCTGGGGCGGAACTACATCACGGGCATTGGGGTTCTGAGGTACCGTACCCAAAACCAACATACCATCACTAGTCACATTAATTTCAGATTCAATCAGACCAACTTTCAGTACGCCGTCTTCTTGAACCTTTGTGGTTCCTTCGCCCGTCAAACGCTGAACATCCAGACCACCTTCAACGAGAGCTTCGGTACCTGCCGTCACTTCGATGTTCTGGGCCGTGTAGTTACCAACAACTTCAAACTTACCCGAGACCTTCAGGGTCTCCACATTGACATTGCCGGAAGAGGTCACCGAACTGCCAAGCTGAAGGTCCGTGGCCTCGACAGTACCCACCGTCGATTCAGGATCGAAGTGGAAGATGTCCGAACCATTGCCTTCGAGCGTCAAAAGCTTGCCCTCGCCATTACCGGAAAGCGAGGCAGTTTGGGAGCTGCCGAAATTAATGCTACCGAGAGTGGTTTCGTCCGAAACCGTGAAGGAGCCATTTTCAGCCTGCCCCACTTGATCAGCAAGGTAGAAACCGCTGGCCTTGGTACCGGTCAGAGCTTCGCCCTCAAGATTAAGCGTTCCTTCCGACAGAGAAACCTGCATTCCCTCGCCGAATAGATCCTGAATCTTCTTGAGCTGGTCGAGAGTGTAGCTATCCGTGAAACCAGTAAGGTCCAATACGCCAGTACCACCGACAAGGGTAATATTGCTGTCCTCTGTGGTCCAACCTTGTCCGTCTTCCGTGCGATTGAAGAAGTTCGAGTGATCAGTCTTCAAGATGCCATCAACTTGCAAAGCATCCGCACCAGCACCGCCAGCCGTCAGCTTGCCATTGATGTTCATAGAACCATCTTGGCCAATAACAACTGAGCCGTCATTGCCGACTTTGCCATTCGAGAAACTCAGGTCGCCAACAGTCAATTCACCGTAGTTAACTATCACGGTGCCTTGCTTGGCCACTTCAAGCGTGGAATAGTTGTACAAGCCGGAAGCGATAGTCAACGTACCTTTCGTATCAGCCTCACCAACTTTGAGGGCTCCCATCCATTCTGATCCGGCCACATAGAGCTTGCCGCCATCCAGTGTGTAGCTAGACTCTTTTGCCAACAGCAACTTGTTGTGCGTCGAGGGCTCGGCAGGATCACCACCAGAATTCAGCTTCGTTACGTTAAAGATGCCCACTTCATTGACAGTGACATTCTTAAACTTGTTGTCATCTTGCCAAATGGAAGCATTTAGGCGACCATCATCAATGTTAACCTGACCATAAGTCGAAGCATTACCGTTCTTGAGGGTAATGTTTGCACCATTACGAATATCAAGTTCCAGATCTTCTGCTTCCGAATCAAGGTCGATCGTATCTACTGCACCGTCAGCTATAAGTTTCGAGTCCTCCACGGTGTTCGAGAAATGGATTTTTCCGAGAACCTTGGAAGTCGAGCCAAGAATCACCGTGGCTCCAGTTGCACCATCCTTAACTTCAATCGCAGAAGCGTTTTTACCTTCTGCAGAGATCGTGCCATTGTTTACGAACGTGTTGTTGCTCGTATTGATCAGAACGCCGTGACCAAAAATAAGACCACTTCGTTCTTCGGTAATTTCACCAACAGTAATTGTTCCGTTGTTTACGGCCAGAGATCCTGCCACCCCGCCGAGTTCAATGCCGGCCCCCTGTTCCAAAACGTCAATGCGGCCGTTGTTGAAGATGTTGCTGGCTTTCCCATTGTTCTCAATGGTCATACCATAGGCGTTCTTGGCAACGATATTGCCTTCGTTGATGATCGTGGCACCATCGCCGACGATCATGCCCTTTTGCGACCAAGAATCAGCAGCTTCACCAGCCTGGACATAAATATTGCCGGTATTGGTCAGTTTTACCTTGTCGCCTTTGGCATGCAAAGCATGCGATCTGGCGCCGTTGGTACCGGTAACCCAAACATCTTTGCCAAAAACGACTTCACCTTCGGATACCGAAAGGAAACCACCCGTGTGAGCTCCCTCAAGCGTGTAGTCGAATTGGGAGTTGCCATCAAGATCTTCCTGCGAGACAGGCGTGCCTACGATGTCAAGAGCACCTTCCGGAGCCCATTCCTGGGCCATCGCCGTACCCATTGCGAGTGCGGCAGCTGCGGCGATCACAGTCTTGGCAGCCTTTTTGTGGGGAGTTGCAGCTGCTTCGCTGGCAACAACCATCGTGCCGCGAACCTTGCTGAACACAACTTTGAAAGTCCGATTCATCTATAACTCCTTGGTTAGGTTGGACTAAAGTTGTAAGAAAGGCTACCCCCCCCCGTTTGCCGTTTGTCAAGGCCTCTTCGTAAAAAAAGAAGCTCTCTGTATCCATTTTGAGACTGAGGACCAGCCATCAAAATAGCTATCTTTCAATACGTTTGAACCGCTGTTTTTAGGCAGCGGTTCAAGTCGGTTTTAACTTTAATTTTTTGAACTCAACATCAACAGAGTCTTCTCATCGCGCTTGGTCAGAAGACCTTGCTGTCTTGCCGTTTCAATGAGTTCCGGCCTGTTTTTGAGCGTCGCTTCAAGACTTTTTTCTCTTCGCCACGCCTCAATATTGGCGTGATGTCCCGTGAGCAACACATCAGGTACACGCATACCGTGCCACTCTTCGGGGCGGGTGTAGTGCGGCGCGTCCAGAAGACCCGTTGAAAACGACTCGTCAGAGACCGACAAATCCTTGATTGCGCCAGGCAGCTGACGCACGATGGCGTCAATCAATGCGCAGGCGGCCAGTTCTGCTCCTGAAAGCACAAAGTCACCCAGACTGATGAGTTCATCAACACAAGTGTTCAGGAAACGTTCGTCAATGCCCTCGTAACGACCGCAAATCAGCACCAGCTGCAAATCGTCACACGTGGAAAACTCGCGTACGCGTGCGTCCGTCAAATGCGCTGCCGACGGAGCAAAAGCGAGCACGCGGCCGTTGTTGCCCGAAGCGCGAATGCACTGCAGCGTTTGATACAGCGGTTCGGCCATCATCACCATGCCGGGACCGCCCCCGAAAGGACGATCGTCAACGGTGCGATGCACGTCGGTCGTCACATCGCGCGGATTCCAGAAATGCACGTTCCAGAGTCCCCGTTTCATGGCTCGGGACGTGATGCCGAAATCTTTCACCGCCGTGAAGATTTCCGGAAAAAGCGTAATGACGTCAAAGCGCGCTGCCACGATTCAATTTCCTCGTTAAACCCAGGACGGATCCCAATCGACACGCACGACGCCTTCATCGAGATCCACTTCAAGCACGTATTGTTCGACGTCGGGAATCAGGTACACGGCGTCCTTGCCGTTCACCTTCGGACCACCTTCGACCTTGAATATGTCCTGCACGGTGTTGGTACCGATTTCGGTCACGCGTCCGAGTTCAACGCCCTGCTGATTGACGACAGGAAGCCCGATCACGTCGGCAGCCCACACTTCGCCTTCGCCGGCTTCCGGGAAGTCTTCGCGCAGCACGCCGATGCGGCCGCGCAAAGCATCGGCGTCTTCCTTGTTGAGAACGCCTGTAATGCGGGCAATGAGCATCTGGCCGTGGACCTTGAGTTCTTCGACTTCGAGCGTCTTGGTGTTGCCGCGGATGTCAGTCAGAAACCAGCGCTTGGTCGCGGCAAGAATTTCCGGTTCTTCAAAAGGCACCACGCGAACCCAGCCGCGTACGCCGTAAGCGCCGTTGGTACGGCCCACTATCAGGATTTTGTTGTCGGACATAAAACCAAAATCGGAAATTAAAAAAGCGGCCTCTCCGTTTTCCGGAAAGACCGCCTTCGGCGTTGGTGAGACGTCACTATTCTTGATCAGGAAACCGCCGGGTACTGCGAGTTAGATACCGAACCCATCTCAAAGAGGATAGCCGTCGGCGCATTCGGGTGTGCTTGGACACGAGAGGCACGGCACCGAAGCAGCGAGGTTCGCAGGCAGTCCGTCTGACGGTCGGGTTAATTTTCCTTCGTTTGAAAGTTCCGTCTTACGTCGTCTTGTCGCTGATTAGGCGGCAGCCTTCTTGGCACCCTTGAGGATGCGGGCGACGGTGTCGCTCATCTGAGCGCCGTTCTTGACCCAGTGAGCCACGCGTTCTTCGTTGAACGTCAGGCGCTGCGGGCCTTCGGCGATCATCGGGTTGTAGAAGCCCAGACGTTCGTTGAAGCGGCCGTCACGACGATTGCGGGAATCGGTCACGACGATGTTGTAGAAGGGACGCTTCTTGGAGCCCGAGCGGGACAGACGAATGATAACCATTGTATTTTTCCTCTTTTAAATCAATGCGCCCGTACCAGGCGCTTTCAAAATTTGCCGTCTTGCCAACCGGCAAGTACAGGACGCAAAACCGCCGCACGCAGCCGCTTTGCGAAAGGTGCAATTTTACGCGCAAATTTCCTAAAAAATCAAGCCTTAGAAGAGAGATCCGGTCTCCCCGATCGCCAATTCCCGTGCGGTCTCGGTTTCAGACGTTTTTTCTTTTGCATCAGACACTTGCTCAGATTGCCCGACACCCGGTCCGATCATCTGCAAGAAGCGCGCTTCGTCAATCACAGTCACTCCGAGCGCCTGCGCTTTTTCCAACTTGCTTCCGGCAGCCTCTCCGGCCAAAACGTAATCGGTTTTCTTGGAAACGGATCCCGAAACCTTGCCGCCCAACGACAGGATCATGTCTTTGGCCTTGTCTCGCGAAAGCGTCGGAAGCGTTCCGGTGAGCACGAACGTTTTTCCGGCGACCTCGGGATTGACCTGCACTTCCTCCTGTTTCCAGTGAACCCCCTCGGCAATGAGTTCGTCCACCACGGCGTTGTTGTGCGGTTCGTCGAAAAAAGCGCGAATTGACTCCGCGAGAACCTCGCCCACATCATGCACCTGCATGAGGTCTTCGACCGAGGCGCTGCGCAAAGCGTCGAGCGTTCTGAAAAAGAGCGCCAAATCGCGGGCGCTTGCTTCGCCCACGTGACGAATGCCAAGCGCAAACACAAAGCGCGCAAGCGTCGTTTCCTTGCTCTTTTCGATTGCTTCGATGAGATTGGCGGCACTCTTTTGCCCCATGCGTTCGAGTTCCGTCAGCTGCTCCACCGTCAATCGATAAATGTCGGCCGGCGTCTTGAGGAGCTCTTTTTCAACGAGCATGTCGACCATCTTTTCGCCCAGCCCATCGATACCCATGGCACGACGCTGCGCAAAGTGCACCAAAGAGAGCTTTCGCTGCGCGGGACAAACCAGTCCGCCCGTGCACCGCGAATCCTTCTCTTCTTCGTCACGCACCACGGCAGAGCCGCAGATTGGGCAGACGGACGGCATGACGAAGGGCTGTGCGTTTTCAGGGCGCTTGTCGGTCACCACACGCACAATTTCCGGAATCACATCTCCGGCGCGGCGCACCACAACCGTATCCCCGATCAAAAGCCCCAATTCCTTGATGTGGTCTTCATTGTGCAACGTGGCGTTACTCACGGTCACGCCGCCTACAAAGACGGGTACAAGACGCGCCACCGGCGTCACGCGTCCCGTGCGTCCGACCTGAACATCAATGGCCTGCACAACCGACAACGCTTCTTCAGGAGGATATTTGTGCGCGCAGGCCCAACGCGGTTCACGGGCCACGAATCCGAGTGCTCGCTGCTGGCTGTACGAGTCGACTTTGTAGACGACGCCATCGATTTCAAACGGCAGTTCAGCGCGGTGCGCCAACACGTCGCGATGAAACTCGGCAAGCGCCTGCGCGCCGCGAACCGTGCGGCGCTGTTCGGCTACCGGAAAGCCCAGCTCTGTGAGCTTTGCGAAAAGTTCGGTCATGGACTGAGCGAATTCTGCGTCGCTCACCTCCCCCGTACCGTAGGCGTAGAAATGAAGCGGACGCTGCGCCGTGATGCGGCTGTCGAGCTGACGCAAGGCACCGGCTGCGGCATTGCGGGGATTGACGAACGTTTTTTCTCCAAGTTCCTTTTGCTTTTCGTTGAGCTTTTCAAAGTCATCTTTGTGCATGATGACTTCGCCGCGCACCTCGAGCACTGCGGGCGCAAGCTTCGGATCGATTCGCAGCGGAATGGAACGAATCGTGCGGGCATTGGCCGTCACATCTTCGCCAAAGGTTCCGTCACCACGCGTCTGCGCGCCCACGAGAACGCCGTTTTCGTATCGAAGATTAACGGCAAGCCCGTCAAACTTGAGTTCCGCGTCGTAGACAATCGCCGCGTCCGTTTCGTCGAGCCCCAATTCCTTGCGCACACGCTCGTCAAAGGCCAGAGCACCCTCATCGGTGAAATCCGTTTCGGTTCGGATGGAAAGCATGGGCACTGCGTGACGCACCTTGGTGAGATCGCTGCGGACCTCTCCGCCCACACGCAAGGTCGGGGACGTAGCCGACTTCAACTGCGGATAGCGTTCTTCGAGCTCGCTCAAAGCCCGGAAAATTCGGTCGTACTCGGCGTCCGGCACGGACGGGTTGTCCAATACGTAATACTCGTAATTCCACCGATCCAACAGCTCGGCGTACTGTTGCATGCGTGTGCGCACTTCTGCGTCGGGCCCATCAAAACGGTCGTCCGTCACGGTCTTGTTTCCTTTTTTCAACTTGAAAAAGCCTCCGGAGCAAGCGGCGCCGGAGGCTCTTTGTACCGCAAAATCCTCGGCCGTCAGTCAGCCGAGAAAATCAGGCAGGCACGGCGGGAACCGGCGGGAACGCCATGCTCGGCCATGGTGTTGTGCATGCCCTTGAGAGCCGACTCGATGCGGCTTGCAGCGCGCGAGCCAATCGGATTGCCCGAAGCATCCGTCATCACGGCGTCGATTCGGCAGCAAAGATCGTTGGCAATCGCAAAGAACTGGCTCAGGGGATCGGAAGCGGGCGCCATCAGCGGCACTTCGAACGAAAGCTCGATTTCGTTGCCGAGTGCCTGCGGGGGCAGGATATGGAAGACGGCCGTCGAAATACCGGGCACGTACCTCTGATATCGATCGCTTTCCTTCACGAAGCCGCAAGCCTTGGCCGCAGCGTCGAGCTCTTCCTCTCCGATGTCCTTGGCGGCCACGAGCTTAACGCACAGGCGCTTGTCAAAGGCCTGAATGATGCGCTGGATGCGCTCGGCGCCCTGAATCATTTCGTTGGAGTCGGGCGTTTCGGATTCGCCCTTGAGTTCGATTGCGAACTGCTCGGCATGAATCATGAATTTCGAAGCCGTCGGCTGATCGACGCAGCGCGAACGATTGGCAAGCAGCATCGAAAGATAAATCTGCGTGCACTCGGTCACGCGATCGGCGCCGTCGTACCACAGGCCGCTGACCTTGTCGAAGCACTGAACGCGCACGAGATCCTTCAGAAGAGGTTCAGCCTCAATATCGGCAATGCGCTGCTTGAGCAGGCGAATATCGAAAGAACCGTCAAGCGGCGTGATGTTGATCACGGCTTCTACCGCCGGATCCACTTCCGGCTTGCGGCGCTGAACGGTCGGCGCGCGCAGGGCATCCTGGGACACAACCGGTTGCGCAACGGGTTCAGCCGGCTGCTGAACCGGCACCGAAACGGTTTCTTCGAGCGGCTGAGTGGAAACCGCGGCAGCAGCTCCTGCCGCAGCCTCAGGGTCTTCATCGGCAGCCGTAAGTACCGGCACCGACTCCTCGTCAACGGATGCATTGTCGGAAAGAGCGCCTGCATTGCGTTTGTCGCCCGCGGCTTTCTTGAGAAGATTGTCGCCAACTTCCTGTGCGTGCTTGTCTTTCTTATGCTGGAAGTACCAGACGACACCAATGACAATCGCAATGAAAATAGCTATGTACAGGGGTTCAATATTAGGCATGCGCCTGACTCCGTTAACGTTTGAACAATCGGAAATTGTAGTGCAAGAGACCCTTTTATTGGGCTGCCATCTCGGAGGCCTGCTCCACATCCACTGATACGACACGAGAAACGCCGGGCTCTTTCATGGTAACGCCGACCAGGGTTCGCAAATGCTCCATCGTGACTCGGTGATGCGTAATCATCATGAACTGCGTGTTGCTGCTCATCTGCAGGATGCGACGGGCCAGTCGATCCTGATTGGCTTCATCGAGCGGTGCGTCGACTTCGTCAAGCAAACAGAAGGGAGCCGGGTTGAGTTTGAAGATGGCAAAGACGAGCGCCGTGGCCGTCATTGCCTGCTCTCCGCCCGAAAGCAGTTTGACGCTGGCGTTTTTCTTGCCCGGCGGCTGAGCCGACACCTCGACGCCCGCTTCCAGAATCTCTTCGCCGCTCATCCGCAGTTCGGCACTGCCGCCGCCGAAAAGCCCCGTAAACATCTCCCGGAAGTTCTTGTTGACCTCCGTAAATGTGGTGCGCAACAGCTCTCGGGTTTCGGCATCGATCTTGCGAATCGTTGCTTCCAGGTTGGCGATGGCTTCTTCCAAGTCCGCCACCTGTCGTTCGGTTTCTTCCATCGCGCGGCGGCTTTCCTGAAGGTTCTCAAGCGCGGCATGGTTGACCGCTCCCAGCGCGGCAATGGCTTCGTTTAGGCGCGAAACGCGGCTCTTGAGCGTGGACGCGCGCAACCCCTCTTCCTGCACCTGCAGTGCCAGCGCCTGACGATCGGCCTGAGCGGCGTCCAAGTGCTCGGTAAAGACCGCGCTTTGCGTAATCCAGCTTTCTCGGCGCACCTTGAGGTCCGCGATTTCCTGCAGCAACGGCGTCTGGGCGGCATTCAAATCCGCATTGCGGGTTCGTGCGGCTTCAAGTTCCTGTTCGGCTCGGGCGCACTCAGCCTCGGCCGCCTTGTGCGCCTCGTTTTTGCCGTTGAGTTCCTCAAGCACGCGCGACAGCCCCTCGCGTTGGGCAGTTTCGTCCAGGCTTTCGCGGCGAGCGGCCAGCTCTTCCATATGCGCCGTCAGATTTTCAATTTCCTCGTCGGCTCCGCTCTGTCGCTCCTTCGCATCGCGCACACGTTCCTGATTGGTCTGCAACTGCACGCGCATGAGTTCGATCTGACTTTCCAGACTTCTGACTTTTTCCGTCAGAGCCGACGAAGCGTGTTCAGCCTCTTCAAGCGCCACCTTGGCATCAAGCGTCTTTTGTTGAACCTCTGCAAGCGTCTGATCGGCCTGCTCGAACGCCGCATCCGTCTCTTCCTGCTGCGCCATGAGTTCTTCGTGACGCATTTTCAGTTCGGCTTCCTGATCGGCCGTTCGACGGCTCTTTTCACGCCAGGCATCAATGGCGGCGGACAGTGCCGAATATTCGACCTGCAGCATGTGCAGCTCGTTGCGGCTTGCATCTGCCGCGCGGCTCGTTTCGGCAGCCTGCGCTTGAGCCACTTTCAGGGCCCCCTGCTGAGCCACCAGTTTTTCGTCAATCGCATCGAGCTCATCGCGCTCGCGTGTGGACTGTTCCGAAAGCGTGCGAATTTCGGCCGCCCGCGACATGACGCCGGCACTTTCGCTCTCCTCAGCCCAGAAGCTGATCGAAATCGGGTCAACAATATGGCCCTTTGGCGTGACAAAACGCTCGCCACGGGCAAGTTCCGAGCGTCGAGCCACCGCCTCATCGAGCGTATCGGTGACATAAACGCCGGCAAGCCATTCCTCGAGCGCCCCTTTTACCTTAGGGTCGTCCGAGGCGACTTTTTCGGCAAGCGGTTTGGCAAGCTTAGGCAGAGATGCCGTCTGCCCCTTGGTCTCACCGTAAAACACGAGGCGCGCGGGAGGCGGATCGTATTCAAAACCGGCCGCTCGTTCGAGAACGCTCATGTTGAGCGCCCCTGCTTTGGCGCTTAACACCGCTTCGAGCGCCACGGCCCAACCGTCTTCAACCGTAATCTTTTCGAAAAGACGCGCGGCTTGGGAGAGTCCCATTTTGCCGAGCCATGCAGGAAGCTTGCCTTCGGCCTGCGACTTTTGCTGCAGCGCTTCAAGCGCCTGCAGTCGCGCTACGGTACGGGCGTGAATCGCACTCAGGCGTTCCTTTTGAGCACGGGTCTTATCGTTGGCGTTGCGAAACAACTCAAGCTCGGTCTTTTTTTCCTCAACCTTTGCCGTTAGTTCTTCAAACTGCGCCTGCGTCTCTTCAATCAGCGCCGAAAGCTCGGCAAAGCGCTCTTCATCGGGCGCCTGCCCCGATCGGCGCTCGGCTTCGATCGCTTCCAGCCGCGCTTCAACGTCGTTTAATTCACGCGTCAAAGCCTGCATCTGGACGTTTAGAACTTCCATTCGCTTTTCATGTGCGGCAGCATCCTGTCGGGCCTTTTCGTAAGCCTCTTTTTTCTCCTCGCATTCCTGCTGAAGTTCCAGAGCGCTTTCCTGAGCGGCCGCACACTCTTCGGTCATGGCCTCAGCGTTTTCGCGCAGTTCCTGCTCCTTGGCGGCGAGTTCGGCCAACCGACTCAAAGCGGTATCCCGTTCGTTGCGGCGTCGTGCAATGCTCTCTGCCGCATTGGCGATTTCGCGGGCAAGCGAATCCTTTTCCGTAATGATGCGTGCAATCGCCCCTTCGAGTTCAGTGACGCGGGCATTGGCCTGCCAAGCCGCTTCGCGGGCCTTGTCAGCCGCTTCGCGCCTAACGCGGGCCTCTTCCTTTAAAGCATCAATCTGCGTTGTAAGTTTTTGCAGTTCGCCTCTTCCCTGCAGCAAATCGGCTTCACGCGCCGCAATCTGCGCGTTGACCTTATTGACCGCCGCTCCCGCATCCTGCTCCTGCAGGAAGTACCACAAGAGTTCCGCCGTATCCTTTTGGCCGGTGAGTTCCTTCCATCGAGCGGCCACTTCGGCTTCGGCCGTCAGGCGCTCGATTTCGGTGCGCTTCGTCTCCTGCAGGTAGCTGACCTTCTCAAGATTGTTGCGCGTACCGGCCAGCGCCGTTTCGGTTTCACGGCGACGATCCTTGTACTTGCTCACGCCGGCGGCTTCTTCCAGATACACGCGCAGCTCCTCAGGCTTGGCCTTGATGAAGTTGCTGATCATGCCCTGGCTGATGATCGCGTAGGAGCGGGGCCCCAGGCCGGTGCCCATGAAGATGTCCTGCACGTCGCGGCGGCGCACCTGCTGATTGTTGATGAGGTACGCATTGCTGCCGTCGCGCGTGACGACGCGCTTGACGGAAAGCTCCGTATAGCGCCCCCAGGCCCCCTTGATCGTGCCGTCGGAGTTGTCGAGCACCAGTTCGACCGAAGCGCGGGAAGATGCCGGACGATTCACCGAACCCGAAAAAATGAGTTCGCTCATGGACGTCGAGCCGCGTAATTCGGAGACGCGCGCTTCGCCCAGCACCCAGCGGATGGCGTCAATCACATTGGATTTGCCGCAGCCATTGGGGCCGACAATACCGGCCACCGCCCCCGGAAATTCGATGACGGTGGTATCGGCAAAGCTCTTGAAGCCGGAAATGCGAAGCTGTTTTAGACGCACGGTTTGTTAAGTGAAAAAGGATGCCAACAAAAAAGAAAGCGCCTGAAAAAGAAACATGCGGCGCTTGTGTTCGGATTGTACCGTCACCGCGCATTTTCAAGGCAAAAGCCACCTTATAATTTTTTGGATGTGCCCGCGCCGTTTTTCACTAAGGCCGCTTCTTTTACAAAGGATTCTCCCGTGCCCAATCCCGGACTTTCTCGCACCCGCCCCTACCCTTTTGCCCGACTGCGCAAACTCTTTGAGGGAATTGTTCCGGCCGAAGGCAAACTCAAGCCGATTTCGCTCGGCATCGGCGAACCCTGTCATCCGATTCCTCAGTGCATTGGCGAAGCGATTGCTCAGAACATTTCGCTCATGAGCTCCTACCCGGGCACGGCA